>Ga0068859_100003687_pt1 | contig 15610 bp, 13 predicted proteins | sample KBSSwiS22_FD_66585 | JGI IMG/M metagenome (GOLD analysis project Ga0068859, IMG submission 66585) | Switchgrass rhizosphere microbial communities from Kellogg Biological Station, Michigan, USA - KBS Switchgrass S2-2 | ecosystem: Host-associated > Plants > Roots > Rhizosphere > Soil ...
CGAGATGGTTTCGCGGGCGATGATCTGGCCGCCGATCGCGGCTTGAACGGCGATCGGGAACATCTGCCGGGGGATCAGCTCCTTGAGCTTGATCGCGATCTCCCGACCCCAATCGTACGCTTTTTCCCGGTGCACGATGACCGAGAGCGCGTCCACCATGTCCCCATTCAGAAGGACGTCCATCTTCACGAGATCCGAGAGCTTGTACCCCGCCAGCTCGTAATCGAGCGAGGCGTAGCCCCGGCTCAGGGACTTCAGCTTGTCGTAGAAGTCGAGGACGATCTCCCCCAGCGGCAGCTCGTACGTGAGGTGGGCCCGCTGCTCGCTGGGGTACTCCATGCCGCCGAAGATCCCGCGGCGGTCCTGGGCCAGCTTCATGATGTTCCCCACGTACTCGATCGGCACCACGACCGCCGCGCGCACGTAGGGCTCCTCGATCGACTCGATCTGCTGAGCCGGCGGCATGAGCGCGGGATTCTCGACGACGATCACCTCGCCGTCCGTCTTGAGCACGTGATACTCCACGCTCGGCACGGTCGCGATGAGGTTGACACCGTGCTCGCGCGTGAGCCGCTCCTGCACGATCTCCATGTGGAGGAGTCCGAGGAAGCCGCACCGGAATCCGAAGCCGAGCGCGAGCGAGGTCTCGGGCTCGTACGTGAGCGAGGCGTCGTTCAGCTGGAGGCGCGCGAGCGACTCCTTGAGCGACTCGTAGCTGTCGGCCTCCATGGGATAGAGCCCGGAGAACACCATCGGCTTGACCGGACGGTAACCGGGGAGCGGCTCCGGCGCCGGATCGGCCGCGTCGAGGATCGTGTCCCCCACCTTCGCGTCGGAAACCACCTTCACGTTGGCGATCACGTAGCCCACGTCTCCGGATACGAGCTCGTCCCTCGGCTCGAGGCCGAGTCGCAGCACGCCGACCTCGAGAACCTCGTACCGCTTGTCCGTCGAGTAGAAGAGGATGGTCTCTCCCGGGCGGATCGCGCCGCGCATCACGCGCACGTACACGATGACCCCGCGAAACTGATCGAACACCGAATCGAAGATCAACGCCTGGAGCGTCCCGTCCCGGCGATCCTCGGGGGGCGGGACCTTGGCGACGATCGCCTCGAGCACCCCCTCGATGTTGCGCCCCTCCTTGGCCGAGACGCGCACCACATCGTCGGGATCGCAGTGGAGCAGCTGCGCCACCTCCAGCGACACCTCGTCCGGCATCGCGGCCGGGAGGTCGACCTTGTTCAAGACGGGCACGATCGTCAGCTTCTGATCGAGCGCGAGGAACAGGTTGGAGATGGTCTGAGCCTGGATGCCCTGTGAGGCGTCCACGACGAGGATGGCCCCCTCGCACGCGGCGAGGCTCCGCGACACCTCGTAGGTGAAGTCGACGTGCCCGGGCGTGTCGATGAGGTTGAGCTGGTACGCCTTGCCGTCCCGCCCGGTGTACGACATCGCGATCGCGTGCGACTTGATCGTGATCCCCTTCTCCCGCTCCAGGTCCATGTTGTCGAGGACCTGGTCCTTCATCTTCGATTTCGGGACGGTCTGCGTGCGCTCGAGCAGGCGATCGGCCAGCGTCGACTTCCCGTGGTCGATGTGCGCGATGATGCAGAAGTTGCGGACGTTGTCGCGACGCTTCATGTCGTGGGGGCTCAGAACCGGACGCGATAGGCCAGGGCGATGCGCGTCCCCGCGGCCTCTACCGGGTCGGGGCCGACCTCGGCGCTCCAGTCCGAGAGGTTGGCGTCGACGTAGGCGTCGGCCATCTGAAGGAGGTGGACCGCGGCGGTCCACCAGAGGTAGTTGACCTTCTGATTCATGTGCGAGTCACGATCCTCGATGGCCTGTTCGTACTCGGGAGAGCCCGGCTCGGACGTGCTGATGCGATCGATCGCGTCGTTCTCCTTCGACAGCTCCGAGAACGCTTTGTACACGAGAAAGCCTTCGCCCGCCACCACGACCCCTGCTTTGAGCAGCTTGCCATTGTATACCTGCCCCCACCCCGGCACGACCGCCGAGCGGAGCATCACCTTGAACGGAGACGAGCGGTGCTTCGTCGTGTCGGGCTTCGCCGCTTCCTTCTTGGGCTCGGGGGCCTGCGGCACGCTCGGCGTGACCACCACGGAGTCGCGCGGCGGGGACACGATGGGGCCGCCCGGCGACGCGCCGGGCACCTGCGCCCGGGCCGCGCCGGGCGCGAGAGCGGCGACGGTCACGACGAAGAGCGCGAGAAGGAAGCGGATCGCCGAGACCCTGGTCGCGGCTCTATCCACGCCCGCGGCCAGGGCGTGGCGGGAACGTGTGGGAATCGAACCCACCTCGGACGTTGGAAACGCCCGACAGAAGGATTTGAAGTCCTCGGAGTCCACCAGAACCCATCCGTCCCCTTCCGGTCAGGCCGCAACCTCGATGGGCGCGGCGCCGCGCGCGAGCACTTCGCCGACCACGGTCGCCTGGTTGCGCGCGCGCTTGAGGCGGCCCAGGAGAGCCTTCACCCGCGACGGCGCGACGGCGATGAGAAGTCCTCCGGAGGTCTGCGGATCCACGAGCGCCATGCGAAGCGGCTCGGGGATGGCCTCATCGTACCGCGTTTCCGGCGCCAGGTACGCCGCGTTGGACTGGAGCCCGGCCGGCGCCACGCCGCTCGCGGCGAACTCGAGCACGCCCGGCAGGAGCGGGACGGCGCGGCTCCAGATCCGGATCGTCTTCCGGCTCGCGCGCGCGATATTGAGCGCGTGACCCAGCAGGCCGAATCCCGTGACGTCGGTCGCGGCGGACGCGCGCTCCTTCTGCATCGCTTCGGCCGCGGCGGCGTTCAGCTGCTGCATCTGGCGCGTGGCCAGCGCGAGCGTCGCTTTCGGCAGGAGCCGGCGTTTGAGCGCGGTCGCGAGGATCCCGGTCCCGAGCGGCTTCGTGAGCACGAGGAGATCCCCCTTCTTGGCGCCCGAGTTCGCGATCACGCGCTTGGGATGGATCTCTCCCGTCACCGCGAAGCCGAACTTGATCTCGCGGTCGCGCACCGAATGGCCGCCAAGGAGCGCCACGCCCGCCCGGCGCAGCGTCTCCCCGCCCCCCTTCAGCATGAGGCGCAGGATCTCGAGGTTGCCCCCCTCCGGGAAGCAGACGATCGAGAGCGCGGCGATCGGCTTGCCGCCCATCGCGTATACGTCGCTGAGCGCATTGGCCGCCGCAATCTTGCCGTACTCCAGTGGGTCGTTCACGACCGGGGTCAGGAAGTCCACCGTCTGGACGAGAGCGAGCTTGGGCGAGATCTTGTATACGCCGGCGTCGTCCCATGTATCGGGACCCACCAGCACTCGCCCGCTCCTCGGTGGAGCCGGGAGTCCTTTCAGAACCTGGCGCAGGTCCTCCGGACCCAGCTTCGCAGCTCAGCCAGCGCAAGAGACTTGCTCGGTGAGGCGGAAGATGTCTTCGCGGGTGTGGCTCACGCCACGAACGCCCAGGCCTCGATCTCGACCCGGGCGGAGAGCGGCAGCTCGCGGACGGCGACGGTGCTGCGCGAGGGGTATGGCTCCTTCATCATCTTGGCGTAGACCTCGTTCATCGTGCGGAACTCGGCCATGTCGGCGAGGAACACCGTGGTCTTCACGATGTCGGCGAGCGATCCGCCGCCCGCCTGGAGGATGGCTTCGAGGTTCTTGATCGCGCGCTCGGTCTCGGGGACGACGCCGCCCTTCACGAGCGTTTGCGTCGCGGGATCGATGCCGACCTGGCCGGAGGTCACGATCCACCGCCCGGCGAGCTGGCCCGTGCGGCCCTGGACGTAGGGGCCGATGGCGTTCGGGGCGGCGTCGGTCTTCACGATGCGGCCGGGCTCGACGCTGGCGTCGCTCACTCGACCGTCACACTCTTGGCGAGATTGCGCGGCTGATCCACGTCGCATCCGCGCTCGACCGCGATGTAGTACGCGAGGAGCTGGAGCGGGATCGCCGAGAGGAGCGGCGTCAAGGGACCCATGGTGCGCGGGATGTAGAGGACGTGGTCCGCCTTCGTGCCGACGTGCGTGTCTCCCTCCGACGCGACCGCGATGATCTTGCCCTTCCGCGCACGCACCTCTTCCATGTTCGAGAGGACCTTCTCGTACGCCGAGTCCTGCGTGCAGATGAAGACGACGGGCATGTTGTCGTCGATGAGCGCGATCGGACCGTGCTTCATCTCCGCCGCCGGGTAGCCCTCGGCGTGGATGTACGAGATCTCCTTGAGCTTCAGCGCCCCCTCGAGCGCGACCGGGAAGTTCACGCCGCGGCCGAGGTAGAGGAAGTTGTTGTGATGGGTGTACGCCTTCGCGATCGCGTGGATCGATTCGGCGCCGGCGAGGATCGTCTCGATCTTCCCCGGGATCGCCTCGAGCTCGCGCACCAGCTCGGTTCCCACCTCGGGCGAGAGCTCGCCGAGGCGGCCGAGATAGAGGGTGAAGAGGGCGAGCGCGGCCACCTGCGAGGTGAACGCCTTCGTCGACGCGACGCCGATCTCAGGTCCCGCGTGGATGTAGACGCCCCCGTCCGACTCGCGCGCGATGGTCGAGCCGACCACGTTGCAGACACCGAGCACCCGCGCCCCCTTGCGCTTGGCTTCGCGCATGGCGGCGAGCGTGTCCGCCGTCTCTCCGGACTGACTGATGGTGAGCACGATCGTGCCCGGCTCGAGGATCGGGTTCCGGTAGCGGAACTCCGACGCGTATTCCACCTCGACCGGGATCCGCGCGAGCTCCTCGATGAGGTACTCGCCGATCAGTCCGGCGTGCCACGACGTGCCGCACGCGGTGATGACCACGCGCTGGATCGAGCGGAGCTCGGCCGCGGTCATGTTGAGACCGCCCAGCCGCGCCATCCCCTCTTCCGCAAGGAGGCGGCCGCGAAGCGTGTTCGCGATCGACTGCGGCTGCTCGCAGATCTCCTTGAGCATGAAGTGCGGGTAGCCCGCCTTCTCGATCATCTCGAGGTCCCAGTCGACCGTCTCGATCTTCTTGGTCGTGGCCTCTTCGCGGATCGTGCTCGTCTGGATGCCATCCGGGCTGATGACGACCATCTCCTCGTCGTCCAGGTACACGACCTGGTTCGTGTGGCGAATGATGGCCGACACGTCGGAGGCGAGGATGTACTCGGAGTCGCAGATTCCGACGACGAGCGGGCTCCCGTGCCGCGCGCCCACGATCTTGGTGGGGTCGTCGGTGCAGATGACCGCGATGCCGTACGTCCCGTGCAGGAGGCGCACCGCGGCGGCGACCGCCTTCTCGATGTTCCCGTCGTAGAACTTCTCGATCAGGTGGGCAATCACCTCGGTGTCGGTATCCGTGGTGAACGTGTGCCCTTCCTGCGCGAGCTTGGTCTTGATGATGGAGTAATTTTCGATGATGCCGTTGTGGACGACGGCGATCTTGCCCTTGCAGTCCACGTGGGGGTGGGCGTTCACCGTGTTCGGAACGCCGTGGGTGGCCCAGCGCGTGTGCGCGATGCCCAGCGTGCCCTTGGGGCGGCCCGATTTGAGGAGCTCTTCGAGCACCGAGATCTTGCCGGCGGCCTTCTTGACCTTGATGCCTTCGCCGTTCAGGATCGCGACGCCCGCGCTGTCGTAGCCGCGATATTCGAGTCGGCGGAGTCCCTCGAGCAGGATCGGAACGGACTCCTGGGGACCGACATAGCCCACGATGCCGCACATTCTAGAAGCCCCCCTCAGGCCTTGTTCGCTGCACTACCTTGCGAGCGGTCGACGGCGTCGGCCGCTCGGCGGACGAGGTCGTCCGCGCGCTCGCGCGAACCCGCCTCCGCCATGATGCGCACGATGGGCTCCGTCCCGGATGCGCGCACTTGCACCCAGGCATCTTCCCAGAGGTACTTTTCGCCGTCCAATACATTCCGCTCCGCGTCCGGGAAGCTCCGCGCGAGCGTCTCGGCGAGTGCCGCCGCGTCGTTCAGACGGAGCGGCAGCGTCTTCTTCACCATCACGAGGGGCGGCATCTCCGCGATCCGCGCGGACAAGGGACGCGCATCCTGCGCGAGCCAGTCGAGCGTGATCGCGGCCGCGAGGATCCCGTCCCGCGTCGCGTGAAGCGCGGGATAGATCACGCCGCCGTTTCCCTCGCCACCGATGACGCCCTCGCGCTCGAGAAGGAGCTGCGCCACGTGCGCCTCTCCCACGCGCGAGCGCTGCACCGTCGCTCCGCGGCGCTTCGCGATCGCTTCGACTCCCATCGAGGTCGACGCGTTCACCACCACGAGGCCGGGCCCGCGCGCGAGCGCCCAGTCCACCGCGATCTGGAGTGTCCGCTCCTCGCCAATCGGCCGGCCCTGCTCGTCCACGATCGCGAGCCGGTCGGCGTCCGGATCGTACGCAAAGCCCACCGCGGCCCCCGTGCGCTTCACTTCCGCGCCCAGGTCGCCCAGGTTCTCCGGCAGCGGCTCGGCCACGCGCGGAAACTTCCCGTTCGGCGTGCAGTGGATCGCATGGATCTCGCATCCCAGCGACTCGAGGATGGCGGGTCCCGCGACCGACCCCGCACCGTTCACCGCGTCCACGGCGACCCGGAAGCGGCGCGCCCGGATCCGGTCCGTCGAGAGCCCCGGTAGCGCCAGGATTGCCTCCCGGTGCCGCCGGATCGCCTCGTCGTCGGCCCGCAAGGCGCCGATCCCGTCGTGCTTCACCCAGGGGCGCACACCGTCCCGCGCCCTCCGTGCAACCTCTTCGGACTGTGCCGGGGCCAGAAAGGTTCCACCCGGACCAAAGAGTTTGAGCGCGTTCCAGGGAGCGGGGTTGTGGCTGGCGGTGACGGCGATCCCTCCGGCCGCGTCGTGGTGGCGGATCGCAAAGAGGACCGTAGGGGTGGGAGCGATCCCGACGTCGATGACATCCCGCCCGGAGGCGACGAGGACCGACTGGACGAACCGGGAGATCCAGGCGCCGGTCGGACGCGTGTCCCGGCCGACCACGATGGGGCCTGGCCTCAAGAAGGAGGCGAGGGCCCCCGTCACGCGGAGCAGGACGTCCGGGGTCAGAGCTTCGCCGACGATGCCCCGCACGCCGGACGCGCTGACCATGAGTCCCTGCAGTGGGTCGTTGCGGTCCGTCATGGAGTGGCCCCGTGGATGCGCCGCGCCCCCTCTCGGGGCGCGCGGCGTGATCGTGAACGTCTGTGAATGGCCGAAGGGTCTGGGCCGGCCGGCCCGGGGAGTGGAGCTGGTGACCGGAATCGAACCGGTGACCCCGTCATTACGAGTGACGTGCTCTACCAGCTGAGCTACACCAGCCCGATAGCGAAGTCGCGTGATACGCGATCAGGCAGCCATAAAGTGGTGCGACCCCGCAGAATCGAACTGCGGACACCCACATTTTCAGTGTGGTGCTCTACCAACTGAGCTAGGGTCGCGCCGGGCGACGACTCTACCATGGTCAAAGCGCGAGGGTCAACGCTGGGACCGGCTTCCGGGCGCGCCGGGAGGCGCTAGGCCATGCGGCGTCGGCGGTCGTTTCGGCCCGCCCGGCGGTCGGGCTTGCCGCGGCGGTCCTGGTTCTCGCGAACCGGCAGATAGATGGTGAGGATGCTGCTCCAGTCGCCCTCGCTCCGCGCGCGAATCTCTCCTCCGTGCTCCCGCACGATCTGGTAGGCCACCGCGAGTCCCACCCCCGCGCCGTAGCGCCGCGACACGGAGAACGGAACGAAGAGTCGGTCGAGGCTCTCGCCCGGCGTCTTGGGACCGTCATGCGCGATCTCCGCCTGCACGTGCCCCGATCCGTTCCGCGTCTCCACGCGAACACGGCCGCCGCTCGGAACCTGCTGGAGCGCGTACTGGAGGATATGAAGGAGGACGTGCCGCATCTTCTCGCCGTCGAGAAGGAGGGTCGGCACCTCAGGGGAGAGCCTCTTCAGGAGTCGCACGCGGCGCCGCACCAGTTCCTCCGACTGGAGCTCGAGCACTTCCTGCACGAGGGCGTTCAGGCTCTGAAGCTTGAGCCTCGGGCGCGTCATCTGCGCCAGCGAGACCTGCTCGACCAGGATCCGCTCGAGCCGGTCGGTCTCGCGGAGAATGATCTCGATCGCCTCTCGGTTCGCGTCCCCCTCTTCCATCGTGCGAAGCGCGCGCCGCGCGAATCCGGTGATCGCGGCGATCGGGTTCCGGATCTCCTGCGCCACCTGGATCCCCCGCTCGCCGACCACCGACATCTTGTCCGCGTGGCGAAGCTGCGCCTCGAGCTCCTGCACCCGGCGCCCCACGCGCGAGGCGGCGTTCTCGGAGTGGTCGCGCGTCGCGACGAGCGCGACGATCGACGCGCCGAGCTCCGCGATCGCGACGTCGTCGGGCGGGAAGGGACGCGGCGAGGCGCCGTCCGTGCCGGTCCGCACGAGCAGCATCGCGCCCCGGATCACGTCCTCCGACTTGAGCGGAACCACGAGCGCCGAGATCCATTTCGACGGAAGCGTCCCCGGGAGACGAGGATCGCCTCGAACGTCGTCGATCGCGATCGGCCTCGGATCCGCCTCGAGCCAGTGGCGGAGCGACACGCCCATCTCGAGAAGATCGGCTTCCTCGGCCGCGGGATCGCCATGCGTGACGGGGGCGCCGTCGGGGCGCGTCGGCCCGTTCTCGGTGCCGCGCGGCTGCCACGTCCAAGCCACGGCCGCCGGGGTTTCGAGCGACGCCGCGAGCGTCGAGAGCGCGGCTTCGAGGATCTGGGGGCGCTGCGTCTTGAGCGACGCCGTCGCGAGCCCGAGAAGCGCGCGGAGTCCGGTGCCCCGGCGGCGAGCCACGTCGAGGAGTCCCGCCGCCTCGAGCGCGATTCCGGTCTGGGCCGTGATCGCGGTGAGGAGCTCCATCTGATCCGAGGTCCAGCCCGCGATGCCCGCCGCCGCGGACACGACGAGGAGCCCGCGCACGCGCTCCCGTCCGAAGACCGGCAGGATCGCGACGGGCGCGTCCGGAAGGTGCTCGGCCAGGAGCGAGGGCAGGCGAAGCTCGCGCGATGGACGCGGCACGATGGCCGCGCGTCCTTCGAAGACCGCGTCCGACAGGAGGTCGCGATCCTGATCGAGCGAGATCGGTCCTTCACGCAGACGGTCGAACACCGCGCCGTCGAACGCTCCCGTCGATTCCAGCGCGTCGACGTCGATCGGACCTCCCGACACCGGGAGGCCGACGTCGAGATCGGCGTGGCGGAACGCGGCGAGGAGCGAGAGCGCCGAGGTCTCTTGCGGCACTTCGAAGAAGAGGATCGTGTCCACCACGTCCTCGTACGCGCGCGCGATCGCGGCGAGGAGGATGCGCGCGGTGCGATCGGGCAAGGAGGACGCATGGAGGAGCGGGAGCGCGCGCAGGAAAATGGCGGCGGCGCGCCAGCGCCCGTCCTCGCCATCCTCGCCCGTGGACGGCGCGAGGCCGTTCCCTTCCTCTTCGAGGAGCCGGGTCAGGAGCGGAAGGGTCGGAAGCACGCCCGACGATCCGGGCGTAGCGACGCCCGTGCGCTCGGCGGCGTCGTGAAGTCGCCCGCAGTGGACGCAGTCCTGGCAAAAGCGCGTCTCGAAATCGGGGCGCGCCTCGAACGGGCATGGCCGGGACTCGAGGAAACACGTGCCAGCGGCTACCTTGTCGGCCGAGCGTGCGCGGCGGGCCGCGTAGCGCTTCCACTCCAGGACGAGCTGATCTTCCACCCGTGCCGCTCCGGACGACCGCTTGACGCCCATCCATCCCCTCCCGTTCGTAGGCTAAGCGCACGCGGGGCCGGTGGGGCCCGTGGCCGGACAGAGCCACGCCACGCTCCGCCCTTGATACAAATTGATTTACGGCAGGATGGGGCCTTATCTTGAGGCGAGCGTTCGGATGTAACTCATTGAAAAGAGGAGGATTACTAATGGAAGGCAAGCGCCCCGCCCCCAGCGGGCCCCCGCAGATCAACATGGAGATCGGCGAGAAGGAGGCGGAGGGGATCTATTCCAACTTCGTCGTGATCAGCCACTCGCTATCGGAGTTCGTGCTCGACTTCGCCCGGGTGCTGCCGGGCACGCCGAAGAGCAAGGTCTTCGCGCGCGTCGTGATGACGCCGCCCAACGTGCGTGCGCTCTTGAACGCGCTCGAGACCAATGTGAGGAAGTACGAGGAGTCGTTCGGGAAGATCCACACGCTCGACGAGAGCCAGTCGAAGGGGATCGGCTTCACGTCCTCCTGAGCGCGGTCTCCGCGGCAGGCGCCTTGGCGGGAGGCGGCGTCTTCCATCGACGGTGGATCCAGTACCAGTGGTCCGGACGCGCGCGGATCACGTCCTCCAACGCCTCGTTGACCTCGCGCGTGATCCGGCCGATCTCCGCCGCCTCGTCCGGGCCCGGCGAGGGCTGGATCGTCCGCACCACCCACGCGCGGAAGCGGCCCCGCCCCGCGCGCTCCATCATGCCGATCACGATCGGAACGTTGGCGGCAATCGCGAGCCGGGCCGGCCCCGTGAGGGTGGAGGCGGGGCGTCCAAAGAATGGAACGTGGATCCCGATCTTGCGCGCGTCCTGATCGGCAAGCATGCCGAGGAACGCACCGCGCCGCAAGGCGCGCATCGGCGCGAGCATCCCGTCCTCGATGACGTGGCAGGTGATCCCGAGATCGCGGCGGATCTCGTTCAGGTACGCGTCGCTCGCTGGATTGGTCTGCCGCGGGAGAACGTAATGGACCGGGGCAATCGTCCATCCGAACGCCGCCCCGAACAGCTCCCAATTTCCGAAGTGCCCGGTGAGGAACAGGGCGCCCTTCCCCTCCCGGATCCACGCCCGCGTGGGCTCGAATCCGGTGAACTCGATGCGCGCGAGGAGCGACTCCCGCGAGTGTGCGGGGAGCGCCAGGAACTCGACGAAGGTCCGGCCCAGCTGCTCGACCGCGCGCCGCGCGATCGTCTCGGCGGGTACGCCTTGCGGTTCCGGGCCGAGCGCCTGGGTGACGTTGTCGATCGCGATCTGGCGGCGCCGGCCCGCGAGACGCCACGCCGCGCGTCCGACGAAGGCGCCCAGATCCGACGCGCGCTCGAAGGAGAGGGAGCGGGCGATCCATCCGAGCGCGCGCAGCGCACCCGCCTCGATCGCTTGCCGCAGCGGACGGAACGGACGTTTCCGTCCCATCTCAGCCGCGGCCCTTGGAGCGGTGTGGAATCAACGAGGAGCCGGGGTGCGACGCACGCGGCCTCCCGCTTCGCGTCGCGCGAGTCCCAGGATCTCCAGCTTGAGGAGCGCGGCGCCAAGCTCCGCAGCGGTGAGCCCTGATGCGGCAGCGACCTCGTCGAAGGCGCGCGGGACCCGCCCGATCGAAGCGAGCGCGCGCGCTTCCGGCCCGTCCAGGAGAGAGGGCTCCCGCCGCGAGGCGGGCGTTGCATTCTCGCTCTCCATTCCGAGGAGCGCGAGCACGTCCTCGGGACCGCGGATCAAGACGGCGTGGCCGTCGTGGAGAAGACGATGGCTCGCCGCGCCGAGCGCCTCGTAGATGTCCCATGGCACCGCACAGACCGGACGCTCCATGGCGCGGGCCGCGCCGGTCGTGATGAGGGCGCCGCTCTGATCGTTTCCCTGGACGATCACCGTGAGATCCGCGACGGCGGCGAGCAGGTGGTTCCGCTCGGAGAACGAGCGCTGGCTGGAGGGCGATCCCGGAAAGACCTCGGTCATGAGGCCGAGCGAGTCGGCGAGTCTCTCCTGCAGGCCGGCGTGCGACACGGGAAAGCACTCCTCGATCGATGTCCCGAGCACGGCCCCGCTTCGCCCCCCCGCGTCGAGAGCTCCCTCGTGCGCGGCGGCGTCGATCCCCCGCGCCAGGCCGCTCACGATGGCGACACCGCGCTCCGCGAGCGCCGCGGCCAGCTCGCGGGCCACGCGCACGCCGTCCACGGTCGCGCGGCGCGAGCCGACGATCGCGACGGTGCGCTCGGAGTTCCAGGGTCCACGGAGAAAGACGACCGGGCGCACGTTGGAGCGGCGAATGCGCTCGTCGGGTCGGAGCGAATCCGTTCGCTGGAGCTTCTCGAGGTGGCGAAGGCCCCGGGGATGGGCCGCGTCTTCGAAAGGGACCGCGCGAGCGCCGCACGCGTCGAGGATCGCGGCCCCACGATCGAGGAGCATGTCGTCGGGCGCACGTCCCCTCCTGGGCCACTGTCCTTGAAGGAGAGCCCTTCGGAGCGTTTCCATCCGTTCCACCACCACCGCCACATCCCCCACGCCTTCGACGCCGGGCCGCGCGGGGCCCGGCGCGTCCCCCATCAGGCGGTACCTTGGTTCCGTTCCTCGTCGCCGATGACGTCGTCCCAGTGGACGCCGTCCTCGTTCACCACGCGAGCCGCGGGACGCCGCTCGGCGGCAGCCCTGGCTCCCGGATCGGCCAGGATCGCGAGGATCCGTTCCGCGGCCGCGGGTTCGCGCGAGGCGAGCCCGTCGATCGCGAAGCGCTGCGCGCGCTCCGCGAGCTCGTGCACCGCGGATGCCACGGCGAATGCTCCCACCTCGTTGCCGCAGATCGAGACGAGCGCATCGCGCGCGGCGTCGCGCACCGTTCGATTGGGATCGCGCAGGAGCGCGACGAGCGGCGCCGCCGCGACCGGGAGTCCCATCCGGCCCAGCGCCGATGCCGCCGAGCTCCGCGTGTACCAGAGGCCAAACTCCAGCATGTCGATCAGACGGTCCACCACCGGCTCTCCCATCGTGGCGAGCGCGCGCGCCGCCTGGTCGCGCAGAAACCAGCTCTCCTGCTTCAGCACGTCGAGCAGCACATCCACCGAGCCGGCGTTGGGCTGTTCGGCGAGCTGGCGAATCCACTCCGCCTTCTCGTCCGGATCTCTGTGGCGCAGCTCTTCCCAGAGTCGCGTCGTGTCCTTCGGGTTCATGTCCTCACTCCTTGGTGCCGGCAGCGTTCGTTGGGTCTGCGTCGGGGCTGGCTTGGCCCTCCCGCGCGAGCACGGACCAGATTCGTTCTTTGAGCGCCTGGGTACCCTCCCCTGTGACCCCCGAGATGGCCCCTCCCCACATCGCACCGTCCAATGGGAGCGGGGGCGAAGCCGGCGTCGCGCTCCCCACGAGATCGCTCCGGCTCAACGCCACGATCATGGGCTTGTGCGCGAACTCCGGGTGATACGAGTGGAGCTCGTTGCGAAGAACGGCGAGATCCCGTACGGGATCCTCGGACAGGGCGTCGATCAGGACGAGGAGGACGCGCGTCCTCCAGATGTGGCGCAGGAATTCGTGGCCGAGCCCCTTCCCCTGGTGGGCCCCCTCGATCAAACCGGGGAGATCCGCCATGACGAAGCTGTCCTCGTCGTGAACGCGCACGATACCCAGATGGGGCTCGAGGGTGGTGAAGGCGTAGTCGGCGATCTTGGGACGGGCCGCGCTGATGCTGGACAGGAGGGTCGATTTGCCGACGTTCGGGAAGCCGACGAGCCCCACGTCCGCGATGAGACGCAGCTCGAGGCGAAGGCGCCGGTCCTCGCCCGGGGTGCCGGGCTCCGCCGTGCGCGGGGCCTGGTGCGTGGGCTTCGCGAAGCGCGCGTTGCCGCGGCCTCCGCGGCCGCCGCGCGCGGCGGGGAACTCCATGCCCGCCTCGAGCAGATCGGCGAGGGTCTCCCCGCTCTCCTCATCGAGGACGAGCGTGCCCTGAGGCACCTGGACACGGAGATCCTCGCCGCCCCGGCCGAACTTCCGATTGCCGGAGCCGTGCGCGCCCGCCTGGGCGCGGAACAGCGTGCGGGATTGAAAATCGAGTAGCGTGCGCATGTGCGGATTCACGACCAGGATGACGCTTCCCCCGTCTCCTCCATCGCCGCCGTCCGGTCCCCCTTTGGGGACGTACTTCTCGCGCCGGAAGCTCACGCAGCCATTTCCCCCGCGTCCGGCCACCACGTGGATGGACGCGCGGTCCGCAAACATCCGGGCGCCCCGCTAGTCGAGCGCTTCGATGACGGCGTCCGCCGCGGCGCGCGTGCCCACGGCGGTCGGGTCGTCGCGGCGCGCCTTCATGTCGTACGTGACTCGCTTCCCCTGCTTCACCACCCCGGCGACCGCGCGCTCCAGGCGGTCGGCCGCGTCCTTCTCGCCCAGGTGCCGGAGCATGAGCATCCCGCTCAGGATCATCGCGAACGGATTGACCTTGTCCTGGCCCGTGTACTTGGGCGCGCTTCCGTGCGTCGGCTCGAAGAGCGCCGCGTCCTGGCCGATGTTGGCGCCGGGCGCCATGCCGAGCCCGCCCACGAGTCCCGCGGCGAGATCCGAGATGATGTCGCCGTAGAGATTCGGGAGCACGAGCACGTCATAGTTCTCGGGCGTCTGGACGAGCTGCATGCACATGTTGTCCACGATGCGGTCCTGGAACCCGATGCCCGGGAATTCCTGCGACACCCTGCGCGCGGTCTCGAGGAAGAGGCCGTCCGTGTTCTTCATGATGTTCGCCTTGTGCACCGCGGTCACCGAGTGGCGGCCGTTCGCGCGCGCGTAGCGAAATGCGTGTCGCACGATGCGCTCGGTGCCCGAGACGCTGATCGGCTTGATGGAGATGCCGGAGTCCTCTTTGATCTCGCGCTTGGATTCGCGACGGACGAGCTCGCGCAGCGCCTCGGCTCCGTGCGAGCCCACCGGGAACTCGATCCCGGCGTAGAGGTCCTCGGTGTTCTCCCGGATGATGACGAGGTCGATGGCTTCATACCGGGAGCGCACGCCCGGATAGGACTTGCAGGGGCGCTCGCAGGCGTAGAGGTCGAGCTCCTTCCGAAGCGCGACGTTCACGCTCCGGAACCCGGAGCCCACGGGGGTCGTGATGGGGCCCTTCAGGCCCACCTTGTTCTTGCGGAGCGATTCGAGAACGCGGTCGGGGAGCGGCGTCCCTTCCTTCTCGTAGACATCCGTGCCGGCGTCCTGCACATCCCAGTCGAACTGGATGCCGGTGGCTTCGAGAACGCGACGGGTGGCTTGCGCGAGCTCCGGGCCGGTGCCATCGCCCGGGATCAACGTCACGCGATACGCCATGGACTCCCTTCCCGATCTGGATGAGGCTGCAATGGTAATCGGAAGAAATTTTGCGAGTTAGAACTGCCGTTCGTACCGGTGAGGCGGCCTGACGGGCGGCGGCTCGATCTGCGGGCAACGTAGCAGAGGAAAACGCGGAGAGTCAAAAGCTTTCGCCGGTTACCCCGTCTTGGGGGCGCCCTCCTTCGGCTTCGGCTTGGGCTTGGGTTCATCTTTCGCTGGAGCCGAACCGCCCGACTCCTTTTTTTTCTGCTCTTTATAGTCTTTGGACCGGTAGTCGGTGATGTAAAAGCCGCTCCCCTTGAAGATCATCCCGGCCCCCGCGCCGATCAACCGGCGCACCTTGCCCCGGCAGGTCGGGCAGCGCTTCTTGGGCTCGTCGGTCATCTTCTGGAACACCTCGAACCGCTTCCCACACTTCAGACACTCGTAATCGTACGTCGGCATCGATCCTCCGTCTCAGAGTCCCTGGAACGCGGCGAGGAGCCGGTCCAGGCCGTCCTCGATATCGCGCTCGGACACCGCGTAGCTGAGCCTCAGGTGCCCCTCCATTCCGAACGCGGAACCGGGCACGCAGACGATCTTCGCCTCGTCGATCAGGTAATCGCAGAGGGATGCCGAATC
>Ga0068859_100003689_pt1 | contig 15606 bp, 30 predicted proteins | sample KBSSwiS22_FD_66585 | JGI IMG/M metagenome (GOLD analysis project Ga0068859, IMG submission 66585) | Switchgrass rhizosphere microbial communities from Kellogg Biological Station, Michigan, USA - KBS Switchgrass S2-2 | ecosystem: Host-associated > Plants > Roots > Rhizosphere > Soil ...
CAACGGCGTTTGAACGTCCGCGTTTGAACGCATCGCGTCGAACTAAATTAATTGAACTGGAGGGCTTGACAGGGGGCACACAATTTCGTAAGCCTCATTTCAACGAAAGGAACAACTCATGTCGAAGTCGGGATACTACGTTAGACACGATCATGGCAAGTCCGAGCATTTTCAATTGGACGTTGACGCAAAGCGTTGGGCCATGCGGCAAAGCGAGCTTCTAACGGGATATTTTCATGTATTCCGTGCGTTCAATGAAACGTGCATTGCAACATATAGAAACGGGAACTTTGAACAATGAAACCCGGAACCCGCGTCAAGTGTATCGCCTATCCCCGCAAGCATGTTATCGGGAAGTATGGCACGGTGCAAAGTCATGACCGCGCTTATGTGACGGTTTGTTTTGACGCTGATTATGCGACAACTCGACATATGCTTGTCGAAGAACTGGAGATAGTGAAATGAGCGTTTCCATTTATAGCCCCGAAGTCAAGCGCGAAGCGGAGCGTTATGGCATCACGGATTTGCAGGCGTATTACAAGTTGAATGCACGGGAACAGATCATGCGCGAGGAAGCGCAGCACCGCATGGAACGCCGTCATGGCGGTTCACGAAATCAGCCTAATTAGGTTGACCCGCCGCTAGCCGGATGCTAGCAAATAGAACGTCTCAAGTGAGGGACGAATTTGAAAGGAAATGAATATGCCTCCGAAGAATGAAACCAAGGCCGTTGAAGGCGAAGTGATCGACGGCGCGACTGGTGAAGTCGTGACCGGCGAAGTTGTCGAGCAGGCCGCAGAGCAGGGCAGCGAGGGCGAACAGCCCAAGTCTGTTCAGACTGATGGCGTCCGCGCTCGTCGCGCGTTCATGCTGAAACAGTTCATTCCGAACGCGGATTGGATCAATCAGAATATCGTCGCCAAGGGCAAGGGAACGCAGGTTACGGTGGGCCGGATTTTCGGCTTCGTGACGGGCGTTTCGCGCAAGACGAACACGCTGCCCGATGGTTTGCCTTCGGAAAGCATCGTCTGTTCCGGCATTCTCCAGTCCGAAAACTATCTGGACGGTGAGCTTGCCGAAGCTAGCACGGTCTATCTGCCGATGGCGTATGCCGAGAAGATCGAGAGCACTTTCAAAATGTTCCCGACCCTTCGCAGCATCGAAATCGACTGCGATATTGGCCTTGAAGCAACCGGCAAGACGATCCCTTATGAATGGGTTGTCACCGCGTTCCGCGAAGGTGAGCAGATGGACGTTCTCAAGCGGCTCAAGCAATCGCGCGGTCGTCCGGCGACGGCTCCGGCGCTTGCAGCTCCGGCTGAAACAAAGGCTTTGCCTTCGACGTAAAGCCTGCTATGCAGGGTTCGCAGCACGCGCACCCGCTGCCACTTTAGGCCCCGGCACTCCCAATGCCGGGGCCTTTCTCGTTTCAGGACGGGCGCAACGCTTTGAACCCTATTGCGTTCCGCTTCTGATCGGCGCATAAACACAGCTCATCGTTCTTTGGGAGAGAACAAGAGTGCGCAAACCAATCACATTTCAACCGTCTCAAATGCTAAGGTCAATCTGACCTATGGCAAAGGGGGCGCGTGATTATAAAGCTGAATATGCCCGGCGCATAGCCAATGCGCTCAAAAAGGGTAAGACGCGCCAGCAAGCGCGGGGTCATCGCGCTCAAGAGCATATCGCCCGTCGCGAGCGCGAGATTGCCGAAGAGGGTATAACCAAGGCTCAAACCCGCATCGTTTTTAATTGGGCTTCGCATCGTCTCTTCACTGTTAAAGATCATGACATTGACGCAATGGACGTTGTGGCATGGGCGCAAGAAACCGGTTACGATGCTTTCAAACAGTATCGCCATACGTGGGACGCTGCCCGGCGGCAATATCTTCGCGAAGTTCGAAACAAGTCCTATGCTTCACGCGGCATGGGATATTTGCAGATGCTTGCAGATAATGCTGGCATCGATGATTTGAGTTGGCTATATTATCACTGAAACTTTCGTGAGGGAATTTTCAAATGAGCAAACATAAACAGTATCATCCGAGAACAGTTGATGATAAACTAGATCATCTAATTGAAGAATGCGCCGAACTTATTCAAGAGTGCGCAAAAGCAAAGCGATTCGGAATTGGTAATCATCACCCTGATGATCCTGAAAAGACATCAAACGGATTGCGAATGAGAAACGAATTACTTGATATAATTTCCGCAGCCGATGCACTTGGAATTGTGAAGTGATCGGCGCTAAAATCACGCTCGACAATCTGCGTCGCCAAATAACACTGATCGATTTCGAGCTTATGGAAAGCGATCCGTGCGAACAGTGCATCAAGATGCGGGCCGTTCACTTAGCCGCCGCTGTCATCAACGGTTTCGATCTAAAAGACTTTGACGATGGCACGAACCCGCGTCCCGCCGCTTGATCGCTTCCTAGCCAAGTGTCGCCATGATCCGGTGACAGGCTGCGTCAACTGGACCGGCGCGAAGTCGATGGGGCAGGGACATAATCAGCCTTATGGGCGGTTCTGGTTTGAGGGCAAGAGCGTTTACGCGCATCGCTGGAGCGCTGAACATATCCTAGGGCTTGACGTGCGACCGGGCCTAGACGTTGACCATCGTTGCATGAATACATTGTGCGTTTTTCATTTGAGGGTTTGCACGCCCGCCATGAATACGGCCTTTTATTGGCTCATGGTGCAAAAGGGATATGAACGCCCGCCCGAAGGATATAACGAAGAACAGGCGGGAATGCCGTTCTTCACGCCGCCCGCATGGCTCATTGGAGCGCCTAATTACGTTGAGGGAATTAGATATGATTTACGTGATCCTTTATCTTTACCGTCACCCGCTTGGGAAAATCGAGACGCGAGCGCACCCGCTTACGTTTGACGATTTGGAAACGGCGGAACGCGAGTTGATCCCGATTGCCAATCAATTCAAAGCCCCGGCGTGGATTGCGGAAATCGAGAAGCCGGACATTACGCCGCAATTAAAAATCATTAAATAATTCGGCTTGTGAGGGGCCGAATTATGGCGATGACAAATACAGAGCGGAGCCGCGAATATCGCGCCCGGCAGAAAGCCAAGGGCCTGCCGGACAGCTCTAGCGTCGGACGCAGCGAGCGGAAGGCGTGGAAGAATTTCAACGAATTTGGCCGCAGCGCGAAGCCGTTTACCGGCTGCGACGGCGAGGGCGCGGGGACCGATGAATTAGGGCGGCAATTATATTTGCTGTTCCGCATGGGGGATCGCGAGCTATTTACCGGCTCCCATTTATCGACCGAAGAATTGCTTGATTTCATTTGCGATCATCCCGCCGACGAAATTCTAGTAGGCTTTGCATTCGGCTATGACGTGACAATGATGTTGCGCGATTTGGACCGGGAAAGATTAAATCGACTTTTCGAACCGAAGGACATGAGCGAAGGCCGCTCGCGTTATACATGGTATAAAAATTTCGATATAGAATATCTTCCCAAGCAATATTTCCGCGTTCGGCGTATGCGAATTGAAATAGACGATCAGGGGCAGCGCCGCCGGGTTGTCGCCGGAGCGACGCGAACGATATTTGAGACGTTCGGTTTCTTTCAAAAATCCTTTGTCAAAGTCATTGGGGAATTTGATTGCGGCACGCCTGAACAGCGTGAGCGCATTGCAATCAATAAAGCCCGGCGCGGTGACTTTGTGGAAATGACCGACGAAGAGCGCAGCTATTGCGCTATGGAAGTCGAATTGCTTGCGGAGCTAATGGAGAAGCTGCGCGAATATTGCCACGCCGCCGGGATTAAACCGCGCTCATGGAATGGGGCGGGCAAACTCGCGAGCGCCTTGCACAAGATGCATGAAACGCCGCGTGCCGAAATGGTGCAAGAGCGCGTGCCGGAAGCCGTGGCAAATATGGCGAACATGGCTTATTATGGGGGCAGATTTGAAATCACCCGAACCGGGATGATTAATCAAAAGGTCTATGAATATGACATACGTTCCGCTTATCCAGACGCTATGCGTTTTCTGCCTTGTCTGGAACATGGCCGTTGGAAAAAGGGCGACTGTTCCAAACTGGCTGGCGATACTCTTTTTGTTGCTAACGTCCGGTTCAATCATCTGGACAATGGCGCTGGCCATATGTGTGGGCTTCCTGTCCGCAGTCGCGAGGGCCATTTATATTGGCCGCTGCAAGGTGCCGGGACTTATTGGTCTCCTGAAATTAGAGCCGCCGAAGGACTAGGCGCGAAGATCGACTATAAGGGGGAAGGCTGGATTTATGAAAGAACGTGCCATTGCGAACCGTTCGATTGGGTTGAGCCGCTCTATGATTATCGCCGGTCCATCGGCTCAAGTGGACCCGGCTATCCTATCAAACTTGGCATCAATTCACTCTATGGCAAGTTGGCGCAGCGAAAAGGTGCCGGGCCATATGCTAATATGGTTTGGGCCGGACTTATCACGGCACTTACTAGAGCTAAGATCATGTCCGCAATTCGAATTGCGCCGGGACGCATCGTTATGGTTGCAACGGACGGCATCTATTCTCTTGACCCTTTACCGGAGCTTGAATGCGGCGAACGACTTGGACAGTGGGAACATGAAGAATTAGACGGACTATTCATTGTTCAGCCCGGTTTGTATTGGTCGCCAAATAAACGCAAAAAGAAAAGCCGGGGATTGCCCGGCAAGTTTTTCGAAGAACCCGGAAGGACGGAAGGATTTGAAAATGAATGGATCACGTTTAAGCATCGTTTTGATTTATGCAGCGACTTGGTTTTTCCTAGTAGCTCTGTACCAATGGTTAATTTCATTGGACTTAAATTGGCGCTGGCAAGAAACAAGCCTGAACTTGCCGGAACGTGGAAAGACGAGCAGCGAACTATTAGTTTTGATTATCGAAACAAAAGAGAGGGTCATATCTGGAGAGACGATCATATCATAACGAGCTGCAAGCCCGGCGGGCCGATGACGATTTCCCTACCGCATAAGGACTTTCTAAAAGCCGGTGGAAATGAGCCTTGGGAAGCGGCGCGAGCTATGTTAGAAGATCAACCGGATTATGTGGACTTAGGCCCGCCATTTAAGGATTGAGAAAATGCAGATTTCCGTTCCGGCAACCCTACCTTATAAAAACCCGCTCATCGGCGTTCCTTCGCGGGTCATGCTTCCGCCGCGCGAGGGAAACAAGCAAATCCCCTGTCAAATCGATTGGGCGGATTATGCGACCGGCGCGACGGAAATTAATATCGGCAATAATGCGACGCTGGAAATCTCGCAAATCTCTGCGCTGAAAATCGACAATTCGCTTTGCGGCGCGACTGTCACATTCATATTTCCCGATACTGGCGAAACCGTCGCGGTTCCGGCTTATTCGCCAAATACCATTATCGAAGTGTTTTCGCAGCAGACGCAATTTTACGTTGTCGCCGCCGAACCGATTGCAACGGATATTACCCGCTTCCAGATTTTGAATTTCTTGCCGCCGCCGGTTTCGGTTTCGGTTTCGACCGAACAGCAGACGGCGATTATCGGCAATATCAATTCGGGCGGCGCGGGCGTCACGCCGATTATTCCCGGCACGGTCAACGGCACGCTGCAAGGTCTGTCCGTTGAATTTGGTATTTCCAGCCCGGCGGGCGATAGCAATGCCGTCGCGACGTTCACGGATGGCGCGGGCAAGCTGATCGCACGAACGCCGGTTTTCGTGAAAACCGCTATCCCGGCAAATGTCGTGCTGTTGAATTTGACGAATTTGGCCGTTCGATTTGAGGGCGGCATTGATTGCACCATTTCCGGCTTGCTGATCGCGAGCGGGGAATTTAACGTCAACGCCTATTATCGTATCCCGTAATCGGGAAGTTGTGAGGGAAGGGAATTAAATATGTCCGGCATGGAAATCATGCTCAAGTCAATGGGTTTAGGCCACGTCATCGAAATGGCGCAGCGGCTTGCCAATGACGGCACGCTCGAAAAGATCGTCAAATTTGCAGACGGCCTTGACGAAATGAACGCCCGTCTTGCGCGAATTGAAAACCTTTTGAATGAGTGGAACGGTTATGACAGCGACGGAAATATCATTCGAACCGGAAGCGGGCCGCTTGAACCTGATACCAGTGCCGGACGACTTATTGGACATGAACAGTCTGCCGATAACGGGGCTGGAGTGTCTGGACAATCTGGAGCCGATTGATAGCTTTGAAGGCTTGGCTCTTCAACTCGCGCTGTTGACGGGGATTGTCCGAAGTCAACAGGCCCGAATAGAGGAATTGGAAAATGTCAACCGAAACGACTAAAACCGAAGTAACGGAGTTTGAGGACGGTTCTAAGATCGTCACGACTGAAACCGTTGAAACGGAATTTGTTGAGGGCGACAATCTGGCCCCTGCCGTTGAAGTTGTCGAAGCCGTTGAGGAAGTAACCGACGCCGCCGTTGAAATCGCAGAGATTGAAGCGAACCGCGATGTAGCGATAGCCGAAATTCACGCGGACGTTGCGGAGGCGGCAATTGAAGCAAGTGAGGAAAGGTCAGGCGAGTTATGGCAGAATATCGAAGCGCTCCAGACAGCGCAGCTCCAAATGGCGGAGCAAATGGGGGAACTGGTGGGAGCGGTCCAGTCGATCCAAGCGCAATTGACGCCGCCGCAGTCGAGCCAACCGAACCCGTCAAGCGAAAGCGCGGACGCCCTCCCGGCGGAGGAAGCGCCGGAGGCAGCGCCCGAACCGCCCGCAAAGCCGAGAAAGTCTCGCTGGATTTAAGCTCGATTACGGGCATGTTCGTGGGAATGCACGTTCTGCTAGCAGAGCGAACGAATACGCCTGAATTGATGATGGGCATGGATGAGGGCCAAGCCTTCATGGGAGCCGTTCAAAATGTCATGCGCCACTACTCGGTTCAGACGACGCAAAAAACGCTCGATTGGGTCGCGCTCTTCGGAACCGCAAGCTCAATGTATATGCCCCGCATCGTCGGTTATAACATGCGCAAGCGAATGGAACGAGCCGGACAAGTCCCGCGCCCCGCAACAGCTCGCTCTGTTCAGCCCGGCGCAGAACCCGCAAAGCGGGAACCCGCTCAAGATATTCCGGCCACGCCGCCGATGAATATTCAGCCGGACTTTGTAGGGGACGGCGGATTTCAGGAAGCCGCCGAATAGGAGTTAATTCAAGTGCCAGATTTCGTCCTGCCCGGCGCGTCCGATAGAACAACCGTCATCGGACGAACCGGGACGGGCAAGACTGTTTTGGCGGCGTGGATACTTTCCAAACAGAATTTTGAGCGCCGCCCTTGGGTAGCGCTCGATTTCAAAGACGAAGAGCTATTTGACCGAATTGGCGACCCGCCAATGCGTCCGCTCAAACTTGGCAAGATGCCGGGCAAGAAAGGACTTTACCGCTTGCCGGTTCGTCCGGGGGAAGAGGATGAATTAGAGGCGTGGCTTTGGAAGATTTGGGCGCATGGCAATATCGGCCTCTTTATTGACGAAGTTTCGCTAGTCCCGCAAAAGGCGGCGTTCAAAGCAATACTTCGGCAAGGGCGCTCTAAATTAATTCCCGCGATCCTTTGCACGCAACGTCCGGTTGACGTTGACCGCGAAGTATTTACGGAAAGTCAATATATCAGCGTTTTCGATGTGGACGATGTACGCGACTATAAAACTATTCAGGGATTTACGCGGGGCGCTGCCATTGATCGCCCGTTGCCGCCTTATCATTCGCATTGGTATGACAAGCGCCAAGCTCATTTATTTCACTTGCAGCCGGTCCCGAAACCGGACATAATCGCTGCGTCAATTCGGGACAAAGTTCCGTATTCATGGTTTTGGGGATAAGCAAATATGGACCGCACGCTTGTTAGCTGGAACGTGCCGAACCTTCTCACCATCAATCTGATGGGATGGCTCGGCTTCCTCTTGCTGATTTTCGTTGTTCAGTTCTTCCTGAAAAAGCGCAAGCCCGCCGTTTCGCAGGGCAGCGCCGGGGGAACCGAAGTCGCGGACGTTTTCGCATGAAGCTCTTGAACACAGAGCTGTTATTGTCGCCTTATAATTGGCTGACAATCCTTCTCATGCTGCTATTCGGCTTCATGCTGGTAGCGCTCATATCCCCGCAGCAGGGTTGATGCTGTCTCTTTGAAAGGAAGTAATGGCAATGGCCAAGAGCAACGCCGCAGCGCCACAACAGGTTGACCCTCGCACGCAGAACATGGCAGCACGCCAGCTTATTCTGCGCGGCGGCGTCGCCGGGGGCGTTTACTATCCGCCCGCAATCGACGTGTGGCAACCGCAGAACCCGCCAATTCAGAACAGCGTTGCGCCGGGTTCGGTTCTGACCTTCTATCTTCGCAACGTCGGTCTTGTGAAGCGGCTTATCTGCCGGTTCACCGCGACCGTGACGAACCCGGCGGGACCGACGCAGAACCTTACGGCCCTTGGCCTTGCCAACTTCGTTTCGAATATCACGTTCTTCGATCTCGGCAACAATCAGCGGATCAACACGACCGGCTGGCATTTGACCGCGATTGCTTCGGCGAAGCGTCGCCGGGTGTTCGGCGCTGCCTATACCAGCGACACGCCGCTTGGTTACGGCAACAATAACAACCGCACCATGTTCGCCCCGGCACAGATCGCGAGCAACACGGCAACCGAAATCGATTTCCAGCTTGAAATCCCGTTCGTGAAAAACGACATGGATTTGCGCGGCGCGATTTACGCGGACGTGACGCAGGCAACCATGCAGGTTCAGATTACTTTGAACCCGAATATGTTCGTCGCGAATACTGCCGACCCGACGCTTGCGGTCTATCAGTCCACGACCGCAGCCGTCCCGACGCTTTCGGCTTTCTCGTTTCAGGTCTATCAGAACTATCTGGACCAGTTGCCGCGTATGCCGAACGGCGTTCCGATCCTGCCGAACCTTGATCTCGGCACGGCCTATCTGCTCAACAATACGTCGAGCGGTTTGCCGATTGCAAATCAGGACAACGGCGCGGCGTTCGTCAACTCGCGTACCTATGAGAGCGTCGCGTTCATTTTCGACAATAACGGGACGCTCAACGTCAACGGCTCTGATCTCAATACGGTCAAGCTCCAGTCCGCCAACTTCACGAACATTCTGGACGTGGACGGCAAGATGCTTTCGCTCATGGAGCGGAATATCATCATGGACGATTTCCCGGATGGAATGCACTATCTCGACTTCCGCAATCGCCCGATCGATACGAACCAGTATGGTAACATGCAGCTCGTTATCAATCCGTCGAGCGTGACCGGCAGCGGCGCGGTGTTCCTCTATGGCTGGGAAGCCTATGGCATCATCGGCCTTGTCAATCAGGGCGGTTCCATTCCGATGGGTGGCGGCTGATAGCCCCACTCGCCTGAATAAGATTAGAGGGAACAAGTGCCGTGAAAATCTTCGAAGATATCAAAGACGTTGCAGCCGCCCCGTTCGCGGAAGAGCTGGACCTTTGGCACTTGTTCCTTTTGATCGGAATTATTCTCGTCTTTATCATGGCGTGGCTTTTCGTCATCGCGCATATGCGCGAAGCTGGTAAAGCCGTTCTGGAGGCAATCGAATGAAAATCACCCTGTCCGTTCTGCTTATCTTCGTAGCAGGCTACATCATCGCCCGTTTCTTCCCGCAGCCCGGCAATATGCTCGGCTTGCCCGGCGGCGCGTAAACGGTGAACCAATCCGCGCTCATTGGCGGCGCGCTGTTAGCCGGTTTCGCTCTGTTTCTGGCAGCGCGGGACCGGCTTACCGTTTACGGCTCTGTTCTTTGGGGCGCGAAACCGGGCAGCGGCGAACCCGCCCCCTCAACGGCGGTTCAACCGCTGCCCGGCTCAATATTTGGCGACTTCCTTTCCAATCCGCTCATGTCACCAATCCCCGGCATTCCCATGCTACCGGCCGTCGCCGGATGGGGCGGCGAACTTGGCGCGAATATTGCCGAAGGCTTTACCGGCGGGGGCGAACATTGATCCTTGTTCTTGTCTTTATCGGCGCGCTCCTGATCGTCGCTGCCGTCCGCGACACGCAAGGCGACTTGTTCGCGGCGCTCAAGGAAGACGTGCCAGCCTTCGGCGTGTGGGCGGCTGCGATCATTGCAATCGGACTTGTCGGGTTCATTCCCGGTTTCAAGCCGGTTTCAAAAGGATTGCTCGCACTCGTCATCGTTGTCTTGATCGTCAACAATTACGAAAAGATTGTTGCCGGATTTGAACATGCTTGGGAGCCTAAATCGTCATGAGTGATATTAGCAAAACATTACTCGCGATCTTCGGCGGCATTATCGGGCTGGCGATTATCTCTGTCATTATTTCCAAGCGCTCGCGAGCGCCGGAAGCTATTGGCGCAATTTCGAACGGGCTGGCGAAAGTTGTTGCCGCCGCTGTCTCGCCCGGCGCGACCGCGACGAATGGCGACCTTGGCGCTTCGACCTTCTCGACGCCGAATATTCCGAATTTGCCGACCTTGCTTGGCAAGTAACGAGCTGCTAGAATTGTTGCGAAAGGAAGGCCCATGAACTCGTTTCTCGAAAGTGCTTCGACTATTGCACTGGCCGTCATCGGCCTTGCGATTGTCGCCGTGATCGTCTCGAAAAAGTCGAATACCGGCAACGTCATTCAAGCCGCCGCATCCGGCCTCGCGAATAATATCGGCGTCGCCGTTTCGCCTGTCACCGGGCAGAGCGTCGGGCTGCATCTGGACTATCCGGGTTCGGGCGGTTTCGGCGGTTAATTTCCAAGCGGAGCAAACGGAATGTTTGAAGTCGCACGCACCTTTTACGATCCCGCCGATAGCCAGTCTGGCTTTGCGGAACCCGGCGCGGGCGCTCAAACCGTGGGCGATCAATCCTATGCGTCCTTTTGGTATCCGGTTACGGAGCAAGAGCCGGAGCGCCCGACAAAGGGCATCTTCTCTTGGCTCTTCCCGGCGAACCCGGCAAGTGCGCAGCGCGGTTTCCCGGAACCGCAGAACGCGCTGGAGCATCGCCCGCCCGGCGACATGAGCGCGGAACCGCCGATCTTCGGCGGCGTCTATCAGAACTATACGCCCTATTATTCGCGGGGCGCTGCCGCTTATGTTCCGAACTTCGGCTATGTCTTGACCAATCCGATTGGCGCGGGCGTTGTCGCGCTCCAGCGTCCACAAGCCTTTTATGGCCCGGCGGCGGAATATCAGGACGGTTCAATCTGGTGGACTTCGCAGGCTATCCCGACCGCCGTTCACTTGCAGGGCCTTACGAACCCGCATGAATTGGCAGCCTTGCTTTCGAACATGGAAGTTCAGGCGGTTGTGAGGGTAGCGGCATGAGCAACCCCGTTATCGGATGGGCGCAGGAAAACCCGCTTGTCGCTGGCGTCGCCGCAATCGGCGTGATCGTTGTCGTCATGGCCGTCATGGGCGGCGGAAGCGAGGGCGGCGATAGCAGCGGCGGCGCGGCGGTTGCCGCCTATTATGCCGCAGTCGGTCAACAGACGCAGGCGGGCAACGCTGTTCAGATCGCGCAAATTCAGGCGAACGCCACGACCAATCAAACTTTGATCGCGGCAACTTACGGCCTTGATACCGCGAAGGTAACAGCGGACGTTCAAAAGACGGCTATCAGCTCGCAAGAGCGCGTCGAAAGCTCGCGCCAGACGCATGAATATCTGACTAATCAGATGCTCATTCCTTCAATGGAACGTATCGCCGCGAACAATAACGTTCGCATGGCTGCTGTTGCTCATGAGCAAAGTAAGGCCGCGAAGTATCAGGCGCAAGGTTCGGGCAATACCGCCGCTGGCATTATCTCCAGCATTGGCGGCGCAGCGGGCAATATTTCGAAGGCTATCGGTTCCGTCGCCGGGCTGTTCTAGTGGGAACGTCGCTCGATACTTTGAGCGCCAACGGCAAGGCTCTTTACGATAAGCTCGCAACGATCTTCGGCGCGAATAATGTTATCGTGACTTCAACCGCGCGAGCCGGGACAGGTTCACAGCACAATTCCGGCGACGCCATCGATTTCAAAGTCAAGGGACTAAGCGACCTAGACGCGGCCCGCGCCATTGCAGGAAGTGGGATCGACTATGGACAGCTCATTTACGAAGTTTCGGGACCGGCTAGCACTGGCCCCCATGTCCACATTGGCGCTGGCACTAAGAAAGAAAATCTCTCATATATCAACGGTGTTTACAAAGCCGTTTCCGACCGATTTGGCGCCGCCGGTAATGGAGAACTTGCGCCGGGACCGTCAAATAGTGCCGTTGGAAATACTCCCTCTTTTTGGTCTGATCCCGCCGGAGCCACAAGCGCCTACTTCGTCCGTGGATCGATGGTCCTTATTGGGGGCCTCATCCTTTTGGTTGCTCTTTGGGCGCTTTTGTCGCACTATGATATGGTCCCGTCTGCCGTCGCACTTGGCGGCTCTAGTTGAGAAGGTGAGTGAAGTAATGACCAAAGTTCAGAACGCCGCAGGCGACAAGATCGAACCGGCGACCGAAGATAAGGCGCTCGACGCCGATCAGGACGGCCTGATTGATCTCGATCCCGCGAAGGTGCAGGCGACCATGATCGACCTTGTGCAGCTCGATCACGACTTGCGCGATCAGGGCACGACCCTTGCGCTTCTTTTGCGGAATTACGCTCGCACTTCGGCGGGCATCCGCTTCTAATCGATCCCGCGAAAGGGGGCTGTCATGTTCAAGCGTTTGATTTCAATTGCAGCGATTGCCGGGCTGGCATTCAGTGCAACGGCTGCGCTCGCGCAGGGACAGCCCCCGGCGTGGAAATATGGATGGGAGAACGGCATTGCGACCGCGACCTATCCCGGCATCATCAAGACGGGTTCGCCCGCCGTTCCGGTTGAAATCGCCGCCGTTGACTTCGGCGCGAATTGCGACGGCCCGACCGGAACCGACAACGCCGCAGCGATCACAACCGCTGTTGCCTATGCCGCAGCGCATACGCCCGCAGTCGTCAAACTGCCCGGCGGCGCGCTCTGCCGTGTCAACAGCACGATCACCATTCCCGGCGGCGTCGGGATCGAGGGCACCGGCTTTGCCAGCACGTCCGGCCTAGCCGCCGGGGCAACGAACCTTACGCTGCTGTCCCTCACCGGGAACAGCTCCAGCGTCCGCAATCTTTCAATCATCATGAACGCAGCCGGGACGAATACGTCCGGCGTCGCGATTTCAATGGGGATTACTTCCTATAGCGTAATCGAGAACGTCTATACGGAAGGTTCATGCGACGCCCTTCGGGTCAACGGCTCGCTGCACAAGATCAGTAATAACTATTTCAACTTGGTGCGCGGCGCGGCTTGCAACGCCGTTACAGTCGGGAACTTGACGACGCTTGGCAACAGCATCGCCAATGTGTTCGATCACGTCACCGTTGCTTGCAATCAGTCTTTCCCGGCCGATGCTGGATGGGTGTTCAGCGACGCGGGCGGCAACTTCATTCGCTCCAGCGACGCTATTTTCTGCACAACCGGAACGAAGCTCATTCCCGGAGCCAATCAACAGGTTATCTGGAATACGTTTACCGGGACGATGCTTGGCGACACGAACGCCAGCACAACGCTTGTCATCGATACCGCCGCAGCTTCGGCACAAGTCAAGGGCAATCACTTCGAACAGGCGTGGGCGTCATCGTCTGTTGCTGGCGGAACAGTCGTCATCGGCAACACGGCGGGCGGCGTTGTTAAGGGCCTCTATTTCGATGGTCTTCGCGCTTATGGCTCAAGCGGCAACACGTTCACCGTATCTAGCAATACAGAGCTGTCCGTTTCGAACAGTTTTATTTGCGGTTACGCTGGCGCGGGTTTCAACTTGCTTGCCAATGCTTCGAACATTCGGATAACCGACACGGTTATTCAGCCGAATTGTGCGGGTTTGACTTCGGCGGGAACGCTTGGGATCAACTTCAACGGCACGAATGCGGATATCGTTCTTGATGGGAACGACACAACCGGCAACACAACGCAGGTTGCTGGCGTCCCGACTGGCAACAGCATCGTCAAGAATAACCGGACGACTTCCAATCTGTTCCAAGTCGTCGCGAGCGCCGGAACGACCGCGCTAACGTCCATCAGCGATAACTGGACCGTGACAGGCACCACGGCTGTTACCAATCTGACCGGCGCTTGGAATGGTCGCACGGTCCAACTCGTCACGCCGGACGGCGTTGTCGCTTTCAACAGCGGCGGCAATATCTGCACTTCGGTCAGCTCGGTTCAGAACCGCCCGCTTATCGCCACGTTCCAATCGACGTTCGGCTGTTGGCTCATCAACTAAATGATGCTGGAGGAAATGGACTTGGACGACTATCCCGAACAGAAACAGGTTCGCACCGGCAGTTCAACACTGCCCGCCGAACTCGGCCCCTTCGTCCGTGGCGCGGTCATGACGGCTACCGGCTTCGCGCTTGGTAAAGGCTGGATCGATGGCGACACGCAGCAAGCGCTGATTTCCCTTGCTGGCGTCGCCGCCCCGATCATTTGGGGATGGCTCGCAGCCCGCAAGAACAAGAAAACGATTGTCGGCGTCGCCAAGGGCGAAACGACTGTCAGCCTTAAGGGCGGGCAGTAGGTTGACCCTCACCGGCCTTCCTGCCATGTTCCTTAGCGCCCCGGCGGGTATTCCCACGCCCACCGGGGCGCTTAAATTTGAGGGGCTGATTTCATGCTGATATGGTCACAGAGTAAAGGAGAGCTGCGCCGGTTCGATGAACCCCGCGTGCTGGCGTCCGGCTATGCCGGGACAGGCGAAGGCCGCAACAATCCCGCGCTGCAAAGCGTGCGCGGCGTCGGGCCGCTCCCACTCGGTTTCTGGCGCATCGGCAAGGCGTATAACAGCGCCAATACCGGCCCCGTCACCATCCCGCTTTATAAGCTGGACGACAAGCCCGGCGACGATATCGACGCCGTGACAGGCCGTAGCGCCTTCCGCGTCCACGGCAACAATGCCCGCAACGATGCGTCGCGCGGCTGCATCATCCTAGACCGGCCCGCTCGCATCGCCATGGACGAAGCGACGGACGAAATCCTATGGTGCGTCGCATGATCCGCCGGGGCCTCACCATCGCCGCTATCGCCCTCGCGCTGTCCGGTTGCGCGACGACCGGGCAGCACGACACATGCGGGCGGCTGCTGTCCCTCAAGACCGCAGCCATCGCAGCGCGTGACAGCTCGCTTGCGCTGTTGAGCGATCCAACGGTTTCCGCCGAAGTCAAGGGCAAGGCCGTGCTGATCCACTCAACCGCCGTCGCGACCATCGCCGGGATCGATGGCGCTTGCCCTCTGCCGTTCCGCCCCGGCGTTGAAAGTCCGCTGTCATGATCCGGCGGGTTCTAGTTGACACGCTCGATTTTGCGGCGGCTGGAGTTGTCCTATATACGTTCGCGTCACTTTATTGGGGCGCTGCATTTGGTGGTTGACAGTCGGCTGGCACTGATATAAGCCAGTCAATGAAGGGGGCCACGGTTCACGCCGTAGCCTAGGACGAGTGAACTTCACGAGCCCCCTTCGCCTACATCGCTTGGACAGGGCGAGAGCCTTAGCCCCCTGTCAAGCCCTCCAGTTCAATTAATTTAGTTCGACGCGATGCGTTCAAACGCGGACGTTCAAACGCCGTTG
>Ga0068859_100003694_pt1 | contig 15598 bp, 13 predicted proteins | sample KBSSwiS22_FD_66585 | JGI IMG/M metagenome (GOLD analysis project Ga0068859, IMG submission 66585) | Switchgrass rhizosphere microbial communities from Kellogg Biological Station, Michigan, USA - KBS Switchgrass S2-2 | ecosystem: Host-associated > Plants > Roots > Rhizosphere > Soil ...
GGTAGATCACTAATTGACTGGAGTGCAAATAAAACATGTCAGCCGTCTCTGCCGAAAAGACTGACAGCGCACAATTGCGCGTCGGGTTATAGCGGGTCTTAAGTTTAATGAAGGTCTGCCCACTCGGATCAACGTGAGAGAATACAGGCGATCTATGCCTAAGTAAAGCGAGGGTCCCGGCCCACGAATCGTGAATGGAGAACGCAAAGGGCAAAGAGGTAAGAGCAATGCGCATTCAGCAGTGCCCTCACCCAACCCTCTCTGGGCAAATTATTCCGCGGCAGAAATCTACCGTGGTTTGGGGGATCGCGAACGCGCTACTCAGCTATATCAGGAGGCGTTGCGACTGCTTCTGGCTGACTCTAACCCCAAAACAGCCATTAGCAGGCGGGGAATCTATGAAGGTGCGCGGCGTAACCCGCAAACAACAGATAGCCCTAATTCAAATTCAACGACTTAACTTTCAATCGATTCCTTTTTGCGGCAATACGAGTTTGACGCCGCGAAAACCAGATGACTATCGGAAATACGGTCACTCCGAAAGAGCCCTCTTGAAGCAGAACTGGGGAAAGCTCTGACTGGGTGTTGGAAGGGTGAGGCTCGGTGGGATGACAGATACTAGTTCCCATCCATCTTTGCCCAGTGCATTCAAAGCTTCAGCGTACGTCTGTCTCTGCAATCGCTCTCCGTTTGCAATGAAGACTTGCTGGTTCTTCTCGGTAGCCATGTACATCCACATGTATTCCCACTTCTGCATATGAAACGTTCCTCCTTGAGCAATCCTTGCTGAAGACTTTGCCTCAAAAGTATCTTGTCCTCGTCCGCGAAGCGGACTGAAAGAGAATAGCCTGGAGATGAAGAGGCTGAGCCAAAAGCTTGTAGGGGCGTCTCTCCGTGGGCGCCCCGTCGCTGGAATACGAACATTCGGGTTGCATAAGCGGGCGCCCACAGAGAGACGCCCCTACAATGTTTTTCACACAGCCTCTTCAGCGCTGGGTGACGCGATAGGTTCCTGAGTCCGTGAAGCGGACGCCTGAACAACTATGAACGCGATCCCAACCAACCGCCCCTAAACCCCGCACGTCGAAGTCCGTTAACAATGTGAGGACACTGACGCATCAGCCGCCAGACAAAACCAGACCTGTAATTTTCGATCATCATGACAACCGGCCCCTGATCGATGCCGTAATACCCCTGAGAGACCCAACCCTTCCCTTTCTGTTTGTCTGAGGAAAATGTCGGGTTATAGCTACACTTGAATCCATACTTGCTGGTCAGGTCGGGATAGTCCTGATTGATTTGCCGGAGAGTGGGTAAGACCACCTCTGGAGCGAATGGCAGAGAGGCCGCGACGGCCCACGGCGCGAGGGTGCCATCGTCAGGGCCATCGGGGATGCCGCGGGCAATGTAATCGTAAAATCGTCGGGTCCTGCCATTGATTCGTCGCACTGCGGGACCCGGACCGTCACTGGCCGTGATTCCCCAACACAGGCGATCGTAGCCGAGAAACCCTTTCGGATTACGCAATGCATAAGCTTGCTGGACATAGACCGCGCGACGGGTGTTCTCAAAATAGTCAATTCCCTTCCCGTTCATGTATTCATCCTGAATTCCCCGGAAATCGATCCACATGTGCGAAAGCTGGTGAATGAACAGCGGTCCGGCATAGACAAACTCATGACCGTAGAGTTCCTTCCACTCGTAAGTCCTGGTCCACGCGCGATAGCTCTCAGGAGGAAGCGGAAAAGTCGGTGAACCAAGACCAAGAATATAGAGAATCAGTGCCTCGCTGTACCCGGTCCAGCGGTATTTGATAAATCCGCGCTCTGGTTTCCATCCATGGCTAACCGTGAGCGCCCGATTTTGCGCCCAAAGCCAGTCCGCCCGCAGGTAGAGTGCTTCGGCGAGTTTACGGATCTCACGTTCCTCTCTGGTCTCGCGATCGAAATACATCGCGGCAGTCAACGCTCCCGCCAGCAGATAGGTCGTATCAATTGTTGAGACTTCAGATTTCCACTCACGCCTTCCCGTCTTCAGGTTGAGAAAGTGATAGTAAAAACCTTTGTAGCCGATTGCGTCGGGCCCCTTCCCCTGAGGCGCGTCATGAAAAAAGCGCAGGGTGATCAAAGAGCGTTTGATTGCCTCAGCCCGAGTCAAATACTTCCGCTCGACGCCGACAGGATAAGCAGTGAGAGCAAAGCCCACGGCCGCGATCGAACTCGGCGCGTCTTGCCTGGTGTTGTCCGGGACAAGTCCATTCTCAGGATTCATCTCGTGCGTGAAGTACTTGAAAGTATCGCGTTCAAGCTGCGCCAGCTCTTTATCACTCAGCGATGGCTCTGACATTTTCATCTTCAACCGTTATCCTCAGCTGCGAATGCGTTGGTTATTCTGATGCGACATCGCGGAGGCAAATTTGTTGTCAGCGACTTCTGGAAACCCAACACGCAGCCGATCACCACTGGTTCTCGTTTCAGGGCGAGGACTTCGACGCCGCAGCTGCGTCACCGCCCTGAGCTTTTGTCATCCCGTCGTCGAGAAACTTTCCAATGCTCGCACCAGGCTCCGGCGCCGTGCCGAAATTGTAGTGACTATAACCTGCCATTCCAAAAAGTTCATGACGTTGCCTGGAAATCAATTGTTAGACAATTTTTCCGATTACGAAACATCGTCGAGTTGCTGCGCAAGCCGGCTTTTCTCGAATCCATTGGTCCCTCCGAAGTAAAGTTTTTGCGTGGCCCTGCAAGTGAAGGTGCTCACGGGCGTTCTAAAATTGTCTCAAGAGTTGAGTCTGACAATTTTCACAACTAAATCGAGGTGATCCAATGCGACGAATAATCCCGGCCGCCACAGGTTTGCTGAGTATGGTAGTTATACTCTGCGCTACGTTCGCTCCCATAGCGACGACGCAGGAAATCGTCAGCGGGCCGCAAACGCCGGTCAGGCCTGGCGGAGTTTTTCACTCGGCCGCTGCCAATCTCATCATTCCCCAGTCCCGGGTCTACGCGCTGCAAGCCCAGGCGCAAACCATTCAAATCAGTGAAGTTGCCGCGGATATTCGGATCGTCCAACAGGTGGCGACGACAACTCTTGACGTTGGCCTGAAGAACCCGAGCGGTCAGCAACAACAGGCCGAGATGTTGATTCCAGTGCCGGATGGAGCGGTCTTGCGCGGCTTCGTTTTCGCCGGTTCAGCCAGCGAGCCGACCGCGAAGCTCCTGCCAAAGGCCGAGGCCCAGGCGGTCTACCGTGCAATCGTCAGCAAGCTGAGGGATCCGGCGCTGTTGGAGTTTGCGGGGTTCAACCTGGTCCGCTCCAGCGTCTTTCCGGTGGCCGCTCACGGCACGCAACGGGTCCGGGTAATTTACGAACACATCCTGCCGGCCGACGGGAATCGTGTCGACTACGTTTTGCCGCGCAGCGAGTCGTTTGAAGCGACTGCGACGCCCTGGAAGATATCGGTGCGAGTTCAGTCCAGGTCGGCGATCTCGGCGGTCTATTCGCCCAGTCACCAGGTTGCGGTTGAGCGCGCTGCGCCCGAACAGGCGCTCGTGCGAGTTGCCGGTGAAACGAAACTCGAGCCCGGCCCGTTCCGGCTCTCGTATCTGGTTGAGGGTAACGGTCTGACAGCTTCGTTGCTGGCTTATCCGGACGCGCGAATCGGTGGTGGTTACTTTCTGCTATTGGCCGGAGTGCCTACCGGCGCCCGTGCGGCCGGGCCGGCCATCAAGCGCGAGGTGACGCTGGTTATCGATCGTTCAGGCAGCATGCAGGGTGAAAAAATCCAGCAGGCGCGGGCGGCGGCAATCCAAGTGGTCGAAGGGCTTGAAGCAGGCGAAGCCTTCAACATCATCGACTACTCCGACGCGGTGGCCCGCTTTGCACAGCGACCGGTAATCAAGAACCGCGAGACGATGGGCCAGGCGCGTGCTTATCTTAACCGGCTCAGAGCGGAAGGCGGCACGAACATTCACGACGCGCTGGTCGAAGCTATGCGCCAACCGACCACCGCCGAGATGTTGCCGTTGACGATCTTTCTGACCGATGGCGTGCCTACTTCGGGTGAAACACGCGAGAAAGCCATTCGCCATGCAGTCGTCGCGGCCAACTCACACAAGCGGCGCATCTTCACCTTCGGAGTTGGCTTTGATGTCAACGCTCCGCTACTGACGTCGATCGCCAATGCCACGCGGGCGACCACCACCTTTGTATTCCCCAATGAGAACGTTGAGGCGAAAGTCTCGCAGGTATTCCGCAGGCTCTCGGGGCCGCTACTTGCCGACCCGCAACTCGCGGCGCTCGATGCCGGTGGTGCGGTCACTACCCGCGCCATTCGTGAACTGCTGCCGGCAGAACTCAATGATCTCTTCGAGGGCGACCAGATCGTTTTGCTGGGCCAATACCAGGACGATGATCCGCTGCATTTCCGGATCAGCGGCAACTATCTTGGGTCACCACGGACATTCGATCTCAAGTTTGACCTGGACCATGCCACGACGCGCAATGCGTTTGTGCCTCGTCTGTGGGCGAGCCGGAAAATTGCGCGGTTGATCGAAACGATCAGCGAAGCCGGCGCCGACAGTGCGGCCAGCGCGCGCGCGGGCGGTCGTGGCCCGGCCATGAATATGAGTGCGGCGATGCCCATCAGGAGTGCCGCCGGCAACCACAGTGTGGGTGCAAATGTTCCGCTTGATCCCAAGATGAAAGAACTGGTTGATGAGATTGTGCGGCTCTCGACTGAGTATGGCGTGTTGACTGAGTACACCGCGTTCTTAGCGCTCGATGGCACTGACTTCTCGCAACGAGATGCGCTCAACGAACAGGCGCGCCGGTCGCTGGTTGATAACGTGCAAAACACGCGCAGCGGCATGGGCGGAGTCACGCAGATGATGAACAACAGTAGCCAAAGGGCTCAGTCCAGCAGCAACCGCGCCAACAGCTTTTATCGACAGAACATGGAGCGGGTTGAAATCACGAACGTGCAACAGATTACTGACCGCACGTTCTTCCGCCGCAACAATCGCTGGGTGGATTCAAGCGTGCTGGACCGCGAAAAGACTCTGACCGCGGATCAGACGATAGAATTCGGGACCCCCGCGTTTTACAAACTGGTGGATCGGCTGGTGTCTGAAGGGCGGCAGGGAGTTTTGGCGCTGTCAGGAGAAATGCTGCTGTCTATTGACGGCAAGACCATCCTGGTAAAGTCGCCCCCACTGAAGTAAATATTTGCGCGTGTAGCCGGCGGCGTGCGGAAGGCCCAGCCTTTCCGCACGCCGATTTACGTCTCTCTAAGACTTCGATGCCGGTTCAAACAGCTCGATCGGATTACCGTCCGGATCCTCCAGTTGGATTTGCTTGCCGCCCGGACCTGACTCCATCGCATTCCGAAAATGGACGTCAGCTTTTTTGAGTTCTTCAATTCGCGTGGACAAGTCTTCGACCTGCAGAATTATTCGATTCCATCCGCCCGGCTCTTGCTGGCGCCCATCAGGCATGGGACGGGAACCAGAGGCTCCGGGCCCACTCAGGATGAGTTTGAAATTGTCACCAGAGACCTGTCCGAAAGCAGGCAGGTTTTTCATATCCAGTTTGAGACCGAGTTTTTTTGTATAGAAGTCGATTGAACGGCTCACGTCCTTCACTTGATACCTGACACCCCAAAGACCCAGGATAATTTCCTGGCCTTCGCTCAAGTTCGACCCAACTTGTGATCGTGTTTCGGACAATACTGTTTGACTCATAGAACCTCCTCTTAGAACCAACTCAAGGCTCGCGTCGATTGAAACCATCGGAGCCACTGCTTTCGGGTTTGCCCAGACAGTACTCTTCAAGGGCATACGACCTTGAGCCCGTTTTCAAATCGCAGCGCCAAAGGCGTCGTTCGCATCAATTTTTGTGCAGAGCGCCCGCTACTCAGGCACGCGCTGCTTGTGCCCCTTTTACTTTCGTCCCGTACTCGAGCGATGCCATAAAATTCCCGCGTCCCTGCGGAGTCAGGTCCAGGACATTCCAAATCGGATTCCACTCATCAATGCCGCGCTGTTCGATGTCCTCGGCCAGCCTTGGATGAACACTATAAAAATGGCGCAACGTGCCATCACTGGCTCGCGTGAAAACTGAAATCGTCGAGTCCTGATTTCCTTCCTCGTCCTCGCTGCCGAGGTCGTACTTGAAAGTGCTTTCGCCGGCACTCAACAGACGCATCTTGTCCCAACCTCTGGTTCGCGCGAACGCGCGCAGGCTTAATGGATCCGCCGCAGCGACGACGGCCACGTCAATATTTTGCGCGAGGTGATGAGCCACGCCATTCCAGCTATCGATCCAGGCGGTACACATTGGGCACGGACTGGTTTGTTTCTTCCCGAACATCATCTGATAGATCACGAGCGAGCGATCCGGCGCCGTGAACAGTTCGCTCAACCGCACCTTGCGGACCGGCTCATCGCCCTGGTCGAGGGAAGCCGGTCCTTCAAGAAATTCGTAATCAGGAATCGTCGCGCCTTTGGGCAGTGCACGACGCAGCTCGGCGCAGCGTTCGCGTTGTTTCATTAATTCAATTTCCGCCAATCGCAGCTCCTCGCGCTGGGCCAGATATTCCGGCGACTCATTCGGCAGATTCGTTTGACGATACGTCCCCTCAATCATTTCATGAACCATTACTTCACCTCCGGTAACGAAACATAGATCCCCCGCTTACCATTCGATCGAGGGCGTCGAAGGAAATCGGGACGGGCAAGTTGTAGGGGAACAAAGGAAATATACCACGCACGTTGGATAAAACCTGACTCAGCTTATCGCTATATCGACCCTGGTTAAGAGATCAGTTGCTGCTCGTAACCCAGTTGCAATTAAACGCGTGCGATCGACAACGGAACCGGACAAAGGCAGGTTCTGGAGGTTTTCCGGGAGGGACGTCAGTCTACAGTTGCTGAAACACTAATTTGGAGTGCGCCGGGCTTGACGGCGCTTTGGAGTCGTTGACCACGAAAAGCTAAGAAATACAAAGCGCCGTCAAGCCCGGCGCACTCCAAATTTCCAGCTGGCCGCGTCCACCCGAACTTTTTAAGCGGCCTGGACTCTTAGTTACCACTGCTACGGCTTTGTTCCCGGAACCGTTGAATCAGTTTCTTAATCAGCTCTGTGTCTCTCGAGTCCGGCTGAACTTTCAAAAACAGCTCCAATTCGTCCGCAGCTTCCTTATATCTCTTCAGCTGGTTGAATAGCAGCGCCAACTGCCAGTGAGCCTCCGGCAATTTCGACGCGGCTAATTGATCCGCCTGCTTTAGATAAGTCTCGGCCTCATCCAGCTTGCCGGTCTGTCTGAGCAACATTCCCAACCACAGATTCGCGTTAGCCGATCTCTGATTAAGGGTGACCGCTCGTCTCATTGATTCGATCGCTTCAGGCAATTGCTTGAGGTTGTATTGGGCGACCGCGAGCGCGTACAGGCTCGAATACGAACGCCGGTTGACCTCAATTGCTTTTGTCAACACTGGAATCGCGAGCTCATACTCCTGCTGTTTTAGGTACTCGGCACCCAGCAGTTCAAGCGCATCGAAGTAACGCGGAAACAAATCAATAGCTTTTTTCAGTGTCTCCAGACCTTGCTTTCGTTGATCGGTCTTCTGCAGCAGCGCAGCTCCCCGCTCATATTCCTTTCGGGCCGGCTCTGGAACTTCCTGAGTGAAAACGGCCCCCGTAATGGCGCTCGTCGACGCGGTAGCTTTCCTTACCAGAACAAAATCAACCTGCTCGAAAGCCCGCGTGCGATCGAGCTGGACACGTCGGCTTTGGCCACCAGCGAAGCTGGTCCCATCGGTCTGGACTCTGACCTGGAAAATTCCCTCCGAGATTCCTTTGAACATAAAAAGCCCTGAACCGTCAGTTTTGGTTCTTTGGATGACGGAATCTACGTCGTTGAGAAGTTCGACCTGTAAATCCGGAACGGGGACATTGCGAGCGTCAGAAACGTGTCCGCTGATCGAAAAGGCCCGCTGCGCAACAAAGAGATTTGACGGACCAATCGCATCAAGGGAGGTCCCTGGAAATATTAGAAAAATGGCTAAGAGTAGAATCACCAAAACCTCGTCGGAGATGGAGTCGCATCATTATCTTCATTGCCGGCGCTGGAAGCAATTTCTGGAACAAGTAGTTTTGCGCCCCTCACTTTGGGAGGGGCTGGGGGTGATAGCGATGAACTTCACCGGCAGGCTGTGCGTATGTTATGAGGAACTGCAAAAAGACAGGTGCTGGAGGTTTTTGAGGTGTTTTGCCCTCAATGCGGTCACCAACAAATTTCTGACGACACGCGTTTCTGTTCGCGCTGTGGCTTGTCGCTCGGGCTTGTCACTGACTTGCTTCTCAATAGGAATAATCTGCAGCGAGAGAAGCAAGAGATTACGGGTATCGGGATGATGATCGCGACAGTTGTGATGCTGCTGAACTTCGTGATCGTCTTTGGCACCGCCGTCTTACCACACCTGGCGAGCCCGGTGTTTCTGTGGATCTGGCTTGGCTTTGTGTTTAGCTCGACGACCCTCGGCGGCATCGGACTGGCGAAGTTGATTCGCGGTGGCTTTTTCAAGAAGTTGAAAGAGCGCGAATCGCGCCTCCGTCTGATGAAACTCGAAGAGGAGCGTCAGGCTTTGCCAGAGACAGCGAAAACAGGAAGCATCACTACAGCGGCAATCCTGCCCCTGGCTGAACCCCTCAGCGTTACTGAAACCACGACCAGGGAACTAGAGACAATTCCCAAAGCCAACTAGCGCTCCCCTTCAAAACACGCTCAAGCCGGCCTCGAAAGTCTGATTTGCTCTCATTCAGACCGGGCTTCAGCCCGGTCACACGCCTCGGATTAAAAGCTGCAGAACCGTTTTAATGGTTTCCTCTTCTTCTGACCTCTTGAAAAGCCTTTGAGCTGGAACGTGTTAGCGGCTGATGGAAACCGTTGAAACGGTTTCTTAGGACTTCAGCAAGCGTCGACCACCGGGCTAAAGCCCGTGTGAATGAGACAGAACTTTTGAGGCAAAACACGCTCAAGCTGTCTTAGCAACCGGCCACCTTGAACGTCGCCTTCGCTTTTGAAAAGACTAACCTGCCAAGGCTACCAAATCGACGAAATCTGCATCGAAGACCTTCCCTTTTTCCCGGCAGGGATCGCAGTAACCGTATCGGACTTTGTTTTTAACTAAGGAGTCTAAGTTTTGATTAGAAGAAGTTTTACGATCGCACTTTCCGAGATGCTCTTAATCACCGTTGCCGGTTTTCAATCCATCCACGCCCAAAATACGCCGGACAGTCAACGCCTCGATACCGTCCGCGCTCAGGTAGCCAAAATTGGCACCGGTGAGAAAGCCAAAGTCCATGTCAAACTACAGGACCAGACCAAATTAAAAGGCTACCTCAGCGATGCTTCACCGGACTCGTTTACCGTCGTCGACTCGAAAACCGGAGCCCGTACTCTGGCGTATTCCGATGTTACGGAAGTAAGAAAACAGAGCGGCGGAATCTCGACTTTGACCTGGGGCATTATTGCCGGCGCCGCGGCGGCCGCGATAATTGTCGGCACCGTCGTGGTTAAGCCGGTACTCTGCGATGGCGGCGCGGGCTGCTAGGTCTCACAAAGTTCAAATCGAACCGACCAGGAGCGTTTGCCTGCTAGCAATTAGCAGTCAAACGCTCTAATTTTTGGCGAGCTGGCGCTGTCCTCAGGATACGTCACCCGGAACGACTTTCGCCTCGAACGCCTGGTCAACTACATCAACCAGTGCCGTACGCCGAGGCGCGGTGATGAGACGACTCGGCTCCGGTCAGCATTCCGGTGCGCCCTTGAATACGGTAAAGTTACCAGTGAATAAACAGTCTCCGGTGAATGTTGGTAGTCTTTGCGCCGTCGTCAAACTCAAGAGTAGTCAGGGAGTATCGGCGGCAGAGCTTCATCACGTGACGCCGCCCTTAGCATCGAAACCAGGCTCGAGGAACTAATAGTTAATGAAACAGGAGCAGGCTCTGAATGAGGAAATCCCTTCCCAAGGCAACAAAAATTATGATCGTGCGCCACGCTGAAAAGCCGGCCACTGACTTTACTCCTTACGGCCTAACCATAAACGGCAAACGCAGTAAAGAGTCTTTGACGGCTAAAGGTTGGCAGAGAGCCGGCGCCTTGGCTAATCTCCTGGCCCCGACCAACGGCCATTTTCAACATCCCTTGCTCGCCCAGCCACAGTCCATTTATACGTCCAAGTTCATAAAGCGCAGGGGCAGCAGACGACCAATCGAAACAATCACACCGCTGGCTGAGAAGCTGGCGATCAAAATCAACGCTGACTTTCCCAGGTTTGCCGTAGACAAGTTGGTTGAGGACCTTTTCCGCTGCAAGGGAGTGGTGCTCATCTGCTGGCAAAGAGAGTACATCCCGAAGATTGCCGCTGCGATTATGGGTAGCGAGGGAAGCGTACCGGCAGCATGGCCTGAAGCTCGTTTCGATTTGGTGTGGATTTTTGACCGCAGTCGCACGTCCGCCCGCTATCGCTTCCATCAGGTTCCCCAGAGCTTGCTGATGGGAGATCAGGTGACGCTCATAAAATAGTCAGGGAGTAACAGGCAGCCACGTTACCTTTCCCGTGTCGAGCGAATAGAGGGCCCCGACCACTTTCAGTTTCCCGTGCGTGACGAGTTCCGCCAGTACGGGCTTTGAGGTGCGGAGTTGTTTCACGACCATCTCAACGTTGACCTTCACCGCATTCTCCACCGGATCGCCCGCCACTCCACGAGTCTTCTCTACGGCCGGACGCAGCAGAGCGATCAGCGCCCCGATATGACCTTCCGCTCCGATCCCCTCAACCGCTGCGGTAACTGCGCCACAATGTTGATGACCCAAAACCACCAGCAATGGAACATGCAAATGTTCGGCGCCATACTCCAGGCTACCGAGTTCAATATCTGAAGCTACGTTTCCCGCCACGCGCACGATAAACAAGTCGCCGAGACCTTGATCAAATATCAGTTCCGGCGGGACCCGGGAATCTGCGCAGCTCAAAATCTCCGCATGTGGGTGCTGCTCGGATGCCAGTTGCCGCTGGCGGTCCAACGTCTCGTGAGGATGCTGGTAGCGATGGGCAACGTGATGCGCGTTTCCCGCGCGCAATTCGGCTAAGGCAGAATCGGCTGTCACTTTATCTTCTCGCTTCTGGCCGGGGCCGAGAATGGCCAGAGCGGAAAACAATAAAGACGCAATTGCCAAATTGAGCAGACGTTTAATCATTAGCCCTGATCGCTCCACAGTGACGATAGGCGCTGAACAGAACGAAGAGACCTGTCAATTTTGACAGGACTAGCTGCGGAGCAGCGGTCAGAACTAAGCCCAGGGCGAGGCTTTGCGAGGGTACCTATATAGTTAACTCACCAAGGGGCATCTTGCAGAATTCAATCGCGGTATAAATCCCGAAGGGATTCCCATACCGGATTTACCGCTGAGCTGGTGAGTCAACTATGTAGATGCCTTTGCGAGGGTAATAACATACTTGACTCATAAAGCAGTTGCTGAACCGATGAATCTTCCTGGTCGTGCGTGCAAGCAAATCGTTGGAGACCCGAAGCACGTTAACACTGGGAGCGCGGGCGCCCTCGCCCGCAGCCAGCCGGGTCAAGAAAGTTTTCAGCGCTACTTATTCGCGCTTCGCGCTCACTGCGGGCGGGGGCGCCCGCGCTCCCAGTTATGCAGGAGTGCATCACGCTGGTAGTCTTACAGTAATCGCGTATCTAATGTTCGGCGAGATGCTCAGGTGGAATGACTTTGTCTCGTACGGGCTAATCATCGGCGCAGTTTATTTTTCGTTTGGATTGTCGCCATCATGAAAACGGAATCTGGACAGGCATTCGTCGTGGACAACGAGACCAATCTGCGCGAGAGTCTCGCGGAATTAATCGCCGGCGAGGGCTTTCGGGTCGCGCAGGCCGGCGACGGCCAGGAAGCAATCGAGGCTTTGCGCAGCGGCGCCGTCACGCCGGACGTTGTCTTTCTGGACGTTCGCCTGCCAGGGATGGACGGCCTCGAGGTCCTGAGCGAAATGCAGAAAGAAAATCTAACCACCGCTCCCGTGATCATAATCAGCGCTTACGGTGACAGTTCGAAAATGATCGAGGGAATGCGACTTGGCGCCTACGACTACGTTACGAAGCCGCTGGATGCTGACGAGATAGTTTCAACTCTGCATCGGGCCGCCGAGCAGCGGCGTTTAAGCCTGGCCGCCGAAGCTGCGCGACCGCCCAGGGCCAGCGACGCGGAAGAGAGCGAGGGACCAGAAGCCGTTTCGGAGATGCTCGGCACCAGTCGCGTGATGCGCGAGATCTTCAAACAGATCGGACGGCTGGCTGCGACCGACGCAACCGTTTTGATCGGTGGTGACTCAGGCACGGGTAAGGAATTGGTGGCGCGGGCCATTCACAATCATTCGGCGCGTTCCGGTAAACCATTTATCGCGGTAAACTGCGGCGCGCTCCCGGAAAACCTGATCGAGGCAGAGCTTTTCGGTCATGAACGTGGCGCGTTTGCCGGGGCCGAGCGCCAGAAGAAAGGGCGCTTTGAACGCGCCCATAAAGGCACGCTCTTTCTTGATGAGGTGAGCGAGTTGACGCCGGCTGCGCAGGTCAAACTCTTACGCGCGTTGCAGGAGCGCCGGTTCGAACGAGTCGGCGGCACCGATTCTGTGACTGTCGATGTGCGCGTGATTGCCGCGACGAATCAGGATTTGAAACACGCGATTGCGGAGAAGCGTTTTCGCGAGGACTTGTACTATCGCCTGGGCGTGATTGAAATTCGCTTGCCGGCTTTGCACGCGCGACTTGGCGACGTGCCGCAACTGGCTGATCATTTTCTCGAGCAGGCTTTAATGCGACACAACCTGCCGCCCAAGGTTCTCTCAGCTGAAGCGATCCGTAGTCTGCTGGCCTACAACTTTCCAGGAAATGTGCGCGAGTTGGAAGACATGATTGAGCGCGCCGTGGTAAATGCCGGGAGGGCTGTCGAAGTGTTGACCCCGGCACATCTCTTCGGCGAAGGAGCAGAGGCCAACGAGCCCAAACCGCGAACTGACGAAACCTTCCTGGGCCTTCCCTTCAAAGACGCAATCTCCGCGCTGGAACGAGAACTAACCCTGCGCGCGCTCGCAGCGTCCGGCGGAGATCGGGCTGAAGCGGCCAGACGTCTCGGCCTGGACCGGCGCCTGCTCGATTCAAAGCTCGATGAATACGGCATTCGCTCGTCGCCTGGTGATGATGACGAAGCGTGAGGCCGCGGATTAACGGCGGGTCAATTCCACGTCATCCACCACCATCTTCCACGTTTCCCCATCCTGGTAGGGTGGTTTTGAAACCTTGAAGGTAGCCGACATGAGAAGGACTTTTACCTCAAAGTCGTCGCCATCAAACTTTGTGATCTTCGCGCCTGAGATGTTTTTCGTGCTGGAGCCTTTTTTGCGCTCATAGTTGACTGACCCGTCGGACGAAATGCGGAGTTCCATAGTGCCCTCGCTGGTTTCACCGCGCCAATCGCCGATGTAATCCTTCTTGTCCGCAGGGAATGAGAAATCCTTTGAACCGCCTCCGCCCCCACTGCAAGCCAACACTGCAAAAACGAGCAGGCTCAGGGCCAGCATGCTCGTTAGATTTGATGAACGATTCATTCGTATCCTCGCTTTTCTCATTAGTTTAATTTGGATTGCGCCGGCCGAGCCAAATAATCCGCAGATTACACAGATAGGAGCAAATGAATCCTAACTGCCTTTTCTGCGTAATCTGCGTAATCTGCGGATTATCTGCCGGCGCGACCGGGTAAAGATTGTTCTACTCTTATGGACCAGCGTTGACGCTTTCCCGACCGAGCGCAAGGCGCGCTTCGTGATCGAGCATTTCCACCGCTTTGCGGAACAGTGCGTCTGCTTCAGCCGGACTGTTGTCCACGGCCGTCAGTCCTAAACGTCCCGCTTCACCGAGCGCGCTCATCATGTGAAACACGATTCCGGTCTGTTTCGTCTGATCGAAGTGCAGGTTGTGACGCGCCACGATATCGAATAAGTCATCGGGCGTGAAGGCCCGGTACAGCGGTGAGTCCTGATGGTCGCTGGCCACAAAACATTTCTGTTCGCCAAAGGCTGTCGTGAAGAAACCCTTGTCAGCGTCATAACTGCCGTCAGTCAAAAATTGCAGGGTCAGAAAAGGATGCGTCGTGCCGCCCTTGCGCAAATTAATTTCGATCGCATATGCGTCCCACGAGCCGTCTTTACCTCGAACCGCCACGAAGTCGATCGCAAATCGCCCGACCACGCCTTCGCGGGCCAAGCGCGCGCCGACTTTGGCCGCCTCGCGCATGATCGCTGAAGCGTAAGCGGGATCAGCCGGAAAACGACACCCCAGATACGTCTGTCCCGAAGTTCCACCTAAGACCTGGTCGTGCGTTGAAAGCCGCTCGACCTGGCCCAGCGGTGTGACCCGAAGTTGCGCGCTGGGGCTACGAAACTCTTCGCCGACAATTCTCTCTTCGACGATGCCGCCGCGCTGGTTCAATTTGTTGACATAGGCTTCGTAGGTCGCGCCTTCCATCTCAAACTTCATCGACCGCAACCGATCAAGTATCAATTTACGCTCTCCGGAATTGCCGGCCGGCGGCAATCCCTGCAAATCGACGAGCGCGTTACCTTCACCGGAAACACCTTCGTTGAGTTTGACCAGCACCTGCTGTAGTTCGGGCTTTTGCGATCGCATTTCGGCGATCGCGCGCGCGACGTCTTCAACACTCGTAAGGTTCTCAACGCCGAGCGGATAAGGCACTCCTTCTTCAGCAAAGATGCGACGGCTGCCGCTCTTGGTTCCCAGCGGAAAAGTTTTGGGGTCGGCGCCATACATGGGAATACCAAGCTTGATGGCGAGATCACGCTCCAGCGTGGTCGTGTTGTAAGGCACCAGGTGCGCCCGATCGAAATCCAGAATGAGCGAGCGAATATGTTCAATTAGTCGCGGCCGCTCCAAAAGTTTCAGGCTCAACGGCCGGGTCGAGGAATCAAGCGGTGCCACCAGAAACAGCCTCTTGCGCGCGTGACTGGAAATGACCCCCGGCAAGAGATCGAGGTAGTAGTCGATGATATTCGGCTGAATCATTTGCGAGGTGACATAGACCACGCGCGCCCGCGGTTGTCGCAACAACAGGAGCAGAAAAAGAAAGCGCTCTTCGTACGCTTGCAGTTCGGAACTCGAGCACTCGAAATCGATCGTCAGCGATGGTACGACCACGATTGTCTGCTCGTCCTGATTAAAGGACTGGATCGATTTCCACAGCGGTACGAGCTTCTGCTGCAACTCATCGAATCGGTTTTCCGCCTGGGCCGGAGTAAGTTCAAGTTCGGGGATGGGAAGATCCTGGTTCATAAGTCAGCCTTTATTTGATCAGTTGCGCTTTCTCTGAAAAGAGCAGCCATATTAGCGAGAGACAGAGTTAGGCTCAAATCGAGGATGGTGTTCCGACGTCTTTCTCTGTGCCTCTGTGAATTCTCCGTGTCTCTGTGGTGAAAGCGTTTCTCAGATACATTCACCACAGAGGCACAGA
>Ga0068859_100003703_pt1 | contig 15585 bp, 15 predicted proteins | sample KBSSwiS22_FD_66585 | JGI IMG/M metagenome (GOLD analysis project Ga0068859, IMG submission 66585) | Switchgrass rhizosphere microbial communities from Kellogg Biological Station, Michigan, USA - KBS Switchgrass S2-2 | ecosystem: Host-associated > Plants > Roots > Rhizosphere > Soil ...
CTGCCCAAGCCGCCAATACGGCAACCCGCCCGCGCGCCTTCGCCGAAAGTCCTCAGCCGGCTCCGTAATCCCAAAGGCGCCCGCTCAAACTGAACGCTGTTGTGAGAAATGCGGGCTAGGCGGCTGCGGCCATGGCTAGTCGCGATTTACTGGAGGGGCAGCGCCAGCAGTTCGCACTGAGTTAATAGATCCTGCCCTCGTGGCACATCGTCGGACGTCGACGATAACGTGCCACCTAAGAGCAGGAATTGCTGTGTGACTCACCGAGGTCAAGGCGCCGGACGCACAGACTTGGCCAGTGTCGCCATAAGCGACACATGGGCGGCATCGGGGAGTCGTCTACTCGGGTCTCGTCCGGTGTCGGCGACGTACCTATTGATCGTACCAAGCTGTTCCGGCGTAAGATTTCCTTCTCGACCTTTGACGATCTGGATCACGGTTCCGGCAACGTCTGTCCGCAACCCGTGTATGGCTGTTGCGATGGCCGGTGAGAATGCACCGGCGGGCCCGGCGCTTCGGGCAGCTTGGGAGCAATCGCCAGGCAAGCTTCCGACCATCCTAAGAACCATCCCCTCATCGGCGGCCGATAGACTTGAACTACTCCCGTTCATGCCGAGGATAGCTGACCCCGATACGTCTGTGCGTACGGCCGCAAGCTTTCTGTAGGTCTCTGCGCACGTCCCTACGTCAGCCATATTCTGCGCTGGCGTCGTCGCTGGAGGAAGGTGTACGGCTGCCACGTCTTGCCCCCTCCGGCCGGCCGCTTAGCCCCTTTGAGACCGGGCGGTGCGCCAGGACCGCCGCCGTCCGTCCACCCGATGGTGATCGCCTGCAGTCGGTCGTCGAGGCCCGGATGCGTGGGGCCGGGTGTCTTCCGGTTGATCACGCGCATGGCCGCTTGCGCCTGATTGAGAGTGGCACCGAGGCGCCTCAGGACAAAGCCGGAGAAGTAGTCCACCTCCAACTCGAACTTGTGGTCATTGCCCGCGATGGCAGTGTGGAAGGCTAGGTGGTGCCCCACCTCGTGCGCCAGGATGCTGATCGGCGACCAGTCCTCGACCGCTCGCTGCTTCACACTCTGCATGAAGGCGGCATTGTAGAAGATGAACCGCTCGCCCGTCTTCTCGTCGATGAATGCTTCCGCGTTCGGCGTCACCAATAGCCGCGCCAGCTCCTCGCCGTCGCGTGTGTCCCCGACGGTGGCCTTCAGATGGGGCTGGCAGACGGCTTGGATAGTGGAGGACGCAGGTTACCCGGTGCCGCCAGGGACATGACATGCCAATGATTAGGTGTACCTCTCCTGTGTACCCGCAGGAGAGGCGGAGAGCCCTGCTACGCCGCAAACTCTTGACCCTACATCGGCTCGATGCTTACTAACGTTTCAGAATTTCAGTATTGATCTGATAATCGGCCGTGTCCTCCAGTTGGTCGAGAGAGAACTGGCGCGACGTAAGCTTCTTGCGCAGGTCGTCAAAATCCTCGGGAACATACTTCGGATTGTAAAGCGGCACGCGTTTCAAGATTGGATTGGCGCAGACAGGACAACCTTTGCAGAAGCAAGCGTCCACATCGAAATCCCAACGGGGTCCGAAGCGGTAGACCGCAAGGTACATCAATTGCGCTTGGAGGGTATCAACGCCGCGAGCCGTCATTCCGTCTAAGAACACCTTATGCACCGCTTTCCAGTGCCGGGATTTGGTTGCGCAGTAGTGGTCATGAATGATCGATGCTTCTCGATACTTGCCAGTATAGGGCGCACCGAGGATGCTCCAGAACACGCTGGGAATAGACGCGCCGTCTACTCTGATTCCAGCAGGGACTGGCCAAGCGACTCCGTGACTGTCGGTGTAGAAAAAGGGGCGAACGAGTTCCATCGTCCGACCATCGGACAAGGGCTTGAGGATCAGGTCACCCTTGAACTGTCCGAGCTTGTCGGCCTGGCCCGGGTTACTAGAGAGAATGAAAGCGGCGCAGACGATGAGCACGCACAGTAAAGTGTAGGGTAACGGCTTGGGACGGAATAGCATCGGAGGACCTCTGTGAAGGCTACTAGCTAGCGCTGTTTGGGAGCGTATCCGCGGATTCCATCAGATAGATTTCCGCAGGGTGAACCCGAATTGTAACCCAGCATAATGGCTTCTATTCTGGCAGCCCTGTCGGGATGTGATCGCGACCCCGCCTCGGAGTAGAGTCGCGCAGCGGCTTTTAAGGTGTCGCTCAAGAAGCTTTTTGCGTGATAGGCTTCAAATCTCCTGATCGAAGCCCCTGAAAAACGATCAGCTTCGAGCTCCGCCTGTTTGCGTCTGATTGGGTCATTTTCAAGTAGATGGCCGCATAAGTGGTGTCCTGCTTCATGACCAAGTACGAGGTAGAACTCAGAGGTGGCGGTTTTTGCCCAGGCAGGATTGTGAATGATCATGCGACCGCCATTGTGGAATACGGCGACGGCGTTGTTGAAATCAGATGTGCGACCGATAGTTAGACCGAGCTGATTGATCTTGGCGATGTTTGTCAGGCCAAACAGCTCAATAAGTATTTCCGCATCTTCGGCTGGTGACAAGCTGGTGTGCACGCAGTCTGAAGTGGCCTTCTCCGCATGAAAGGCGTTACCAGTGGTCCTCACGCAACCCATTGAGAAGCCATGTTGTGACTTGGGTGCGCAGGCACCTGTAGTCATACCCGCATTTCGACACGCCTCCTCGAAAGAATAATACCGTTGAGCGAGGGCGCTGCTACAGCCCAGCACAACGAAGTAAAGCGATGCTGCTATTGCGAAAGAGATCTGCATGACTGAAATCTCCTGCCAAGCGGCGGTCAATATTCACGATAGTGTGCCTTGGTGCCGTTGACCCATAAGAATCCAACATGAGGTCCACGTACCGTTTGTGGGAAGATAGGCGATGAGGGAGATGTCACGCAAGCACAGGCTGACGGCGACGATAGTCTGGGCAGAGTACGCTGCAGGGCGAAGACGAGGGCTTGGGGAGGACCGATATTTGGGTCAGAGGCAGTAAGTCTCTAACGGACAACACATTTCGGGTTCGCATCCGACAACTGACGTGTACCCGAATCCCTCCATGCAATTGAGTACACGACCTGTCGGGCTTCGGCACCGCAGTGAGGCGCAGGGCCTCCGAGGGGGACCCATGTTGCCGTCGTCACGTCCTCCGCGCACAGTGGCGTGTTGATTGGGCGATTGAGGGAGGTCTTGGATGGCGAGCGAAACGGCACTGTGGAGTTCAATTGCCGCGATTGCTGCGGCGCTTATCTTGGCCTCGGCCACCGCTAACGCCCAAGCGGAGGAGCCGCACGCTCGCGAGCACCAGGTTCAAGAACAGACAACGAGGCAAAGGTGGTGCGTGTCCTTCCATGAGGTCCATCCCTCCATGGCGGCGGCTCAGGCGCAGGAGAGGGGAGCGCCGGGCGGCTATCGCATCTACCCGTCTGACGTGCAAGGCGGTGACCTGCTCCTGCGCGAAGAGCCGGTGCTGCACGGAGGCCACATGGCGGACGCTCAGGCGGCCTTCGACCAATACGCGAGCCTGCCCATAGTCACATTCCGTTTCAGCGCCGCCGGTGCAGAGAAGTTCGCGTCGTTCACGCGCAACAACGTCGGACGCCCATTTGCGGTCGTCATCGACGGCCGCGTGATTACCGCGCCCGTGATCCGAGAGCCGATCCTTGGCGGTACAGGCCAGATCAGTGGCAACTTCACAGCCGCCAGCGCCAATCAGCTCGCCGCCCGCATACGCTCAGGCACTTGTGCCGAGTTAAGCCATCTGCCAGCCAACCGGCTCGCCGGAGCGATGTGGTTGGAAGGGACGCAGGAGGACCGCAGCTCGGCTAGCTCATTGCCAGCGACAGAGTGCCGTTGGCAGACAAGCGCGACCAACGCCGATGTTTGATGGTTACTCGGCCTGCGGTTTTTGATCCCGCAAACGACGGCCCAGACGGCCTCATTAGGTGCTGTTGGGGCGGACGCTGCCGCGCAAAAGGGCTCTCGTTTCGTCGGTGTCGCCTGGGTGACTGACAAAAGGAACATCAACAAGCTACGGGATATGCTCACTTTAGAGTATCCAGCGACGCTGACCCGGCATGCTCGCGACGCCAATTGAGCGGTGAAGTGATTGCGGAGGATGGAACTATGGTCGGCGGGCGCATGGCGCGTAGCATGGCAGCGATGGTGGTCGCCGGGCTGGTGTATGGGGGAGTGCTGGCGGGCGCCGACCACGCGCAAGGGCAGGATGATCTCGCCCGGCTGCGGAATGAGGTCAGCCGACTGCACAAGGAAGGCAAGTACGCGGACGCCATCTCAGCAGCAGAGCAGTACATTGCCTCGGCCCGCCGGAAGCACGGCAAAGATCACTCAGAGTTCGCGACTGCCACGGGATGGCTGGCTGTCATCTATCAAGCCTGGGGCCGCTATGGGGAGGCCGAGCCCTTGTACCGGCAGAGTCTTGCCATCCGCGAAAAAGTGCTGGGGCCGGAGCACCCCGACGTGGGACAGTCGCTCAACGACTTGGCCGGGCTGTACCAGGAGCAAGGCCGCTATGCCGAGGCCGAGTCGCTCCACCGGCGCAGCGTCAGCATCTTGGAGAACGCGCTGGGGCCAGAGCACCCGAATGTCGGGCAGTCGCTCAATGGGCTCGCCTTCCTCTACGTGGCCCAGCGCCGCTATGCCGCGGCCGAACCGCTCTTTAGACGGAGCCTCGCCATCCGTGAGAAGGCGCTGGGGCCAGAGCACCTTGATGTAGCGCAGTCGCTCAATGACCTGGCCGAGCTGTTGGCCGAGCGCGACGATGCCGAGGCCGAGCCGCTCTATAAGCGCAGCCTAGCCATCCGGGAGAAGATGCTGGGTCCGGAGCACCCCGACGTGGGGCAGTCGCTCAACAACCTGGCCGCCCTGTTCGTGCGCCAGGACCGCCACGCCGAGGCTGAGCCGCTTCTCAAGCGCAGCCTAGCCATCTTCGAAAAACCGCTCGGGCCCGAGCATCCTCGGGTCGCAACGGCCCTCAACAACTTGGCCGTCCTGTACTCGGACCAGGGCCGCAACCCCAAGCCGAGCGACTCTACCAGCGCACTTTGGCGATCCGCGAGAAGTCCCTGGGGCCCGAGAATCCCGATGTGGCGCAGGCTCTCTATAACTTGGGCTGGCTCGCTTTTACCCGGGGTGCTTGGCCCGAAGCTACGGACTACTTACGGCGCGGCACGAATATCACTCAGCGCCGCGCTCGGCGTGGCTTCGCGGCGGGTGGCCCAGAAGACGCATTCGGACGGGAAGCACATCGGGAGCCTTGGAACTACCTGATCCTTGTCAGGGCTACGCACCGCTTCGCGGCGCAGCGCCCCCTAGCGGCAGCAGAGATGTTCGAGACCGCCCAATGGTTCAACGGCTCAGAGGCCGCAGCCTCTCTGGCGCAGATGGCAGCGCGGTCGGCGAGGGGCTCGCCTCAGCTTGCCGGTCTGGTACGCGAGGGGCAGGACCTAGTGAGCGAATGGGTGGTCAAGAACGAGTTGCTCATTACCGCGATGAGTGAGACCTCGGCAAAGCGCAACACTGCGGCGGAAAAGCTGCTCGGCGTTCGTCTCGCCGACGTCGACGCCCGTCTCGCCGAGATCAACCGGCGGCTCGCTCAGGACTTCCCGGACTACGCTGCGCTGGCGAGCCCGACTCCGATGTCTTTCGCCGAAGTCCAAGCGCAGCTCGCCCCGGACGAGGCGCTGGTGCTGTTCCTCGACATGCCCGAGTGGAAGCTAGTAGGCAATAAGCCCATAGCCAAGGAGGGGACCGTCGTCTTTGCCAAGGAGGAAAGCTTCATCTGGCTCGTCACCAAGTCGGACGTGCGCTGGATGCGCTCGGAACTCGGCACGGACGCCCTCACTCGCGAAGTGACCGCACTTCGGTGCGGCCTAGACGACGCGGCATGGAAGGGCGCCGGCAAGGAGAGGTGCGCCGTGACCTCGGGCATACCGGTCCACATTAACACGCCCAGCACACTCCCCTTCTCTCACGCCCGCGCACACAGCCTGTACACGGCCCTGTTCGGCCAGGTTCACGACCTGATCAAGGGCAAGCACCTGCTGATCGTCCCCTCCGGCCCGCTCACGCAGCTCCCCTTCCAGGTGCTCGTGACCCAACCCCCGTCGTCCGGCGATCACCGCGGCGTCGCCTGGCTGGCCCGCGATCACGCCATCACCGTCTTGCCCGCGGTCTCCTCACTCAAGGCCCTCCGCCGCGTCGGCCGGCTCAGCGCGGCGATTAGGCCACTGATCGGCTTCGGCAACCCGCTGCTCACGGGCTACCCCGGCAGTCCCGACGACGACGGAAAGGCAAAGGCGCTGGCCAAGGAACATGCGGACTGGGCCAAGCAGGCTCGCGCGAAGCAACGCTGCCCAGAGACGCGCCCGCAACGAGTGGCGGGAGGTCACAGCTCGAAGAGCAATGGAGCCGCCCGTGTCGCGACGCGCGGAGGGTCGGTGAACCTAGCGGACATCAAGGCACAGGTGCCCCTACCCGAGACCGCTGACGAGCTGTGCGCTGTCGCTGAGGGCATCAAGGCAGACGCGGCGCGTGACATTCGCCTTGGGAGCCAGGCAACAGAGCGCGAGGTGAAGCGCCTGAGCGCCAGCGGTGAGCTGGCCACGTATCGCATGGTGCACTTCGCCACGCACGGCGCCGTCGCCGGCGAGCTTACCGGCACCCACGAGCCCGGCCTCATCCTCACTCCACCCGAAACCGCTTCCGAAGCCGATGACGGCTACCTTTCCGCCTCCGAGGTCGCGGCCCTTAAACTCGACGCTGACTGGGTCGTTCTCTCGGCCTGTAACACAGCAGCGGGTGGGGCGACGAACGCCGAGGCGCTGTCGGGTCTGGGGCGGGCCTTCATCTACGCCGGGGCACGGTCGTTGCTGGTGTCACACTGGGCGGTTGACTCCGACGCCACCGTCAAGCTGATCACGGGCGCGGTCCGCGAGATGTCTCGCGACCCGAAGGTAGGCCGTTCCGAAGCCATGCGACGATCGATGCTGGCCTTGATCGACAAGGGCTCCAAGGAAGAGGCACACCCGGCGTTCTGGGCGCCGTTCGTGGTCGTGGGTGAGGGGGCTGCGGGGAGGTAACGGGTCCGTAGCAGGGCTGTGAACGGCGGCGTTACGCCTCCCTGCGATTGCCTTTCGAGGTCATGTGCGGCCGAGGCAAGGTCAGGGGCGAAATCGTCGTCCTCGTCCTCGGCAGCGCCACAAGCCGCCAAGGGTCCTCGGCGCCTTAGGGCGAATGGGGCTGAAGCAAAGACATCGACGTCGCGCTCGCCCTCATCTTGGAGGTTCCTGGCCCGACATGGAGGCGACCGGGTAGACGCACGTGGACCCAATCTGGTAGACGACGGGGCCGCCTGGAAACTGGTTCAACTTTTTGACACGGCGGTTGACATGGAATTTGATACAGAGGCACTTCTCTTGACATGAACAAACAGCTAAGTGCCTGAAATCATTGATGCGGTCGTGGCGGAATTGGTAGACGCACTAGCTTGAGGGGTTAGCGCCGCAAGGCGTGGAGGTTCGAGTCCTCTCGACCGCACCATCCCGGGGAATCGACGGCATTCCCAGGGGATCGAGGGCCTGCACCGGTGTGGTGCCGTTCAAGGCTCGTTTGCACTCCATTCATGAATTCTGCCGGGCCGCGCCAGAGCCGGGCAGACCCGCGCCTGCCTAAAGCGGTCCCTTGAAGACGAAGAATGCGCCCAGCGCGATGAGCGCGAACCCGACCAGGTGGTTGAGGGTGAAGGACGCCTTCAGGTAGAGCACCGAGAACACCGCGAAGACCACGAGCGTGATCACCTCCTGCATGGTCTTGAGCTGGGCGGGCGTATAGGTGAGCGCGCCGTAGCGGTTGGCCGGCACCGCCAGGCAGTACTCGATGAGGGCGATGCCCCAGCTCGCCAGCACCACCAGCCACAGCGGCCGGTCGGTGAACCTCAAGTGCCCGTACCAGGCGAACGTCATGAACACGTTGGACAGGCAGAGCAGGACGAGCGGGGCGAGCGGGGAAGACAGCAGCGGGGACATGCAGGGCGGGCTTTCTGACGGCAATCCTGGGCCGAAGATGGGAGCCCCGCTTCTCGCACGCGAGGGCCAGCCGCCAGGCCGCGACACCACGGCGCGCCGACCAACCTCGCCGTTTTGAGGAGCGCGCCCTGGTGCATCCGGTGAGGCGGATTGCACCCCACGATTGCCACTCCGGGCGATGGCTCTACTGGAACATCTTGAACAGGCTGAGCCCAGCGCCAGTGGAGGCAGTCGCCGCGGGTGCGGTGAGGCTCGGGGCAGGCTCGACCACCGAGGAGCCGAACCTCTGCACCTCCAGGATCGCCAGCGCCCGGTCGGAGGTGCCGTCCGGCAGCAGGCGGTAGGGGCCGTCGATGCCGGAGAAGCCGCCGGCGCGTGTGAGTGCGGCTGCGCTGAAACCTTGCCCGCCGGGCTCGCTGGCGAGCGCGATGGCGAGGTTCACGGCGTCGTAGGCGAGGCCGGCGATACGCGGGGGCGCCTGGCTGTAGCTCTTGGCGTACTTCTGCGCAAAGTCGCTCCAGCCGCGCGGATCGGGGCCGGGATACCAGGCGCTGATCAGTGCCGCGTCGCGCCCGGCATTGGGGTAGTCCATGCCGCCGGTGCCGATCAGCTTGATCCTGCTCGTATCGATCTTGGCCTGCGGCAGCAGCCGGCCGAGCAGCTCCAGGTACTCCTGGCCGCCGGGCAGGAACAGGGCGTCCACGGGGCCGCCCTCGGCGTTGGCGATGTCGATGCTGATCTTGCGCAGCGGCGCCAGCAGGGCGTTGGCGTTGCCCGGATAGGTCTCGAGTGCGACGATACTGCCGCCCGCGCGGGCCACGGCCTCGCGGAACACCGGCTCCACCACCTTGCCGAAGCCGTCCTGCGGGATCAGGGCGGCATAGCGCTTCATGCCGCGCTTGGCGGCGTAGGACACCACCCGCTCGACCTCGGGCTCCGGCTGGAAGCTCAGCAGATAGACGCCGTTGCCGGCCACCTCGCGGTCGCTCGAGAAGGCCACCACCGGCACCCCGGCCTTGCGGGCGATCGGGGCCACGGCAGCCACGTTCTTGGCAAACAGTGGCCCGAGGATGAGGGTGGCGCCGCGTTTCAGCACGTCCTCGGCGGCGGCCTTCGCACCCTCGGGGGTGCCCTTGTCGTCCTTGACCATCAGCTCCAGAGTCGAGCTCTCGCGCTCGAGCACAGCCAGCTCGGCCGCCTGCTTGAGGCTGCGGGCGATGACGCCGGGGTGGCCCTGGCTGGAGAGCGGCACGAGCACGGCGACCTTGACGACGGTCGGTGGACCGAGCGCCACCGGAGCGAGCGAGGGCGCCGCGCCGCCCGCGCAGCCCCCCAGCAGCAGAGCCCCCGTCAACGCGACTGCGGCGCTCCATGCGACCGCGGCGCGGCGGCGCAACATACCAACGCTCAGCACTGTCTGCCCCCCGGCCCGCACCTAGGTCGGCCCTCAGCTAGCCGACTGCAACATGGCGGGGCAAGGGCAAACCGACGATTGCGGGCCCGGTTGCGGCCGGGTCGCTCCCGACTATCGCCTCGCGACCCGTCTGGGCTAATGTTGGGTGCCGTGAGACTGCAGAGTCTGCGAGGAAGAGGCGGCGCCCGTGGAAATCGCTGCAACCTCAACGGGATCGGCGCTGGCGCGCCGCGCCGCCGCCGAGCTGGAGGCGCTGCTGGCGCAGTCCATGCCTGCCGGGCTCTACCTGGTGGCGACGCCGATCGGCAACCTCAGCGACATCACGCTGCGGGCGCTCGCCACGCTGGCGCGGGCCGATACAATCTACTGCGAGGACACCCGCCACAGCGGCACGCTGCTGGCCCACTACGCCATCGCGCGCCCCACGCGCCCCTACCACGAGCACAACGCCCAACGCGAACGGCCGCGCATCCTGGCGGAGCTGGCCGCCGGCAGGGCGGTGGCGCTGATCAGCGACGCCGGCACGCCGCTGGTCTCTGACCCCGGCTACAAGCTGGTGCGTGAGGCGGTGGCCGCCGGACACCGGGTGGTGAGCCTGCCGGGGCCGAGTGCGGCCCTGGCGGGGCTCACCAGCGCCGGGCTGGCCACCGATACCTTCCTGTTCGCGGGCTTCCTGCCGCCCAAGCAGGCAGCCCGGCGCGCGCGCCTCGCCCGGCTGCAGGAGGTGCCATCCACGCTGGTGCTGTTCGAGGCGCCGTCGCGGCTGGCCGACAGCCTCAAGGACATTGCCGAGGTCCTGGGCCGGCGCGATGCAGCGGTGGCCCGCGAGCTGACCAAGCTGCACGAGGAGGTGCGCCGCGGCACGCCGGCCGAGCTCGCCACGTGGGCGGTGGAGGCGGCGCCGAGGGGGGAGGTGGTGGTGCTGGTTGGGCCTCCGCTTCCACAGGCCGTTACCGACGAGGCCATTGCCGCGAAATTGACACCGATGCTCTCTGTGATGAGTCTCAGCGATGCTGCAAAAACGGCGGCCGACGATCTGGGCGTGGCGAAGGCGCGCGTGTACGATATCGGCATCGCTCTGAAGCGGCGTTCCGAGGGGTAGCGGAGGCGCGCATGGCTCACGTGACCTTGACCGGCAGCTTGCGCCAGTACACGGGCGGCATTGCCGAAATGGAGATCGAGGTGGCGAGCGTGCGCCACCTGCTCGCTCGTCTTGGCGCGGACTTCCCGGCGCTGGCCCCGCACCTGGAGCAGGGGCTGGCGGTGGCCATCGACGGCCAGATCTATCAGGACGCGCTGCTGCAGGAGATCGGCGCCGGGAGCGAGGTGCACATCCTGCCGCAGATCGCGGGAGGGTGAGCCCGGTGGCCGGCCGTCTCGCTGCGAAAGCCCTCGCGCTCCTCGCTGTCATCGTGCTGGCGGCGGGCGGCAGCGCGTCCGCCCTGGCCCAGGCGGCGGTGGACCTGCGGCTGGTTCTCGCCGTCGATGTCTCGGGCAGCGTGAGCGACGAGCGCTTCAAGCTGCAGAAGCAGGGCTACGCCGAGGCCTTCCGCAACTGGCGGGTGCTGGAGGCGATCCGGTCCGGCCCGGCGCAGGCGATCGCCGTGACCATGACGCAATGGACCGGGCCGGCCCAGCAGGCGCAGGTCGTGCCCTGGATGGTAATCACCGACGAGGCCTCCATGACGGCCTTCGCGGAGGCGGTGGAGCGCACCACGCGCCAGCTCTACGGCGGAGGCACCTCGATCAGCGGCGCCATCGATCACGCCATGGCGCTGTTCCCCGGCAGCGGCGCCCAGGGCGGCCGGCAGGTGATCGACGTGTCCGGCGACGGCGCCAACAACCGCGGCCGTCCCGCAGCCGAGGCGCGCGACGATGCCATCCGCGACGGCGCCACCATCAACGGGCTGCCGATCATGGCGCTGGAGCCGGGCCTCGACCAGTATTACCAGAACAACGTCATAGGCGGCCCCAACGCCTTCATGATCGTGGCCGAGACCTACGAGACCTTCGCCGAGGCGGTGCTCAAGAAGCTCGTCACAGAGATTGCCGTCATGGAGGAGGGGCTGCGAGGGCACGCCTCGATCGAGTAGGGCGCTGGTTGCGGCCAAAAAAGAACGCTGAAGGGAGGCCCCCATGCGGGTGCGCGATTTTCTTGGAGTTTCGACGGTGGTCAAAGTCTTCGCCGTGTCGGCGGCTGTCTGGCCGGCGGCGGTGCGGGCTGAGGACTATCCCTCGCGGGCGGTCACGGTGGTCGTGCCGTTCGCCGCGGGCGGGGCCTTCGACTCGGTGGCGCGCATCATCACGGCACGCATGCAGGAGATCATGGGCCAGCCGGTGATCGTCGAGAACGTGGGCGGCGCCGGGGGCACGACGGGCGTAAAACGCGTCATCGCTGCCGCACCCGACGGCTACACGGTGCTGCTCGGCACGGTCGGCACCCACGCCTACAACCAGACCATCTACCGCCACCGGCGCTACGACGCGGTCGCCGATTTCACGCCGGTCACACTGTTCTCGGAGCAGTCCATGGTGCTGATGGCGCGCAAGACCCTGCCCGTCGACACCTTCCCGGAGTTCGTGGAGCTGCTCAAGACCAACGGGGCCAAGATGCAGTTCGGCTCGGCCGGCGTCGGCTCCACCACGCATCTCGGCTGTGCGCTGCTCAACACCCGCATCGGCGTCAACATCACCCACGTGGCCTACCGCGGCGGCGGCCCGGCCGTGAACGACCTGGTGGGCGGCCAGATCGACTACTTCTGCGGCAACCTGGGCGGCTACATCGGGCTGATCCAGGGCAAGCAGGTCAAGGCGGTCGCGCTGCTGGCGAAGGAGCGCTCGCCGCTGATGCCGGATCTCAAGACAGCTCACGAGCAGGGCATGGCCGAGCTCGACGTGGTCAGCTGGACGGCCTTCTTCCTACCCAAGGGGGCGCCGAGGCCCATCGTCGACAGACTGATTGAGGTCACGCACGCGGCGATGGAGACGCCGGAGATCAGGAAGCGCTTGCTCGACATCGGCGTCACCGGCGTGGCGCCCGAGCGCAGGACCCCCGAGTATCTCGCCAAGTTCGTGGTGGATGAGATCGCGCGCTGGGAGGAGCCCATCAAGGCCGGCGGCATGCAGGTCGATTGACGACGCGACCGGGCGGGTCGGCGCCGATCCGTCAGGCCCGCCCCAGGCTGAGGGCGGGCCGTCGGCGTGTCTCGCTCCAGGCGATGTGGATGCCGGCGCAGACGATGATGCCGGCACCGAGCCAGGTGAAGGCGTCCGGCAGATAGCCCGAGATCAGGTAGCCGACGAAGACCGCGCCGGCCAGCTGCCAATACCCGAACGGCGCGATGATGCTGGCCTGGGCATACGTCATCGCGCGGGCCACGAAATAGTGCCCGGTCCCGCCGATGATGCCGAGGGAGAACAGCAGCGCCGCGTCGGTCCAGCCGGCCACGGGAACCCACACGAACGGGGCCACGATCGACATCACCACGGTGCCGACAAGCGCGCTGTAGACGGCCGAGGTCTCGGCGCTGTCGTGGCGTGCGACCCGGCGCGTCAGGATCTGATAGAGCCCGTAGCAGAAGGCGCTCCCCAGCATGAACAGCGAGGCCCAGTGGAACACATCGGTGCCCGGCCGGATGACGACGAGCGCGCCCAGCATGGCCACCAGCACCGCGCCCATGCGGCCGACCGTCATGCGCTCGCCCAGGATCGGCCAAGCCAGCAGGGCGACGAAGAACGGCGCCAGGAAGCTGATGGAGGAGGCCTTGGCGAGCGGCAGGTACTTCACGCCGGTGAAGAAGCAGATCATCGACACGAGGTGCACGCCCGAGCGGACGACCTGCCATCCGAGCGCGCCCGTGCGCACCAGGGCCACGCCGTAGCTCGGCGCGAACAGCGCCAGAATGAACACGAAGTGCGAGGCCGCGCGCGCCCACACGATCTGCTCGGTGTTGTAGCGGGCGCTGAGCACCTGCACGAGCCCGTTCATGACCGGGAACAGCGAGCTCGCCACCAGCATGCAGAGAATGCCGAGCAGCACCCGGCTGGGCGCGGAGGCGGCGGCCACAGCAGTCGTCATGGCAATATGTCCCCGGTGGCAATGCGGCGAGGGCCGTGTTCCACTTTCAAGGCACGGTTGCCCAGGGTCAAGGTACAACCGGCCCAGGTACAACCCGCCAAGGCACAAGCCCCGCACCGGACGCGGATCGAGCGACGCTCGCTGTGGCATAGCCTGCAGCGCAGGCGGGCAGCGCCAGACCAAGCAGCATTAGGAGGATTCTGGCCTGTCGACGAGCGGAGCTCGCTGCCACGCCTGTCTCCTTTCGCCGATCAACCCCGCGCCGTGTCGGCTCCATCGCCGCGGCCGTTGGGCACATCGCGTTCGCACTTGCCGTTCGGCGCATGGTCGGCCTTGCCGTTGGGGGCCGCGCGGGAGCGGGTCCAGGTCTGGTCGCGCTTGAGGAAGTCGTGCAGCGTCTTGCCGGGCTCGTGGCGAAAGCGGTCGCTGGAGACGACGAAATCGGCGATGCGGTCGAGGCGGAAGGTGCGGAAGTCGTCGCGCAGATCGCACCAGGCGGAGAGCATCCAGACCGGGCCGTAGTAGGCGAGGCACAGCGGCCGCACCACGCGCTCGGACTGCTCGGCCTGGGCGTCGCGGTAGTTGAACCGCACCTTGAGCTGGTTGCGGAGCGCCCGGCGCAGCTCCGCCACGTCGAAGCTGACAGGCTCCATGTAGTGGTGCGGCGGGGCGAGTAGCGCGGTGTTGGCCATATAGTCGCGCAGGCGGTCCGGGATGACGGCCTGAACCTTGGCAATCACGTCGCTCGCCGCCTTGGCCAGCTCCGCATCGGCCCACGACTCGACGATGCGCGCGCCCAGCACCAGGGCCTCGATCTCCTGCTCCTTGAACATGAGCGGCGGCAGATCGAAGCCGGCCTTGAGCACGTAGCCGACGCCGGCCTCGCCCTCGATGGGCACGCCGCTCGCCACCAAGTCCTGGATATCGCGGTAGATGGTGCGCTCCGACACCTCCAGCGCGGCTGAGAGGTCGCGGGCGCGCACCAGGTTGTGACGGCGCATGGATTGGATGATCTCGAACAGTCGGTCGGCGCGGCGCACGCTGCTGCCCTCTCCCCCAATGGCGGCGGGGTCAGACCCCTCGCCTCCAGCTTCGAGGGAGGCTCGTCCGACGGTCGCGAGGGGTCTGACCCCGCAATCCGGCGCGACCGTAGCTTACCCCTCCTGACACCACGCTGTCAGGAGTGTGTCAGGGCGAGTCAATTGTTGCTGACAGCAGGCTGTCAGGGGGCTGGGCGCATAGTGCCGGCAACGCAAAACGAGGAGGCCCCGATGATCTGCATGAGCTGCACGCCGCCGGCCGAGGAGGCTGGCCACCCGACCCATTCGTCAACCCTCATTGCCCGCGCCGGCGCCCTGATCCGCCAGGCTTGGCGCTCCTACTGGGACTGGCGCGCCCGGCAGGTTACCGTTCTCCTGCTCAGCTCGCTCGATTCCCGCACCCTGCACGACATCGGCATCTCGCCAAGTGAGATCGAGTCGGTGGTGTGGAGCAGCTGCGACCGCTGCCGGCGCTACGATGCGAGCTGGCTTTGGCGGTGCGGTACCAGGTAGGGGCCGGTCAGATTGGCGCGTCAGGGGGTGATCCACCGTTTGCATGGCGCATCTGGAGGGCCGGCCGAAGCATCGGCGGGTCAGGGGCTTCGCCCTAACCCCTGGCTTTCCTCGCAACCACCGCTTCATAGGCAGCCTGCAGCCGCCGCGAGACCGGCACGCCGCGCTTCGGCTTGCGGCGCTGCGGCACGCCCAGGTGCGTCTCGCGCAGCTCGTTCATGAACTCCGCCCACAGCTTCGGGCCGCCCTCGTCCAGCAACTCCGCGCGGATGCTGAGCTCCTCGGTGACGGGCAGGTGCTTGAGCCCCCAGGCCGACATCTGGGCAAGAACCGGCAGCAGCTCGATGCCCTTCTCGGTAAGGCTGTAGATCGCCTTCTGCTTGTGCGTGGGATCGTCCGCCCTGCTGACGATGCCCTGCTCGACGAGGCGTTTCAGCCGGTCGGCCAGGATGTTGGAGGCGATGCCTTCCTCCGAC
>Ga0068859_100003704_pt1 | contig 15581 bp, 10 predicted proteins | sample KBSSwiS22_FD_66585 | JGI IMG/M metagenome (GOLD analysis project Ga0068859, IMG submission 66585) | Switchgrass rhizosphere microbial communities from Kellogg Biological Station, Michigan, USA - KBS Switchgrass S2-2 | ecosystem: Host-associated > Plants > Roots > Rhizosphere > Soil ...
AATTCTCTTCGTTTCATGCTCATGGCGTCACCCCTCCAAGGGTTTTTCGCGGGAACGTTCTGTTGAAGGTTGAGGTGGACGTTATATCACACTATGACCAGAGCCCCATGACAGGTGTCCCTTTGACCAATTCGCGCGGTTGATTGAGGTGATTGCGGATCTCCATGTCCGGATCGATTCCCAGCGCGAAATAAACCGTTGCCAGTAAGTCCGCTGGATGAACCGGTTTCTCTTTGGGCGAAGAAGCCGTCGCATCGGATTCACCATATTGCGCTCCGCGCGCGATGCCTGCTCCGGCCACAACCGCGCTGTAGCAATACGGCCAGTGGTCGCGGCCATCGGGAGAGTTGGAGTTGCCCGAAGTCGACACTCCCAATCTCGGACTTCGGCCGAATTCGCCGACCGCAACGACGAGAGTCTCCTTCAACATGCCGCGCTGATCCATGTCTTCGAGCAGCGCCGAGAGACCGCGGTCCAGCTTCGGGCAGTGCAGATTCTTCAATGGCCGGAAGTTGGCCGCGTGTGTATCCCAGGCCGTGGTCTCCGGATTTCCATTGGCCACCGAAGGCCAGTTCACCTGTACGAATTTCGTCCCCGCCTCGATCAGCCGGCGCGCCATGAGCAGGCTCTGCCCGAACGTGTGCAGCCCGTACCGCTCGCGTAGCTCGGGCGATTCTTTCTCCAAGTCCATGGCGTCGCGCGCCTTGCCCGAGAGCACCAGGTCGTAGGCCTTGCCGTAGTACTCGTCCACGGCGTAATCGTTCAACGCTTTTTGCAGGTCCGGCATCGAGCCGTTGACGCCTTTGAGCAGTTCGAAGCGGTCTTTCAAACGTTCCGGAGGTATGTCCTTGCGGAGCGACAGATCGTCCAGCTTCACGAGCTTGGCGGGGTCCTGATACATGCGATATGGATCGTAGGCCTTGCCCAGGAAGCCGGCACTGCCGCCTTTGCCGATGATTCCGGATTCCTGCAACGGGCGCGGGAGCTCGACGAAGGGCAGCACCGGATCGGTTGGTGGCTTCAGCTTCGACACCTGACTCCCGGCCGTAGGAAAGTCGGCAGGAGAGGGCGGCTCCAGTTGTCCCGATGGCGAAACTTTGTCGGGCGCGTAGCCGGTGAGCATCTGGTAGATTGCCGCGGTGTGGTTGAACAGCCCGTTCGGCGTATAGCTCATCGAGCGAATCAACGTCGCCTTGTCGAGATGCTCCGCCATCATCGGCATGTGCTCGCCGATCCAGGTGCCCGGGATTTTGGTCTTGATGGGTTTGAACTCCCCGCGAATGTTCGACGGCGCATCGGGCTTGGGATCCCAAATATCGATGTGCGACGGCCCGCCCTGGAGGAAGATCATCACCACGCTTTTGGCCGACTCCCACCCGCGCGCCCCGGCGTATTTGCTGGCGATGGTCGCGGCCTCGGCCTGGGCACGCCAGAAGAAAAAGTGGGGAAGACTCAGTCCCATCATGCCGATGGAGCCGATGCGCAGCAGTTCGCGCCGGGTGGGTCCCTCGCAGTTGCAACCGCGATGTCCGACAAGATTCAGCATGATGTGCGCCCCTAATAAATGTACAGGAATGCTTTGCTGTTCAGCAGTGCCCAGAGAAGATCCTGGGCGCGGCTTCCTTTGGCTGCGGCCGACAGATACTTCAAGCCGCGCTGGTGTTCCTCGAGTGTCGGTGGTCGGCTCAGCGCCGCGAGATAGAGTTCATTCACCATGGCCTCGTCGCTGGTGCCGTTCAAAATCAGGCTGGCCACGCGCCCTTTGGGATCCGCAACGGCATCGGAAATGGTTTTGCCGTTCACCAGATTGAGCGCCTGCGGGAGGCTGAAATCGGATCGCCGCTCGCACTCGCACGACGACTCCCGCGACGGACGTCCGAACACATCCAGAAACCCCTCTCTGCCGATGTGCGGGTCAACCAGTTGCGACGCCGCCGTGTCGTCGGGAACGTCGGCGAAGTGCGCGGTGGCGCCCGCCGCCGACGACACCGCATCCATGAGCTCTTCCGCGGAAAGACGCCGCGGAATGGCGTGTGAGAAATTGTCACGATCGCCGGCGTTCCATTCGTTGGTGACGATGGAGGCCTGATACGTCCGCGATCTCACGATGGTCCTCATCAGGTAGCGCAAATCGAAGTTGTGCGCCGTAAAATCCTTCGTCAATGCGTCCAACAGGGCCGGATTCGACGGCGGATTCGATGCGCGAATGTCATCCACGGGATCGATGATGCCTTTGCCCACGAAATAACTCCACATCCGGTTGGCAATCGCTTTGGCAAAGAACGGATTGTCTTTGGACGTGACCCACTGCGCCAGGGCGTCGCGCCGCTGCGCGCCATCGGGAATAGGCGCGGCGCTCGAGGCGAGCATGAACTCCGGCTTCATCACGCGGCCGTCCTTGGGGTGCTTCATCTCGTAGTCGGAGCGCTGATCGAACACGATCTCCTCGCCGACTTCGTATCCGGCCCGGATGCCCACGGCCGAGAAGAACGCCGACATCTGGTAATACTGATTCTGCGTCCAGCGCTCGAACGGATGATCGTGACACTGCGCGCACACCATGCGGACGCCAAGGAATACCTGCGTGGTCTTCTCCATCGCCGGCTTCGCCTCGCGCGTGACGCGAAAATAATTCGCCGCCGGATTGTCGTACGAACTGCCGCGCGCCGTCAGCAGCTCGCGCACGACCGCGTCGTAGGGACGGTTCGAGGCAATGGCATCGCGAATCCAGTGCTGGAATTCGTACGCGCCTTTCTCGCCAAGATACTTGCGGCTGGATTGCAGCAGATCGCCCCATTTCACCGTCCAGTGATCCACGTATTCCGGGCTGGCGATGAGCTTGTCGATCATCGCCGCGCGTTTCAACCGTGACGGCGTGGGATCGTCAAGGAATGCCCGCACATTCTTTGGCGACGGCAGGCGTCCGGTGAGATCGAGCGACAACCGGCGGAACACCGTCGCGTCGTCGGCCGCGCCCGACGGCTGAATCTTCAGCCGTTCGAGCTTCGCGTCCACGAGACGGTCGATATAGTTGTGCTGCGGAAGCGGCTTCCACACGAAACCCGGCTTGGGATTCAGCACCGTCACCGGAATCGCGCCAAACTTGCCCTGATAGCGCACCAGCAAGGTCGCTTCTCCGACGCGTTCGCCGTGAATGATGGATTTCTCGGCGTCGACCGACGCCACGTCGGGCACGTTCGACTCAATAATGGTTTCGCGCGTCACATCGCGCAGCTGATCGTCCTGGTAGCGGGCCATGACCTTGAGCGACGCGATCTCGCCGGGCTTGGTCATGAAAATTTCCTTGGGCTCGGCGCGCAGCTCGACGACGGTATCTTTCGCCGGATCGCCGAATGGGACGCCCTGCGCGATCCAGTTGAAGATCGTCCTGTAATAGTCGGCATCCTTCGCGAACCTGCGGCCGCCGCCGTGAGCGACCTCCTGCGACGGTTTGGCGAGCATGAGGCTCTTGCCGGGATCGGCGCGATTGAAACGCCGGCCTGCGAGGTCGTAGAGCAGCGATTCGTAATCAAATCGCGGATCGTAGCCGCGCAGAGAAAGCTTGAAGCCATTTTTTCCCTTGGCCGCGCCATGACACGCGCCGGCCGTGCAGCCGACCTTGTTGAGAATCGGCGCGACGTCGCGCAGAAAAGTCACAGGCGGCTGCGCGTTGTCCGCTGCCGGAAGCGGTCCGGCGGCGAAACCAAGCGCGCACGCGGTTAGGCTAAGGACGAGAATCGGCTTCTGCATTGCTCGCTCCCACCTCGTCTACAGTGACGATAATTGGCCTCGACACGACGTCCTGCTCGCCGCCGGCGAGGGTCAGACGGCCCGTCACGAACATGTCGTACTTCGACGGGCGAGTCAGCTTGGTGGTCGTCATGAGAAACGTGCCGGTGGACGACTCCTGCGGATCCACTTGCATCTCAATCACCCGCACATCGGCGGATCCCACCATTTCGGCCGTGACGGTTTTGGGCACGGGCTGTGTCGAATCTCGCGGACTCCACTTCCAGCGAAACTTGATCTGATCCCCTTCTCCCATTCGCGTCCGATCGAGCATCGTCACTTCGAGCGTTGCGGCGCTGGGCTTCGTTGGCGCCGTGACTAGCTCGAGCCCTATCCAGGGCGTGGTCAGGGCGCGTTGCCGGTCGATCGCTCCTTGATCGCTCGCCCCCACGACGTTCACGATCATGCCGGGCCCCTCGGCCTTACGCACGATCATCGACCCATCGGCTAGCGCCGCGACACCTTCCACCGTGAGATCCAGTGCATCCAACGTCGCGCCTGGTTCCGCCGTGAGAATCAGCACACCGCGGCTGTTGCGATTTTGCGGTGTCTCTTTTACTACCTGGCCGGCTACGACGTATCCGCCCTCCACACGCAATCCTTTGGGCGCATTCGGGATCCGCAACTGGATGGCTTCGTCGAATCCTTGGCGCTGGACGGTCACGGGAACTGCCACTGATCCTTCTGCGGGGATATTGACGAACGGCACGTTCAAAAACAGCCGGAAGTCCTGGGCCGCGGGCTGGATGTTCAGGCGGTACGCATAGCCTGGACCGCCGCGCAGCGCCAAATCCTCAACCGATACGGAGACCTGATCCACGCCCGCCGGTATTTGCACACGCAGCAGAGGATCCGCTGCCGTGCGGCTCTGGTTGACGTTGAAGAGATCCTCCGCCAGCGGCTCGTCCCCCGATCGTCCCAGGACGTTACCCTTTTCGTCGCGCACGGTGATGACGGCCATGAGCTTCGACGTTCCCAACTCTCGAGCCTGGATACGAAATGTCATGGCCCGGCTGGGCGGCACCCGAAGTGTGTACTTATCCACTCGGCCCGCCGTCGCCAGACGCGCATTGATCGTCACAGGCAAACTGATCGTGGCATCAACGGCAGTGCCGTTGACCTCTGGATCGTCTCCCACGGCGAACGGCACGGGAAGCGCGGGACTTCCGGGCACATTCGCAAATACCTGGTGCACGCTCGGATTGATGTTTCGCAGGTCCATCTTGACGTTCTCGAGACCGAGCGAAGTCTCAACGACCTCGCCGCGCCTTCCACCCAGGGGAAACACGTCGTGTGGATACGAGTACGATCCGACCTTCAACCGATAAAAATTCGCAGTCTGCGTGGAAAAGCGGGAATCTCGCACGACGACGAAATAATCGCCGTCTCGCGGAAAGGCGACCTCGACTCTGGCGTCGAGGCCAAGCAGGGGCGCGTCTTCACTGCGTGCGATCACGCGGCCATTGGCATCGAGAATCTCGAGCAGAGGATCGATTGCCGATCCGCAACGCCGTGCCTCCACTTCGATGACCCGTTTTTCACCGGCCTTCGCGCTCAGCCGGAACATGTCGCGTTCGGGGCCGCGCAATGTGCCGTTCAACGTGAACGGCGGCGAAGGCAGGGGCTGCGCCGCCTCGATCGTGTCGCTGCTGTTGGGGAGCGCTCCGGGCCGCGATTCGTCCTCGGTCAATTCAGGAAATGCGCCGACAGTGAAAAGCTGGACGTTCGAGATGCCGTCCCCAGTGACGACCCGGATCGGGTAGACGCCGACGGCAACGTCGGCGGCCGGCTCGACCAGAAATGTCGCGTAGCGACCCTCGTCCTGCATCGGATCGCCCTGCATCGATCGCGGCTGATCGGGCGTCAGCAGCGTGAAGGACGCCGGCATCGTCGAGCGAATTTTCGCGCCTTCCCCGAGATTCCTGCCCGAGAGCGTGAGCGTGAATGGCTTTCCCTTCTGCGCTCCGCGCGGCTGCAATTCGGTGATCACCGGCTGTGCTGAGAGGCTCGCCGCCGGCACCATCAATGCAAACACGATCAACAGCAACGTCCGCCATTTCATTGCGCGCCTCCAGACAGCGGCACCGGCACGAAGCTCTTTTCCAGCGTGCAGTCCCGGGTGCTATACAAGCGGATTTGGCCGTCGAAGCCGCCGGTGGCCAGGTGGGCGCCATCGGGGGAAAACGCGACGGCGTAAATACCGGCTGCGTGTCCCTTGCACGAACCGGCGGGCGCCCCCGTGTCGGCGTCGTAAAGATTCACGCTCGGGGCGGCGCCGGCTACTGCGACGCGCCGGCCATCGGGCGACCAGTCGAGGGCGAAGATCGCGCCCTCTTGACTGGCGAGCTGGCGAATCAGCGTTGCGTCTTCGCCGACTTTCATGTTGCGAGGACGATCCATCCTGTACATATAGGGGATACGATCGTCGCCGCCGATCACGATCTCATCCGCTTTCGGATTCCGCGCCACGGCAGCCAGCTCACCGTGCATCTGGTTGACGTTCTCCAAAAACTGTCCGGCGGTCGCATCGATTAATTTTGCGGCGCGGTCGCGGCCGACCGAGACGAGCCGTTTGGAATCGATACCGAACGCCGTCGCCAACACCCAATTCTCGTGCGCGCTGATCCTGTAGAGCTCCTTCGCAGTGGCGGTGTCGAATGCGCGCACGGTGTTGTCGGCGCAGCCAACCGCAACCTTGGAACCATCCGGCGAGAGCGACGCGCCAAACACCGTATCGCTGGTGACTTCCGCGACCCGCAGCAGCCTGCCTTCGCCCGGCTCCCAGAACTGGATCTCGCCGAAGCGCGCGGGCGTTCCACCGCCGGCGATCATCAGGCTGCCGTCGGCCGAAAAAGCGATCGACAGAATACGGTCGGCCTTGCCCGCCAGCCGTTTCATCAAGCCGCTCCCGTCGGCGCGATGCAGCAGAATTTCGCGATTGCCACTCACCGCGAGCGTCTTTCCATCGGGAGAAAAACGCAGCGCCGTAATCACGGGAGGTTGCTGGTAGACGGCGGGCTCGCTCGCCACGATCTCGGACGGCGAATCATCCCTGGCGCCGGCCGCGATCCACTCGCGAATTATCGAGACATCGTTCGCGGCAAGGGGCGACTGGCCAAACGGCATGGGTGGCTTGAGCGCCGACGTGATGAATTGGATCACGAGGCTTTGTTCTGGCGATCCGGCCACGAACGCAGGTCCACGTTTGCCGCCTGCCCGAAAGCCGGCGTACGTCGTCAGATCAAGATCAGACTGTTTCGAAGCAGGCTGGTGGCAACTCGTGCAGCTTTTGTCGAGGATCGGCCGGATGTCTCGATTGAATTCGACTGCCGGGCGCAGCGCCTCCTGCGGCGGCGCTTGAGGCGCCGCCTGCGCCACGTTTATCAGCGGTGCACAGAGCAGGCCGACAGCGCCAAACCAGCCGAAAACTGGCGGGATCCTCATCCTGAATTTGCCTCGATCATGCGCCCCGGCCGATCAGGGGTCAAGACTGTTCTGCTGGTTGGAATTCTGGTTTGCCGGGGCAAACGAGCGTAGTATTCGTGGCATGAGACACCGATCTGCAGTCGAAGTCGGGGTCGTGGCTGCGCTCGTCGCGTGGGCACCATTTGCGGTGGTTCCCGGGGCGGGCCAGACCCCGTCGGGTGCGAAAACGAAGCGGACAACGCAGACCGAGACACGGCCCACCACCGCGTGGGGCGACCCGGACTTGCAGGGCGTTTGGTCGTATGCCAGCCTGACGCCGCTCGAACGGCCGGTCGCGGTGGCCGGTCGAGAGTTCTTCACGCGGGAAGAAGCCGTCGCACTCGAGGCGCAAGCTCAAGCAGATGCGCCTCCCGCACCAGGTGATCCGGGTACCTATAATGCGGTCTGGTGGGACCGGGGCAAAGTCGCCTCGAATCTCCGAACATCGCTGATCGTCGATCCGTCCGACGGCAGGCTTCCTTTAACCGCGGAAGCGCGACAAAAAATCGCGGCGAGAGCGGCTTACTTGCGCGCTCACCCCGCTGACTCCTGGTTGGACCGAAGTCCGTGGGACCGCTGCATCACGTACCACGGTGTGCCGCCAATCTCGACGGGCTACAACAACACGTATCAGATTTTCCAGACTCCTGGTTACGTAGCGATTCTCGTCGAGAACATCCATGACGTCCGGCTGATCCCGCTCGATAGACGTCCGCGTCTGAGCGACGACATCCGTCAGTGGAACGGGGATTCCCGCGGTCATTGGGAGGGGAAGACGTTGGTCGTCGAGACCACCAACTACAGCGACAAGACGGAGCTTCGATTTCCCTCGTCACCACACACGCGGGCAATCGAACGCTTTACGCGTGTCTCCGACGATGTGATCGACTACAAGTTCATCATCGACGACCCGACGCTGTACACGATGCCGTGGACGGCCGTTCGTCCGCTCACAAGCTTGAAGAACTACCGGATTTATGAGTACGCATGTCACGAGGGAAACTACGCCATGACCGGCATTCTCGCCGGCGCTCGCGCCGAGGAAAAGGCTGCCGAGGACGCGGCGGAAAAGAACGGCGCTGCAAAGTAGTAGTGAGACCTGTACTCCTACTCGCGTTGCTGCTGAGTGTCACGCTCGCCGCGAACGAGGGCTACCCACCTCCGCGGTTTACCGATCCCGAGCGCGTGAAGAAGCTCGAATCGGCCGTGCCGGAAATCGACCGAATCTTCCGAGCGTACGCCACGGATAAACGGATTCCTGGCATGGTGTGGGGGATCGTGATCGACGGCCGCCTCGCCCACGTGAATTCGTACGGCGTTCGCGATCGCGCTTCGCAGGAGATCGTCACGCCGGACACCGCGTTCCGTATCGCCTCCATGACAAAAAGCTTCACCGCGCTCGCGATTTTGAAGCTGCGCGATGAAGGCCGGCTCTCGTTGGAAGATCCGGTGTCGAAATGGATCCCGCAGTTCGCGCGAATGGAACTACCGACCCGCGACACGCCGCCCTTGCGAATCCGCCAGTTGATGAGCCACAGCGCGGGTTTTCCCGAAGACAACCCCTGGGGAGATCAGCAGCTGAGCGCCACCGATGACGCCCTGGATGCCTGGCTGCGCGCGGGCATTCCGTTTTCGACGGCGCCCGGGACCCGTTACGAATACTCCAACTACGCGTTCGGTTTGCTCGGCCGGGTGATAACGAAGGCCTCCGGGGTGCCGTATGAAAAGTACGTGCGCCAGGAGATTCTCACCAGGCTGCGCATGGATGGATCGACGTTCGAGTTCAAGGAAATCCCGGCCGGACGCCGGGCAGTGGGCTATCGCCTGAAACCCGACGGGATGTACGCGGAAGAGCCGCCCTTGCCTCACGGCATCTTCGGTGCGATGGGCGGTTTGCTGACCACTGCCACCGATCTCGGCAAGTACGTGGCGTTTCATCTCTCCGCGTGGCCGCCGCGCGACGACGTGGAAACCGGCCCGGTGCGCCGTGGATCCGTGCGCGAGATGGCCCACCTCTGGACACCGTCTAACTTGACGGCGGAACGGGTGAACGGAGTGACCGTCGCGTCGCAGACCGGCTACGGTTATGGCCTTCGCGTGGCGTCCGATTGCCGCTTCGAGCATATCGTGGCGCACGGAGGCGGGCTACCGGGATTCGGTTCGTACATGGCCTGGCTGCCCGAGTATGGCGTGGGAATGTTTGCGATGGCGACGCTCACGTATTCGGGTCCGGCCGAACCGATATCCAGGAGTTGGGATGTGATGCTGAAGACCGGCGGCCTGCGCAAACGTGAATTGCCTGCAACGCCGCTGCAATCCCAAATGCGTGATCGAATTTTCAACCTCTGGAAGCGCTGGGACGACGGGCAAGCCAAAGAAATCGCGTCCATGAACCTTTTCCTGGATGCACCGGCGGACCAACGACAGGCCGGGATCCGCAGGCTGCAGGACGAGGTCGGCGAGTGCGCGATCGCCGGTCCAGTGATTCCGGAGAACTGGTTGCGAGGGCAGTTCAATATTCAGTGCGCGAAGGGAACCGTCGGAGTTTTCTTTACGTTGTCACCGACTCAACCGCCCGCAGTCCAGCACCTGGAGTTTCGGAAGCTGCCCTCGGAAAGCGCGCGCATGGTCGCTCCGACAGGACCGCCGGCGGGCGTGGCCTGCTCGCAGTAGGAGCACTTAAGATTGTTTCGGAAAGGTTTTCCTCAACAGAAACTTTCTGTGACCGGCCGGATAATCCTCCTGCACCGCATAGACGCTGTAGCCCTGCTTTTCGTAGAACTCACGCGCCTGAAACTCGAACGTATCGACAGCCACATGCAGGCATCCCGCCGTCTGTGCTTCCTTTTCCGCGGCTTCGAGCAATAGGCGACCGATTCCGGCGCGTCGATGAGATTCGGTGACCCATAGCCGGTGGACATGCATCCATTTCCATCCCGGTTGCAAATTAGCTACAAGACCGCCGATGATCTTCTTGTCGGCATCGCGAGCGCCAATCGTGAGAACGCTGTTGTGCATCGGTCCCGCAAACTGGTCGTTATAGGCGTACAGTCCAGAGTCGACGGCGTTCCGCAACTCGTTGGTAGGGTCGGTTTCTATCGAGATAAGCACGCCGGAGCGCTCGTTCATGGCGCGAGTTTAATGCCTCAGCTGCTTAGAGAGTAGGAAACGAATGCAGACGCGCAGACTCGGAAAGAGCGATTTGGAAGTGTCCGCACTCGGGCTCGGGTGCATGTCCATGAGCTTTGGCTACGGTCCACCCGCGGACACGCAGGAGATGATCTCGCTGATCCGGACCGCGGTCGCTCGCGGCGTCTCGTTCTTCGACACGGCGGAGGCCTATGGTCCGTTCACGAACGAGGAGCTTTTAGGCGAGGCGCTCGCCCCAGTACGCGATCAGGTAGTCATCGCGACCAAATTCGGATTCAGGTTCGAAGGTGGCAAACAGGCCGGCCTTGATAGTCGCCCCTCGCACATACGGGAAGTCGCGGAGGCATCGCTGAAGCGACTCAAGGTCGAGGTCATCGACCTCTTCTATCAACACCGCGTCGATCCGAACGTTCCCATCGAAGACGTCGCGGGAACCGTGAAGGATCTGATTCGGGAAGGGAAAGTCAGGTACTTCGGCCTTTCCGAGGCCGGCGTGCAAACGATCCGCCGCGCTCATGCCGTGCAGCCAGTCACCGCGCTGCAGAGCGAATATTCGCTGTGGTGGCGAGAGCCTGAAAAAGAAGTGCTGCCCACACTCGAGGCGCTTGGGATCGGTTTGGTTCCGTTCAGCCCGCTCGGCAAGGGTTTTCTCACGGGCAAGATTGACGAGAACACGACCTTCGACAGCACCGACTTTCGCAACGTTGTCCCGCGCTTCACGCCGGAGAACCGCAAGGCGAATCTCGCGTTTGTCGAGTGGCTGACGAAGTTCGCGGAACAGAAGAAGGCCACACCCGCCCAGATTGCGCTCGCGTGGCTGCTTGCCCGGAAGCCGTGGATTGTTCCAATCCCTGGCACCACAAAACTGCACCGGCTCGAAGAGAACATCTGCGCCGTGGCCATCGAGCTGACGCCCGGCGATCTCGATGAGATCGATCACGCAGCCTCACAGGTCGCGGTGCACGGAGCTCGGTACCCGGAACACTTGGACCGAATGACAGGTCGCTGACCGGCATCGTGCAGTAAGATCGCTGACTGGAGGACGCGATGAAACAGCTCGCGATCTTGGTCTGCCTTTTGGTTTCGATGTCGGCTTGCCGTTCCGACAGCGCGCGCCTGCCAACGGATCCTTCGGCCTCGTCCGGTCAAACCGCAACGACAGCCGTCCTCTCGGTCCCGTCACCCATCACGTTGGGCAAGGAAGTCAGTGGTGTGCTGAACCTTCATGGTGCCGAGCGCGTTTACGAGCTTACCGCTGTGTCTGACGGCACCTTGATCGCGCGGGTGGCCTGGGTGCCTGCGCAGGGTCGTCTGCAACTTGATCTCGCAGACGAGATTTTTGCGAACTTTCCGGATAATCGGTCGCCCATCGTTGGTGAGCTCCCAGTACTGGCTGGGCGGAAGTACCGCATCAGGATCTCCGATGGCGCACCGTGGGATTATGACGAGCTGAATCTGCCGTTTGTGCTGACGACCTCCATCAAGTGATTATCGTATACTCGGCTACTCCCAAACGCGCGGTTCATGACCAGGGGTCCCATGTTTCCACTTCGGCCGCTTCCGGTGCCCACGCTGCTGACTTCGACGGCAGTGATTCTCCTTTGCGCGACAGTTGCTGGCTGCTCCAAATTGGGCACGCACAACGCCGTACCCGCCGATCGCCAGCCGAAACAGGTCTCCGTCGCGCTCGTGCGGCGGGACGGAGTTCGGCGCTCGGTCGATGTGGTCGGCACGTTGACGGCCGTCGATCAGGTGACGGTGTCGTCTGAAACCGACGGGACGGTCCGCGCCATTCTGGCCGATCTCGGCGATCGCGTGACGGCAGGTCAGGTGATCGTGCGACTCGACAACGAAAGGCAGCAGTACGCCTACCAACAGCAGCAGGCGGCGCTTGCCCGCACGCTCGCGCAGTATGGCGCCACCGATCCACAGCACTTGCCGCAGGCGGAGGCGACTCCCGACGTTCAACGAGCGAGCGCCGAGCTCGCGCAAGCAAGCAGAGCCTTCGAACGGGCAAGCGAGCTGTCCAAGCGCCAGCTCCTCTCGCAGCAGGCCCTGGATGATGCCCAGGCCGAGCTGCAAACCAAGCGTGCGGGTTTTGAAGTGGCACTCCAGAACGCCCGAAATCTCGCCGCGAGCATCCAGGCCTCGGAGGCAGCGACGAAGTTGTCGAATCGCCAGCTTCGCGACACCGAGATCCGCGCGCCGTTCGACGGGTACGTCGAGAGGCGGCTGATTAACCTGGGCGAGTTGGTCAAGGCCCAGATGCCCGTGATGGCGATCGTCCGGATCGAGCCGCTGAAAGTGACGGCCGAGATTCCGGAACGAATGGCGCCATGGATTGACGGAGGCCGGCCGGTCGATCTGCACGTGGACGCCTACCCTGGCCGGACGTTTACCGGCAAGGTGACGCGCATCAGTCCCGCGGTAAACACCGGCACTCGCGCGTTTCCGTTCGAAGCCGTCGTGCCGAATCGGGACGGCGCCCTCAAACCCGGTACGTTCGCCCGCGTCCACGTCGAGAGTGCGAAGGTCGACGAAGTACTGACCCTGCCGTTCGCCGCGCTGCAGTACCGATACGGCGTGAATCGCGTGTTTGTCGTCGGCGGCGATCGACTGGAGATGCGCGAGCTGCAGGTCGGCGAGCGCCTCGGCGAGCGGATCGAGGTCATCAGTGGGGTACAACCAGGCGAACGGGTTGTCGTGAAAGACGTCGAGACATTGAACGGCGGCGAGCTCGTCGCCGTGAGCAGTTAACCGGAGGCCCGCATGTTGTCTGAGTTCTGCGTCCGTCGCCCTGTATCGGCGACGATGCTGATTATGTCGCTCGTCGTGCTCGGAACGTTCTCGTTCCGTGGGCTGGGAGTCGACCTGTTCCCGAAGGCCGATCCCGCGACCGTCAGTGTGGCGCTGTCGCTGCCTGGTGCGAGCCCCGACGAAATGTCCACGTCGGTCGTCGAGCCGATGGAACAGGCCATCAGCGGCGTTTCCGGTATCGACGAGATTTCGGCTCGCATCTCCGAGGGACAGGCGCGCATGATCGTCCGCTTCGTCCTCGAGCGCGATCTGAACGACGCGGTCAACGACGTACGCGAGAAGGTCGCAGGGGCCATACGCAGCGCACCGCCGACGCTTCTTCCGCCCGTCATCACGAAGATCGATCCCGACGCCGATCCGGTGATGTCGATCGCGGTGTCCTCCAAGTCGATGAGTCTCCGTACATTGACGGAGCTCGCCGACAAGCAGATCGTGCGGGGGATCCAGACGGTGAACGGCGTCGGCGAGGTGAGCCTCACTGGAGGGCGCGCCCGCGAGATCCACATCGTCGTCGACATCGAGAAGCTCAACTCATATGGCTTGTCGCTCAGCCAGGTGCGCGAGGCAGTCGTCGCCGAGAACGTCGAAATTCCAGGCGGCACGATCGAGCAGGGAAAAGGGCAGTTGCTGCTGCGCACCCTGGGCCGCATCGACGCCTCGGAGGATTTCAACAACATCGTCGTCGCTACGAAGGACGGAACGCCGATTCGCATCGCCGACATCGGGCGCGCCGAAGACTCCTCTGAGCGGCCCACCAGCGCAGTGTGGCTTGGGGATGCACCGGCGGTGATGATTGACATCCGCCGTGCGATGGGAGAGAACACGGTCGCCGTCGTCGAGGCCGTTCGCGCGACGCTCGAGCGCATCGAGCGTTCACTGCCGCCCACCGTGACCGTTGCCGTCGTTCGCGACGACTCGCGCTTCATTTACGCGTCGGTCGCCTCGCTCGAGGAACACTTGATATTCGGCGCGCTGTTCGCCGCCATCGTGGTCATGTTCTTCATCCGGAACTTCCGCGCGGTGATTATCTCGGCGCTCGCCATTCCCGCCTCCATCATCTCGGCGTTCACGTTGATGCGGATCATGGGGTTCACCCTGAACAACATGACGCTGCTCGCGATTACGCTCGCCGTGGGCATTGTGATCGACGACGCCATCGTGGTGCTCGAGAACATCTTCCGCTACATCGAGGAGAAGAACTGCTCGCCGTACGAGGCCGCGATTGAAGGCACGCGTGAGGTTGCGCTGCCGGTGATGGCGACCACGCTGTCGCTCGTGGTGATCTTTCTTCCGATCGCATTCATGCAGGGTTACGCCGAGCGGTTCATCAGCCCGTTCGGCTGGACGATGGCATTTGCCATCCTTGTGTCGATGCTCATCAGTTTCACGCTGACTCCGATGCTCAGCTCGCGGTTTTTGAAAGCGGCGGACGGTGCGGCCGATCAAAAATCAAAAGACTCCGGCTTCTTCCACTGGCTGGATCAGTCGTATATGCGGTCGGTGAACTGGTCGCTGGATCATTCGGGTGTCATCATCGCGATATCGGTGGTCACCGCTCTCCTGACGTTTCCGTTGAGCCGCATGGTCGGCCGCGAATTCGTGCCGAACGAAGATATGGGCGAGTGGATCGCCCATCTCGATGCGCCCGAGGGAACATCGCTCGAGGGTACGACGGAGATTGCGTTCAAACTGCTTAAAGCCGTCAGCGGCATCGAAGGTGTGGCGAACATCGAGCCATCTATCGGCGTCTCGGGGGGCAGCGGCGCCTCCACGCACATTCATCTGGTCTGTCAGGCGTTGCCGATCGGCCAGCGCAAGAACACACAGGCCGACATCATCAACGAGATGCGCCGCCGTCTCGGAGCATTCCCCGGCTACCGCCCCAGCATTACCTCGCGAAACGCGCTGGGCAGCGGCGAAGGGACCGGCGGGTTTGCGATCTCGGCCAACATCCTCGGACCCGACCTCAATGAGATTGCCACGTACTCGAGGCGCGCCCTCATCGAGGCACAGAAGATTCCGAGCCTGACCGACGTCAAGATCAACCTCAGTTTGTCGAACCCGGAGGTTCACGTCGAGGTGGATCGCAAGCGCGCCGCCGATCTCGGCGTGCGGATGGCCACCGTCGGCAACACCTTGCGGCTCGCGGTGTCGGGCGACGATCAGATCTCGTTCTACAAGGAAGCGGCGGAGCAGTATCCCGTCAAGATCCGTGTGCGTGAAGAGCAGCGGCGGGACATCGCGGAGATTGGCCGGCTGACAGTGCCGTCGGCCACAGGTCCCGTGCGCATCGACAACCTCGCACGGCTCGAGCGCGGCCTCGGACCGACGACGCTGGCGCGCTCGAACCGGCAGTTCAC
>Ga0068859_100003706_pt1 | contig 15575 bp, 9 predicted proteins | sample KBSSwiS22_FD_66585 | JGI IMG/M metagenome (GOLD analysis project Ga0068859, IMG submission 66585) | Switchgrass rhizosphere microbial communities from Kellogg Biological Station, Michigan, USA - KBS Switchgrass S2-2 | ecosystem: Host-associated > Plants > Roots > Rhizosphere > Soil ...
CTGACCTTGCTTACAAAAGCAAGCAGACATAGCGCGCCGGTCACGTTGCTACAACGCACTACTTGCGTACCTGCTCCCGTTCGCGATCTCGGCGCCGCTGTATGGGAAGCTCGGTGACCTGTTCGGCCGCCGAACCGTCCTCCAGTCCTCGCTTGTCGTTTTCCTTGCCGGTAGCGCCCTGGCCGGGCTGGCCCAGTCCCCATACCAGCTCATCGGGTTCCGGGTGGTGCAGGGGCTTGGCGGCGGCGGCCTCGTCTCCGCGTCGATGGCGGTTGTCGGGGAGACGATCCCGCCGCCGCCCTTGTCCTGGTCGGACTGACGGCCGTCATAGCTAGCACACGGTTGCGCGAGATCAGACTGACCGGGCCGGACGCAACCCCCCCAGAGCAGCCAGCAAGCCTCCCTGACGCCGCCACGCGATTCTGGCCGGCACCGCGCCGGCCGGGCTCAGTCGTCGACGGGTGCGGGCGTAGGCGACGGCGGGTGGGCCGGCACGACATGTCTGAAGTTGCCAGGCCTCAGGAACGTTGTTCGATCCGACAGGGGCTGCTCCCGTCAGCACGGTCACGGGACACAATCGGCCCGAGAAGTGGGGCTCAGAGGCCGTAGGTCTCCAGGAGGCGCAGCCAGACCTCGCTGACGGTGGGGAACGACGGGACGGCGTGCCACAGCCTGTCCATGGGGACCTCGCCGACGATCGCGACCGTGGCGGAGTGCAGAAGCTCCTGGACGTCCTGGCCGGTGAACGTGGCGCCGACGAGGACGCGGCGCTCCTCGTCGACCACGAGCTGCGACGTGCCGACCAGGCCGATGCCGCGGACGGAGGCGCCGGCCACGCCGCTGGTCGGCACCGACACCGTCCGGACCGTCAGGCCTGCCTCGCGCGCCCCCTGCTCGGTCAGGCCGACGGCGGCGACCTGCGGGTCGGTGAACGTCACCCGGGGGATGAGGTGCGGACCGGCGATCTCGGCGGGCCCGGCGCTCTGGCCGCTGGCGCCGGGCCAGGCATCCCGCCGGCCGGTGATGAGGTCGGCGACGATCCGGCCCTGGTACTTGCCCATATGGGTCAGCAGGGCCCGGCCGTTCACGTCGCCGATCGCGTACAGCCAGGCCTCATCGTCCGCGTCGGCCGGCCCCGCGCCGTCTCCTGACTCGGTGGCCGTCCTCACGCCGAGGGCGCGCAGCTGGTGGTCGACGGTGACGGGACGACCAGGGGTCAGCCTGACGGTCTCCAGGCCGAGGTCCTCGGTGGCTGGCTGGCGACCTACGGCCGCCAGCAGTTCGTCGGCCTCGAGCTGTTCGCCGTCGTCAAGGGTGACCGTGACCGGGCCGCGCCCGCCCTGCGCGGTGACCTCCGCGCGCCGCACGGCCGTCACGCGACAGCCGGTGCGCACGGTGATCCCCTCGGCCTCGAACGCGGCGCGGACCTCGTCCCCGGCGAACGGCTCCTCATGCGAAAGCAGCCGCTGCTGGCCCTCTATGACGGTGACCTCGGCTGAGCCGAGCCGCCGGAAGCCCTGCGCCAGCTCGGTACCGACCGCGCCGCCACCCAGGACCACCAGCCGGCGTGGCACGGTGGTCGCGGCGGTCGCGGTCCGGTTGTCCCACGGCCTGGCCTCGACCAGACCGGGGATCGGCGGCATGAACGCCTTCGTCCCTGTCGCGAGAACCACGGCCCGCCGCGCCGCGAGCCGCCGCGCCCCACCGGCGGCCGCGTCGCCCTCACCTGCCGCCGCGGAGCCACCATCCGGGGCCGGGTCGACGTCCACCCGACGCGCCCCAGCCAGCCGCCCGCGGCCGCGCACCAGCGTGACGCCGCGCTCCAGCAGCCACGGGACCTGGCCGTGGTCCGAGTAGCCGCCGACGATCTCGTCCCGGCGGCCGAACGCGGCCGCGGTGTCGATCGCGCCGGACACCGCGCTCGCGGCACCGGGCACCCGCCGCGCCGCCGCGATCACGTCGCCTGGCCGCAGCAGCGTCTTGCTCGGGATACACCCCCAGTACGAGCACTCCCCGCCGACCCGCTCACTCTCGACGACCGCCACCGACAGCCCGGCCTCGGCGATCCGCCCAGCGACGACCTCACCCGCTGGCCCAGCCCCGACCACCACAACGTCGAACGTCTCCATCGGGCCGTTCTCCCCTCATACCGGACCGGACTCACCTCGCCGGCGCATCCGCCGGGCTTCGAGGGGCGGAGGTAATTATCCTCTTCCGAGCACCGGTCTCATCAGCATAGAACGAGTAAGATCGAGAATCGATCTCACATCGTTTTCGATGCTAGAGTAGAGAGAACCCTGTTCATCGATCGTTGTCAAAATATCGGCGATAGTGTCCTGCGTGGCTCGCGGTGGTATCTGGATCGGGAGCTCGCACAGGAGTGGCGCTGTCAGCGTATGTATCGCCGAGCCCGTGGAGTTTCCGATAAGCCAGTCTCGGACCGCTGGATGTCCGAGGTAATGTAGCAGGTATCGTGCGTTTACCGAACTGTCGGGACGGACGCGCAGGCACGAGGTTCCCAAAAGCCAACCCTGCTGCGCGGATGTGATGATTGCCTGCTTCCCGATCTCGCCGGTCCTGGAACAGACGACATCGTCCGGCCGGAGGTAGTACTGAGTCGGTGGTGTGGTCTCATCGGGTCCGACCCGGTCAACGTCCTCGAGTTCGAGTCGGTTTTTGACTATGTTCTTCGATTTGACAACTGGTATTCCGTCTTCCCTGCGAGATGAAGGGGTTGACGGGCCGACGACTACATCGCAGACCTCTCCGAGCTTTACAGACCGGCCAGGAGGCGACGGCCTCTGGCACGCACTCTCGGCACCCGGCGAACCAGGGGCTTAACGGGTCGGTCAGGAGGCCAGGTCGGTCATGGTGTCGGGGGAGTGGCCGTCGGGGTGGGGCGGGGGCTGACCGGCGGTGCCGGACGCTCGGCTGATCGAGCTGACGACGGCGCGGCGGGCGGCTCGCAGGCTCGCGGCGGCGGTGGCCGCGGCGGAGGTCGCCGCCGCGGCCACGGTGACAGCCGTGACCGGCGCCTCCTCGTCGAGCTCGACCTCAGTGGGCACCGGCGGGCGTGGCCGGGCCGTGGCGCGGACCGACGGTAGCCGCCGGGCGTCCGGCGCGGCGCGGCGGGCGGCGTCGGCGGACGCGTCGTCGGGCGCCTCCTGGGACGCGCGCTCGGCGGCGACCCTGGCCTCGTACAGCTCCACCTCGGCGCGGACCCGGTCGGTGTCCCAGCCGAGGACTGGCGCGATCAGCTCGGCGACCGGCCGGGCGGCGGCGAGGCCCCGGTCCGGCGCCTCAAACGAGATGCGGGTGCGGCGGGTCAGCACGTCCTCCAGCCGCAGCGCGCCCTCGTGCGACGCCGCGTACAGCGCCTCGGCGGCGAGATACGCCTCGGCGCCGGGCAGCGGCGTGCCGAGCGAAGGCTCGGCGATCACCAGGTCGAGCAGCTCCTCGGTCAGGGTGCCGTAGCGGCGCAGCAGGTGCTCGACCCGGGCCACGTGCAGGCCGGCGTGCTCGGCGAGCCGCTCCCGCGCGTTCCACAACGCCTGGTACCCGTCGGCGCCCAGCAGGGGGGTCTTGTCCGAGCAGGACGGCGGCACCGTGCGGGTGAGCCCGTCGGCGGCCGCGTCGACCGCGTCGGCGGCCATCACCCGATAGGTCGTGTACTTGCCGCCCGCGACCATTGTGAGCCCCGGTGCGGCGGCGACGACGGCATGCTCCCGGGACAGCTGCGCGGTGTCGGCGGACTCGCCGGACAGCAACGGGCGCAGCCCGGCGTAGACGCCGACGATGTCGTCCAGGGTCAGCGGGGTGCTCAATACCCGGTTGACCTGCTCGAGCAGGTAGTCGATGTCGGACCTCGTCGCGGCCGGGTGAGCCAGGTCGAGCTCCCAGTCGGTGTCGGTCGTGCCGATGATCCAGTGCCCGCCCCACGGGATGACGAACAGGACGCTGCGTTCGGTGCGCAGGATCAGCCCGGTGGCGCCCCGCAGCCGGTCACGCGGGACGACCAGGTGCACGCCCTTCGACGCGCGGACCGACACCGGCCCCTTGCCGCTCTTCTCGGCTGCGTCCCGGCCGTTCTTGCCGTTGATGTCCCGGCCGTTCTTGCCGTTGATGTCCCGGCCGTTCTTGCCGTTGATGTTGAGCAGCGCGTGGACGTCGTCCGTCCACACCCCGGCGGCGACGATCGTCTGCCGGGCCCGGACGCGGATCTCCTCGCCGGACTCCAGGTCGCGCACGAGCGCGCCGGTCACCCGGTCGTCCTCGCGCGGCAGGCCGACGACCCGCGCCGAGGTCGCGACCGCGGCGCCGTACCGCGCGGCGGTGCGGGCGACGAACATCGTGTGCCGGGCGTCGTCGACCTGCCCGTCCCAGTACTGGATCGCGCCGACCAGCGCGTCGGGGCGCAGCGACGGGAACTCGCGCAGCGCCGCCTTGCGCGTCAGGTGGCGGTGCATCGGCAGGCCACCGGACAGCGGGCCCTGCCCGACCGGCGGGCCCTGCCGGGCCGGTCGACCGGTGCCCGGGGCCGGGCTGATCCTGGACAGGCCCTGACCGAGGGTGTCGTAGAGCAGCACGCCGCTGCCGATGTAGGCCCGCTCCCAGCCATGGTGCGTCAGCGGCAGCAGGAACTGCACCGGGCGGACCAGATGCGGGGCCAGCGTCTCCAGCAGCAGGGTCCGCTCGCGCAGCGCCTCGCGTACCAGGGCGCCGTTGAGCTGCTCCAGGTAGCGCAACCCGCCGTGGATCAGCTTGCTGGACCGGCTGGACGTGCCGGCGGCCAGATCGCGGGCCTCGACGAGGGCGACGGACAGGCCGCGCGCCGCCGCGTCGAGCGCGGTGCCGGCGCCGGTGACGCCGCCGCCAATGACGAGGACGTCGAACGTCTCGGCGCCCAGCCGCCGCAGCGCCTCGGCCCGCTCCGCCGGGCCCAGCCGGCCAGGGCTACCAGCTCGCTCGAGCAGCGCGGAGACACCGGCCGCCGGGATGCCGCGGGCTGGGACGGCGCTCACGGGCGCGGCGGCGGGGACAACGCCGTCCGGCGGGACCGCGCCGTCGGAAGGAACCGTGCCGTCCGAAGAAATCATGCCGGGCATCGGGGCTACCTCCTCCTACAGACACCTGGGTGACCGGAGAGCGGCGCCGGTCGCCGCCCGTCCACCATCGTGCCGGGCGGCTGCGACAACCGCCTTCGCGGCGAACCCGGGACGCGAGGATGTACGTCGCTGTTGGGCTTCCGTCCCGCGACCGGTCACAAAGTGGTTATCGGTTGTCCCCGGCGACTCATTCCACCGGACGTGGCCCAACGGGGGATTCGGCCGACACGACCGCCTGTTCGCCTGCGTGCTCCGCCTGCTCGATGGATGATCGCCCTGGCGGCCAGCCAACCGTCGCGTCAGCAGTTACCAATGGGTAACGTATGGCGGGCCGGTCGACGCCCCGGCACCGCCCGCCGGCGGCGCCGCGTATCCGGGAGCGAGCACCCATGGACCTGACGTACACCCCGGCCGAGGAGCAGTTCCGCGCCGAGCTGCGTGGCTGGCTTGGCGCGAACATCCCCGAGCAGTGGAAGGATCCCGGCTTCTGGGAGCACATCCCCGAGGCCGAGGGCTTCGAGCTGCGGCGCGACTGGGAGCGGCGCAAGGCCGAGGCGGGGTTCGCCGGCATCGCGTGGCCGACCGAGTACGGCGGCCGGGGCGGTACACCGGGCATGAAGGCCATCTACGACGAGGAGCTGGCGCTGGCCCGAGCCCCGGAGTCGGCGAACGCCCTGGGCCTGACATTCCTCGCGCCGACGGTCATGGCGGTCGGGACCGACGAGCAGAAGCGGGACATCATCGGCCCGATGCTGCGTAACGAGGTCATCTGGTGCCAGGGCTTCTCCGAGCCGGGCGCGGGCTCCGACCTGGCGGCGCTGCGCACGTCCGGCCGGCCCGACGGCGACGAGTTCGTCGTCAACGGCCAGAAGATCTGGACGACCAACGCCATGCACGGCGACAAGCTGTTCACCCTGGTCCGCACCGAGGCCGGGAGCCAGGCCCACCGCGGCATCTCCCTGCTGCTCATCGACATGCACCAGCCGGGCGTCGAGGCCCGCCCGCTACGGCAGATCAGCGGCGCCAGCGAGTTCGGCGAGGTGTTCTTCACCGACGCCCGGGTCAGGGCGTCGGACTGCGTCGGCGGCGTCGGTAACGGCTGGAAGACCGCGATGCTGCTGCTGTCCTTCGAACGTGGTGCCTCCGGCATCTCCCAGTACGCCTCGTTCCGCCGCGGCTACGACGAGATCGTCACCGCCGCCCGCCGGCTCGGTCGCGACACCGACCCGACGCTGCGCCGCGAGCTGGCCAGCCGCCTCGTCGAGCTGGAGTGCCTGCGCTACCACGCGATGCACGTGCTCACCGAGGTCGAGCAGGGCCGCGACCTCGGCTCCGAGTCGTCGATCACCAAGCTGCAGTGGTCGGAGACCTACCAGAAGCTGTTCGAGACGTTCGACCACCTGCTCGGCCTCGACGCGGTAGTCACGTCCCCGGTCGACGGCCTGGACCTCGCCGCCCTGCAGCACGAGGCCTTCTGGACCCGGTCGGTGACGATCTGGGGTGGCTCGTCGCAGGTGCAGCGCAACATCGTCGCCGAGCGCGTGCTCGGCCTGCCGCGATAGGCGCGGACTCGACAGGCGCAGGCAGGTAGGGCAGCAGGAAGGAAACCACACGATGTTCTTCGCGCTGACCGACGAGCAGCGGGCGCTCGCCGAGACCGTTCGCGACTACCTCGCCGACCGGTTCGACCTGACCGCCGTCCGCGCCGTCTTTGAGGACCCCGCGGGTGACGGCCACCCGCCCGACCTGTGGAAGGCGATCGGCGAGCAGGGCTGGCTCGCCGTGCTGGTGCCCGAGGAGTACGACGGCCTCGGCCTCGGCCTGCTGGACGCGCAGGTGATCGCCCGGGCGTTCGGCGCCGGCACGGTCCCCGGGCCGTGGCTGCCTACAGTGCTTGCGGGCGAGGCCGTCCGGCTCGCCGGTTCCGCGGCGCAGCGCGAGACCGTGCTGGGTCCGCTCGCGGCGGGCGAACTCGTCGCGACCGTCGCCCTGCGTGCCCCCGGCGGGGCCTTCGACGCCTCCGGGGTCGGCGTCACCGCCGGCGCGGACGGCCGGCTCACCGGGACGGCGTCCCCGGTCGAGTATCCGGGGGTCGCCCGCCTGGTCGTCGTCGCGGCGAAGGAGGCCGCCGGGATCGGCCTCTACCTCGTCGACCCGGGTGCGCCGGGCACCACTGTTACCCCGCTCACCAGCTACGACGGCACCACCCGGCTCGGTGCGCTCACGTTCGAGGCTGCGGCCGGCGAGCGGCTCCCGGACGCAAGCGCCGACGTGCTCGCGGACCTGAACCGGCGCGGCGCCGTCCTCACCGCCGCCGACCTCGTCGGATCCGCCCGCGCCGCGGTCACCCGGACCGTCGAGTACGACAGGACCCGGGTCCAGTTCGGCCGGCCGGTCGGCAGTTTCCAGGCCATCAAGCACACCCTCGCCGACCTGCACGTCGCCGTCCTGATGGCCGAACACGCCGCGCTGTACGCCGCGCACGCCGTCGACGAGGCCCTGCCCGACGCGGAGCTGGCCGTCGCCGTGGCCAAGGCCAAGGCCAACGACGCCGCGGCCGCCGCGACCGGCGCCATGATCCAGTACCACGGCGGCATCGGCTACACCTGGGAACACGAGGCGCACTTCTTCTACAAGCGCGCCAAGCGCCTCGTCGGCACTTTCGGTGACACCGGCCAGCACCTCGACCGGATAGCCGCGCTCACCGTCGATTCCGTCGGGACCGACTAACGAACATCCCCGGTATCCGTTGGCGGTGGTTCAGCGGGCCGCGCGCGTGGCGGTCCCTCCTTCAGCAGGAAAACGGCTGGAAACCGGCCCTCGGCGCGCCCTAGGGCCTGGCGACGCTGGCGGGCGTCTGAATGGGTGTCAGGGGCAGTGGACTCGGCGGCTCCAGAGCAGAACGGGAGCGGTCGCGCTGGCGGCGCCGCCGTACGTCTGCTGCCAGGTGCCGAGGATGCTGGTCTGCGCGGGACGGAACGCGAGCACCAGCGGGGTGCCGGGCGCGATGCTCGGCTGGCCCTTCGCCGTCCGCATGCCTTCGAGCCAGCGCTCATAGAGTTCGGTCACGTCGGCCGTGACCGCACGGGCGGTTCGGCCCGGCGCCGCTCCCGGCCCCGGTTGCCCGGGGGTTCCCGCCGCGCCCGTGTCCGCCGCGTCTGCCGCTCCCGCCGTGTCGCCGGAACCGTCCGTGTCGCGCAGCGCGGGGTCTGGGCCGTAGGGCGTCCAGTCGAGGTCGCCCCGGGGCCGGTTCGCGAGCAGATCGAGCGTTGGCACGACGGCCGGGATCTTCCCGTCGGCGAGGCCGGTCAACGCGGACGGGTATACGGCCAAGGGGTAGGGGCTCTCGTCGCCCATCGCGCCCTGGCCCCCGACCAGGGTGAGCCGCAGCTGGACCCGGGCCAGGCAGGACGGCGGTGCTGGCAGCAGCGGGAAGACGATCTCGCTCGTCAGCAGGTGGTCGTCGCCCCGGCGCGGCAGGTGCTTGATGTCCCGGCCGATGAGCAGTTGCCCGGATGAGGGGGTGATCGTGCCGCGGTGCCCCGAGCCGGGCGCGTAGGTCGTGAGCAGGAACGTCCTGGTTGCCGCGATCGGGACACCGGGAACCTCGGTCAGCGGCCGGGCGGCCGCGACGGTCGCACTGGTCGAGGCGGCCGCCGGGGAGCTGGCCACCGGCGGCAGCGCGCGCAGCGCGGTCGGCCCGCCTCCGACCATCCCGAGCGTGACCGACCCGAGCGCGATGAGTAGTACCAGGCCGCCCGCCGTCGTCAGGAAGATCCGCCCGGCCCGTCCCGGAGCCCGCAACGTCACCCCGAGCCGCATCTCCAGCGAGCGCTCCACCCGCTGCCCGGCCCGTGTCAGCACGACCCGGGCCGGGCGGGCAGTAGCGGCCGTCAGCCGTGCCGCCCTGCCGACCAGCCGCGCCAGAGCGGCAGCCGGCCACGCCATCCCGAACCCGATCGTCTTCGCCAGGCCAGCCAGCTGGCCGACCAGCCGCGCGGCCAGCCGGCCAGCTCCGACCGTCAGCCGGGCCGTTCCGAGGATGACTCCGCCGACCAGCCGCGCCACCCGAACCAGCCGGCCGATCGCGCCTCGTGCCGCGAGCCCCGCACCTTGAACGTGCCCCACGATCCGGCGCCTGGCCGGATTCGGCACAGGCGACGCCCGGTACAGCGGTGGCTGGGTGGCGGTCGACGGCGCGATCGCCGCCGCGGCAGGGGGAGTTGGGTCAGGCGTGGGAATGGTGGGCGGTTCGGCGGCGGACGGCTCGCCGGAGCGCGGTCGCGGAAGGACGACCGTCGTGGCCGGATGGTCCTGTGGCGGATTCATGGAATGCGCGGCAGGCAGCGGTTGGCCCTGATGGCGTTCCGCGGAACGCACCGCCGTTGCCGCCGTGACGTCCCAAGGCCGGTCGGCGGAGCGCCTGATCGCCACGGTGTGGTCGCTGGGACGTTCCGCGGAACGCGCGGCCGTCGTCGGCGCCACATTCCGGGGCTGCGCGGCGGAACGTGTGCGGCGAGTCGCGTTGTGGCTCGGGCCCCGTTCCGCGGAACGCGCGGTCGCTGGTGCCGCGTGGCCTTCGGGCCGTTCCGCGGAACGTGCGGGGGTGGTCGGCTGCCCGGAAGGAAGCGGGCTGGGGGCCGCCTCGTCGCCGAAAGTCTCCGTGTCGTCGGGTGCCTGGGATGGCGGTGTCGTCGGGTGGGCGGAGGGTGCGGCGGCGGTGGCCGGGGTGGCGCCAGTCAGTGTGGTCGGCGGAACCGAGAGGTCGTCCATCTGTACGCTCCCGCTCCCGGCCACGTCGCTGGTGGTCGGGTCGGCCGGTCGTTCGTGGCGTGACCTCGTCGCCGTACCACGGTGGGCCGACCCCGCTTCGTGGCGAAGATGTCACCGCAAGTCGTGCTCGCCGCCGGGACGCGCCGTCCGGCCCTGTGGGCCTCCTGTGTGCCGCTCGATGCCGCTAACCTGCCGCCAGCACGGTGTCGGGTCGGGGACGGTGGCGAGTTCCGCCTCAATGCCTGCTGGTACGTTTCGGCCCGATCCGGACCCCCTTGGAGTGCCGCCATGTCGACCCCATCCCCTGGGCAGCAGTTCGACCCGTTCGCCAAGCCCGGGCCAGCGCAGCCAGGTGGGGGGCCGGCCTACCCGCCGCCTCCTGGAATGTCCCCGGCGGGGCCCTACGACGACCCGACGCGGTACGCGCCGTCCGGCGGCTACCCGGGCACCTCCGGCGACCCGAACGCCGGCTACGGCACACCCCCCGGCTACCCGCCTGGCGACCCGAACGCCGGCTACGGAACGCCGCCGGGCTACCCGCCGGGGGACCCGAACGCCGGCTACGGAACGCCGCCGGGCGGCTATCCGCCTGGCGACCCGAACGCCGGCTACGGCTACCCGCCGGGCTACCCGCCGAACCCCGGCGCCTCCGGCTACCCGCAGCCCGGCTACGGCCCGCCGGCCATGTGGGGCGCGGACCCGTCGGCGCCGTTCGGCCGTCACCCAATGACCGGCGAGCCCCTCTCCGACAAGGACAAGCTGACCGCCGGCCTGCTGGAGATCTTCCTTGGCTGGTGCGGCGCCGGCCGCTGGTACCTCGGCGACTACGGCATCGCGACGGCCCAACTGCTCACCTGCGGCGGCCTACACATCTGGTCCCTCATCGACGGCATCATGATGCTGACTGGCAAGGTTCGCGACAAGAACGGCCGCCTCCTGCGCGACTGAAACTGCCCCCTCGCGGTCGTCGGCGGCGTGGGCGGCCTGGCGATGATCGGCGTCGGCCTGAGCGTCGCCCTCGCCGGCCGCCGCGACTGACGTCAGACGCCGCACGATGTGCGGACTTGTCAGCGCGACCGGGAGCCAGCGCGCGCGTTGCGTCTGACAACTCGTGCGGCGGGATGGCGGTGAGGGATCGGGCGCTGGCCCTTCGCGGCCCCTCGCCTGCCGCATCAGACGCCGAAGTCCGCGTCCGATGAGAACATTTCCGCGCAGCCGGCGACTGGCCCTGCCGAGAGGCCTCACTCGACGTAGCCTGATCACGGGGGGACGCGCCCTGCCCCTGGAGACCGGCCGTGATCACGCTTCCGTCCGCGTCTGGAGGGCATCATGCCCTCAGTCCGTGCTCGGGCGCACGGGGAGGTGGCCGCCGATGAGCCGGTACGCGGTGGACGTCCACGATCGCACGTTGGTGGTGTCCTGGGACACCGGGTTGGGTGATGTGGCCGCGCGAGTGGCCCAGCTCCCGAGCACCGCCGACGAGTCGGACGCCCTTCAGCTGGCGCGCACGCTGACGTTCCTGTCGGCGGCCGCGTGGCGTACGTACACCCACCCGGAAGAGGCTGCCCTACAGGCGTTGCCCACCGGGGACGACAACCTGGGCGGCCGCGGCAAGGACGTGTTCGGCAAGGTCGTCGTAGCGATCGAGCAGCCGCATCTGCCACGCGACGGGCTGATCCAGCAGGCCGTGGTCGTCGTGGAGGAGGCGGCGCACCGGGTCGGCCGGGCACTGCACGCCCTCGCCGACGAGGTGCTGACCACGCAGGTTGCCGCCGAGGTCCGCGCCGAGCTGGACGCCGTCGAGCGGGCCGAGCTGGGCGAGCTGTCGGGCCGGGCCCGCCAGGCGGTGACGCTGAGCCGGGCCGACGCGTCGCCGCTGCAGGTCGCCGCCGCCGACGCCCTGCTCAAGCTGGATCCGTTGGGCTCCCGGGCGCTGTTCACCGACGTCGAGCCGACCGCCGCGGCGATAGCGGCGGCGCACTGGCTGCACGCGGCGGCGATCGTCGCCGCGCGGCACGCCGATCTGGACCTCACGCAGGTCGTCGTCGAGGCCGACGCGATCGAGCCGCTGCCGCACCGGACGCCCACGCTGGTGCTGCACCAGGTGGAGGCCGGCGACTCGCCGCGGGAGGCGGTGCTCGACCTGATCTCGCACGCGATGGTCGTCGCCGAGGGCCGCAACCCGGACCTCGACGACATCTTCGAATGGGTTGCCGAGATCGTCGAGGATGGCGGGCCGCGCGACGGCGAGGGCGACGACGACGAGGCCCCGCGCCCGCGGCTGCTGACCCGCCCGCCGACGCCGGTCGAAGGCCTGGCGATCCAGATCCGCGGCGGTCTGGACGACGGCTCGGACGACGACTCCGACGACCCGCTCGGCTTCGCGGACGACGAGGATGACGAGGACGACGCCGGCGAGACGCTGGTGCTGCCGGACCGGCTCACCCCGCTCGACCCGCGCCGGCCCGCTGTCGACCTGCTCGAGGACCTGCTGGCCGGGATCCACGGCTGCTGGCTGCTCTACCGTGAGTTCGCCGATCCGCCTGCCGTCCCGCGCCCGCCGGAGCCGGGCGCGGCCAGCGCCGTCGCCCCCAGCCCGGAGGCGGTCACCGCGGCCCGCCGCCGGCGCCGCGAGCAGCTGCGCCGCGCGTTCGACGACGAGGTCCGGGGCGCCGCCGCCACGTTGCGCGATCAGCTGGTCTAGCTCCGGGAGGTCGAGGATGTCGCGGGCGCTGGTGCTCGGTGGCGGCGGGCTCGCCGGAGTGGCCTGGGAGATCGGGCTGCTCGCCGAGCTGATCGACGGCGGGTCTGACCTCGCCGGCGCGGACACGGTGATCGGCTCGTCGGCCGGCTCGGTCGTCGGCGCGCTGCTGCGCACCGAGCCGAGCCTCGCGCCGTCGCTGGCCCGCCAACTGGACGCGCACGACGCGGGCGGCGAGCTGTCGGTGAAGCTCGACCCGGAACTGCTGTGGACGATGTTCGGCGAGGCGGTCAGCGGCGCCCGGGATCTGACGTCCGCGCTGTCGCGGATAGGCGCGATGGCGCTGGCGACGCCCACGGTCACCGAAGCGGAGCGCCGCCAGGTCATCGAGGCCCGGCTGCCCAGCCACGAATGGCCGGCCGCTCGACTGCTGATCACCGCGATCGACGCCGAGCGGGGTGACCTGCTCGTGTTCGACCGGGACGCGGGCGTGCCGCTGGTCGACGCCGTCGCCGCGAGCAGCGCGGTGCCGGGCGTCTGGCCACCGGTCACGATCGGTGACCGCCGCTACATCGACGGCGGCTCCGGCTCCCCGACGAACGCGGGCCTGGCAGCCGGTCACGACCGCGTGCTGGTCGTCGCGCCGGTGGCGCCGCCCGCCCGCGGCCCGTTCCTCGGCATCGAGGACGAGGTGCACGACCTGGAGCAGCAGGGCAGCCGGGCGCTGGTCATCACCGCCGACGACGCGGCCCGGGCCGCCTTCGGCACGAACCCGCTGGACCCGGCCGCCCGCCCCGCGTCCGCCCGAGCGGGCCGGCGGCAGGGCTGGTCGCTGGCCGCCGCCGTCCGCGCCTTCTGGTCCGGCGCCTGATCCGGACCTGGTCCGCCCAGCGCGTCCTTCACCACAGCCAAGCGGCGGGCTCGCCACGCTGGTCATACTCTGCGTCCTGCTGACCGCCCTCCTGCTGCGCCGTCTGGACCCGCGCGTCATCCGCCACGGCGGACGCGCCCGCTGAGGTGCCGGGTGTCAGGTCGCGGGCAGGCGGTCTGGACCCCAGAGCCGATGCACAGTCTCATAGACCTTCTGGTTGTGGCTGAACTCGACGACATTGCCGTCGGGGTCGTGGACCGCGCAGATGTAGCCGATCGGGTCCGGCATCTCGCACGGCTCCCACCACAGGGTGCCGTTCTCCCGCGCCCTGGCAGCGATGGCGTCGACGTCCTCCCGGTAGGGGACCTCGATGCCGAGGTGCGCGAACGGCCGCATGACGCCCTGCTGGGTGCCGTGCGCCGCGTTGAAGGCTGACAGCACCAGAACGAACGGCGTCTCCCACTGGCCCGGGTTGGACAGCCAGGCGCTGCGGCCGTCGCCGTCCTCGCGGGTGGCGACGACGACCAGCGGGGTCATCGACGTGTAGAACGCGATCGAGGCGTCCAGGTCTCCGGACGGCAGCGCGACGTGCGTCCACCGGGGCTGGCTGAGCTTCGGGCCGGCGGCGATCCCGGCGCCGCTCGTCGCCCGCGTCGGATCGGCTGGTGTCCCCGAACCGGTCGCCGCCCCCATCGGGCCGGTCGGCGCACCCCTGGAATCGGTTGCCGCGCCTGTCGCCGCCCGTGTCGTGTCGATGGTCACCGGCGTCACTCCCTTTCAGGCGGCCAGGCGCACGCGCGCCGGCAGCTCCGTTCTGTCGGGCGGCGCCCGGTGGGACGGGACGCTGCCCTGGCACCCGCGAGCCCGCGCCGGTGCCCGTTCGACCTGCGTGGAGCACGAGGGTGGACCTGGTCAGTGCTTTTGTACCCGCAGGCGGCCGGGGCACGGCGCCGCCGGCTGTCGCATGACGGGCGGCGCCGCGTGAGTGGGAGAACCACGGGCTGGGAGAGGGAAGGAGACTGGAGCTGACACGGAGTGTCGTTAATAGTCATCTATCGATTACCGAGTGAGACTGAGGGGGTCTTGGCTGGCCGGGACCACCCGCCCTGCGTCATCCGCCCCGTCCGGTTCTCCCAGTGTCGCGACCGCCAAGGTCAGCCTGTTGCCATGATCGGCGGTTGTGCCCTCTGGTGGTCACGAATCAGTAGCCCTGCGCCTGGCGGCGCACCCTGATCGGTCACGAATCAGGCTCGGGTACGACCACCAGAGGGCACAGGCGGCGATCACGGCGACGCCGGAGCGGGCGAACCTCGTCGCAGGCGGCACAGCCGTGGAAAGGATCGTCCGTGCGAGCGTCGCGGTGGGTGCGGCGGCCGGCCGGGCGGCGGCCGGCCGGGCGGCTGCCGGACGTGCGCTGGTGGCTGGCCGCCGGTGCGGTCGTGGTCGCCGTGGTGGCGGGTGGCGTCGCGCTGTTCGCGGGCGGCGGGTCGCGGCCAGGAGCGCCGGCCGCCCGCCCGTCCGCCGCCGGCCTCCCGCCGGGTCTCACGCTGGTGGCGCAGCTCTCCCACGACGTGCCGCGGTTCAGCGGGCCTGACCAGCGCACGGAGTCGGGCGTCGTCCCCGGTGCGTGGCTCGGCGCGCCGTCGTCGCTGCCCGTGATCGACGCGCGGCCCGGCTGGCTGCGGGTGCGGCTGGCGCAGCGGCCGAACTTCTCAACGGCGTGGATCCGGGCCGGCGACGCGCGCCTGGTCACCAGTGCCTACCGGATCGTCGTCGACATCCGCTCGCGCCACCTGCGGCTGTACCGGAACGGCAAGGTCGCGCTGGACGTGCCCGCCGGGGTCGGCACTCCGGACGACCCGACGCCGACGGGCGACTTCTTCCTCGCCCTCTTCGCGCCGCCGCCGGGCCCCGAGTACGGCGACTTCGTCGTGGTCACCTCGGCCCACTCGACGAGGATCACCGACTGGGCGAACTCCGGCGACGCGATCGTCGGCATCCACGGCCCACTCGGCGCCGACGCGGCGATCGGCAGCACTGGCGCGGCCATCTCACATGGCTGTGTCCGGCTGCACCTGGCCGATCTCGCGAAGCTGCGCCAGGTCCCCGCGGGCACGCCCGTCTC
>Ga0068859_100003709_pt1 | contig 15568 bp, 10 predicted proteins | sample KBSSwiS22_FD_66585 | JGI IMG/M metagenome (GOLD analysis project Ga0068859, IMG submission 66585) | Switchgrass rhizosphere microbial communities from Kellogg Biological Station, Michigan, USA - KBS Switchgrass S2-2 | ecosystem: Host-associated > Plants > Roots > Rhizosphere > Soil ...
CGGGCCAGGCCTCCCGGTCACCGAGCGGGTCGCCGCTCGCGAGCATCACTCCCGACAGCACCCGGTAGGCGATCGCGGACTTCCCGGACGGCGACCAGATCACCGCCTTGTCGCGGCGCAGCGCGAACCAGCCGAGCGAGTCCGCCGACCCGTGCCGAGCGAGCAGCGCGATCAGCCGCGCCTCGTCGTCGGAGTTGTGCCGCGGGAACGGGCGCGGCGGGCGCAGCGCCATCCAGGTCGGGACCGCCGCCGTCAGCAGCCCCATCCCGGCGAGCGTCCGGCTCACGACAAGGTCGACGCGCGGCGAGGCGATGGTCACCGGGCCGTGAACCCCGACGAGCCCAAGGATCACGTCCTGGAGCTGGGTCGACAGCGGGTATTGGCCGATGACGTGTCGAGCCCAGCCGACGCGCAGCATCGCGATCCCGGTCAGCAGGGACATCGCGAACAGCGCGACCAGGACGCCCAACGCCCGCCAGCGGCTCGTCGGATCGGGTTCGGCGTGGAAGGCGTCGCGGCGGTAGACCAGCCACCCGACAAAGATCGCCGAGCCGGCCGCGTCGTCGTAGTCGAGGCCCTTGAGCAGATGTAGCACGGTGCTCGCGGCGGTCAGCGCGAGCACGAACTGCCAGGCGCGCCGCTTGCGCCGGGCCAGCCCGTGCGCGAGCAGGATCAGCAGCACGCCCACGAGGATCGTCATGGTCCGGGCGTGTTCCGGGATGGAGCCGGGCAGGATGCTGCGCAGTTCGACCATCCGGTGGTGGCCCGGCGGGGTGAGCGCGGAGAGCACGTCGAGTAGACCGACCGCGTAGGCCAGCAGCGCGGCGATCCGCGGGGCCGCCCCGCGCCGCCAGCCGGCCCGCGGCGCCCGCTCGGCGCGCCCGGTCGCCGCGGGCCGCGCCCGGCCCGCGAGCCAGGCGGGCCGGTGCCGCCGGCCGTCCTCGGTCCGCGGCTCCTGGCCGTCTCTGGCGGATCTGGCCGGGTCAGATCTGACCGTGCCAGACGTGGCTGGGTCGGACCTGGCTGGGTCGGACCTGGCCACACGCCTCGCCCGTACGCCCACCGGCCTGCCGCCGCGCGGCCCCGCGCGCCTGAACCTGTCGACCCGCGACCGGGCAGGTACCGCGGGTGCCCGTCGAGGCGACGTTGTCTGGTCGGTCATGTCCCCATTCTGGCCCGGTCCGCCAGTCTCCGACTCCACCACCCGCCCGTTGATCCTCACAAAACGTGTCCCGTCGTGCACGACATTCCGCATTGTCAAGTGAAAACAGATTCGAACATAGCTCTGGGCTGTCAGATAGCAACCACTCGTCGTGGTTCGCGGAGCCGGCGGGCGCCGCCGCTCAACCCGATGAGATCGCGTTGCCACCCAGGTGGGTGTCAGGTATCTGACGGCGTCGGCCGGCGCCGCACAGGCTCGTTGCCGGTTCCTGTCGAGGTGACGGTGCTCCCTGACGTGACGGGGCTCGCCCGGTGGCGCACGACAGGGCCCCGGCCGTGTTCGGCCAGGGCCCTGTCGTCATGCCACGGTCAGCGGACGGTCGCGACTCCCGGCGGGGAGAAGCGGGCGCCGGTGACCTTCTCACTCACCCCGGAGCGGTCCAGGTAGGGCGTGATGCCGCCGAGGTGAAACGGCCAGCCGGCGCCGAGCAGCATGCACACGTCGACGTCGGCCGCCTCGGCGACGACCCCCTCGTCGAGCAGCAGCCGGATCTCCCGGGCGAGTGCCGCGAGCGCGTTCTCACGCACCTCGGCGCTGCTCGGCGCGACGGCCGACCCGGCGGCGGCACCGTCACCGGCACCCGCGCGGGCCAGCGCCGCCGCCTCCTCATCGACGACCTGCGTCCCGTCAGGACCGGTCGAGTACATGCTGGTCTTGCCCGCGGCGACCACCCGGGCGAGCCCGGCGGGGGAGCGGAACCGGTCCGGCCACGCCTCGTGCAGCGTCTCGGCGACGTGCAGCGCGACCGCGGGGCCGACGAGGGCGAGCAGCGTCAGCGGCGACATTGGCAGGCCCAGGGGGTCCAGCGCCGCGTCGGCCTCGGCGACCGGGGTGCCCGCCTCGATCGCGCCGAGGACCTCGCCGAGGAAGCGGGTCAGCAGCCGGTTGACGACGAACGCGGGCGCGTCCTTGACCAGCACCGCGTTCTTGCCGAGCTTCTTCGCGACCGCCAGCGTCGTCGCGACCGAGGCGGCGTCGGTCCGCACCGCCCGGACGACCTCGACCAGCGGCAGGACCGCCACCGGGTTGAAGAAGTGCAGCCCGGCGACCCGCTCCGGGTGTTCCAGGGCGGCGGCCATCTCGGTCACCGACAGGGCGGAGGTGTTCGTCAGCAGCAGGGCGTCCGGCCGCACGACCGCCTCCAGCTCGGCCAGCACCGCCTTCTTGACCTTCAGGTCCTCGAAGACGGCCTCGATGACGAGGTCGGCGTCGGCGAACGCGTCCTTGGTCAGCGATCCGGTGACCAACGCCTTCAGCCGGTTGGCCTTGTCATGAGAGACCCGACCGCGCAGCAGCAGGTTGTCGATCTCGCCATGGACGTAGGTGACGCCCTTGTCCAACCGGGCCCTGTCCAGGTCGGTCAGGACGACGGGGACCTCGAGGCGCTGGGCGAACAGCAGCGCGAGCTGGCCGGCCATCAGGCCGGCGCCGACGACGCCGACCTTCGTCACCGGCCGGGCGAGCTTCGGGTCCGGGCCACCGACGGGCTTGCGGGCCCGCTTCTGGGTCAGGTCGAAGGCGTAGAGGCCGGCCGCGAGCTCGTCGGAGACCGACAGGTCCGCGAGCGCCGCCGTCTCGGCCGCGTAGCCGGCCTCGCGGTCGGCGGTCTCGGCCAGCGCCATCAGGTCCAGCGCGCGGTAGGCCGCCGGCGCCGCGCCGTGCAGCCTCGCGTCGGCGAGCGCCCGCCCGCGGGCAAGCGCCGCCGCCCACGTCTCGCCGCGTTCGACCGTGGGCCGGCCGGCCAGCGGGTCGACCTCGCCGCGCAGCACCCGGCCGACCCAGGCGAGCGACTCCTCCAGGAAGTCCGCCGGCTCCAGCAGGATGTCGGCCAGGCCGAGCTTCGCCGCCTGCGGGCCCTTGAGCGTGCGGTTGGTGTTCAGCGGGTTCTCCACCACCAGCGTGACAGCCTTGTCCGGGCCGAGCAGGTTCGGCGCGAGCTGGGTGCCGCCCCAGGCCGGCACCAGGCCGAGGAACACCTCCGGAAGCGCGACCACCGGGATACCGGCCGAGAACGCGCGGTAGTCGCAGTGCAGCGCCAGCTCCAGGCCGCCGCCCATCGCCGCGCCGTTGACCAGCGCGAACGTCGGCACCTTCCGGCCACCGAGCCGGCCCTCGCCGACCCGGCGCAGCGCCTGGTGTCCCAGCTCGCCGAGGGCTTCGATGGCCGGCCGGATCTCGTCCGGCTCGGTGAGGGAGGAGCGGAACGACAGGTCCGCGCCGACGCAGAAGATGAACGGCTTGCCGGTCACCGCGACGGCGGCGACAGGCGGGCTGTGCGCCTCGATCTCGTCGACCGCGGCGAGCAGCTCGCGCAGCCCGGCCGGGCCGAAGGTGTTCGGCCGGGTGTGGTCGTGCCCATTGTCCAGCGTGATCAGGGCGACCGGGCCGTCGACCCTGGGAAGCTGCGCGTACCGGACGTAGGCGTGCGTGACGACCTCGTCCGGGAAGTCCAACGTGACGTCCGAGCTCATCCGATGGCTCCTGTCCGGGTCGTCAGGCCGAGAGGGGGCGGGGCGGCAGGGGCGAAGCCCCGCGCGCCCCACGGCGGCGCGGGGCCCTGGCCACCGCGCGCCGGAGGCGGTCAGGCGCCATGGTGCGGGTTCTCCCAGATGGTCGTCGCGCCCATGCCGAAGCCGACGCACATCGCGGTGAGGCCGTAGCGGACCTCGGGGTGCTCCTCGAACTCGCGGGCGAGCTGCGTCATCAGCCGGACACCGGAGCTGGCCAGCGGGTGGCCGAGCGCGATCGCGCCGCCGTAGGGGTTGACCCGTGGATCGTCGTCGGCGATGCCGTAGTGGTCCAGGAAGGCGAGCACCTGCACCGCGAAGGCCTCGTTCAGCTCGAACAGGCCGATGTCGTCGATCGTCAGCCCGGTGCGCGCGAGCGCCTTCTCGGTCGACGGGATAGGGCCGATGCCCATCACCTCGGGGGCGACCCCGGCGAACCCGAACCCGACCAGCTTCATCTTCGAGGTCAGGCCCAGCTCCTCTGCGACCTCGCTCGCGGCCAGGATGCAGCCGGTGGCGCCGTCGTTGAGGCCCGCCGAGTTGCCGGCGGTGATCTTTCCGTGCGGGCGGAACGGGGTCTTCAGGCCGGCCAGGCCCTCGACCGTCGTGCCCGGCCGCGGCGGCTCGTCGACGGTCACGTACTCCCAGCCCGACTCGGCGTGCCGGGCGGAGACCGGGACGAGGTCTGGCTGGATCTTCCCGTCCGCGTACGCCTTCGCGACCTTCTCCTGGGAGTGCGCCGCGTAGGCGTCGGTACGTGCCCTGGTGATCGCGGGGTAGCGGTCGTGCACGTTCTCAGCCGTCATGCCCATCACCAGCGCGGACGGGTCGACAAGCTTCTCGGAGACGAACCGCGGGTTCGGGTCGACGCCCTCGCCCATCGGGTGGCGGCCCATGTGCTCCACGCCGCCGGCGATCGCCACGTCGTAAGCGCCGACGCCGATCGCGGACGCGGTGGTGGTCACCGCCGTGACGGCGCCGGCGCACATCCGGTCGATCGCGTAGCCGGGCACCGATTCGGGCAGCCCGGACAGGATGCCGGCGACCCGACCGATGGTCAGGCCCTGGTCGCCGATCTGGGTGGTCGCCGCGATGGCGACCTCGTCGACCCGCTCCGGCGGCAGCGCCGGATTGCGCCGGATCAGCTCCCGGATCACCCGGACGACCAGGTCATCGGCCCTGGTCTCCGTGTACACCCCCTTTGCCTTGCCGAACGGGGTGCGTACCCCGTCGACGAACACGACGTCGCGGACGGCACCGCGGGATGCCTTGAACACAGGGTCCTCCCCGGCGAGGAACGGCTGGGCGGCACACCGCCGCGGTCACCGGGACGGCGAGGTCGTCTGGGGTGTTGTCCCCAGGGACGGCGCTGTCGTCTCGGTCACCGGGCGGCGGCACACCGCCAGCCTACGGCAGAGTTACCGATGAGTAGATAACGTCCGCTACGCCTTTTCCATGCCGGCCGAACGCGTCACGCCTCGGTCAGCTCGCGGGGGACCGCGACGACGTCGACCAGGGCGCCGTTGCGCCAGACGGTGATCTCCAGGCGGCGGCCGATGGCGTGCTCGACCATGAGCCGCTGGATGGCGGTGCTGGTGTCGATCCGCTGGCCGTCGACGGTGAGCACGATGTCGCCGCGGCGCAGGCCGGCGCGCTCCGCAGGGCTGCCCTCGACGACCTGGGCGACCCGCAGCCCGGCGCGCCGGCCCACCTTCGCGGCCAGCGCCGGCGGTAGCGGCGCCTGGCCGCCGGCGATGCCGAGCCAGGCCCGCCGGACCCGGCCGTGGCGCATGAGGGTGGCGATCAGGCCGCGGGTGGTGTCGTTGATCGGGACGGCGAGACCCAGGCCGATGCCGGCGACCGCGGTGTTGACGCCGATCATCCGGCCGCGGCTGTCGGCGAGCACCCCGCCGCTGTTGCCCGGGTTGAGCGCGGCGTCCGTCTGGATCACCTCATCGACGACCCGCCCGGCCTTCGTCGGCAGCGAGCGGCCGAGCGCCGAGACGATGCCGGCCGTGACGCTGCCGGCCAGGCCCAGCGGGTTGCCGAGAGCGACGACGAGCTGGCCGACCCGCAGCTGGCTCGCGTCGCCCAAGGTCACCGGAGGCGGCACGTCGCCGCGGGCGCGCAGTACGGCGAGGTCGGACAGCGGGTCGCGGCCGATCACGTCAGCGACGACCTCGGAGCCGTCGGTGAAGGTTGCCTCGGCGGTCTGCGCCCCGTCCACGACGTGCGCGCTGGTGAGCAGGAAGCCGTCCGGCGTGAGGACGCTCGCGCTGCCCGCGCCCGACCCGCGGGGGCCACGCACCCGCAGGCTCGCGACGCTGGGCAGCACGGTCGCGGCCACGTGCACCACGGCGGCCGAATAGGCGTCGAGCGGGTCCTGGGAGCCGCCCGGATCGCCGGCTGGGTCGCTGCTGGCTGGGCCGCTCTGCGTCGGATCGCGGCCGGTCGGGTCGTTGATGATCTGGTAGCCGGTGAGTTGGTCACGGGTGGTGGGGTGGTCTCGCGGGATGTCGGAAACGTGCGGGCGCCCGTCGTCGCTCATGCCGCCAGCAACCGGCGATCGCGACGGATCGTGCCCGGGTTCGCGGATGGCGGACATCCCGGGCGCTGACACGCAGCAGACGGAGTGGCAGCGGTGATACTGAACCAGCCGGCCGAAAAGCAGGGGGCACAGGGCCGACGCCGCATGGTCACAGCGGCGCGGCCACAGATGAAGCCGCGCGGGACGCTCGTGGCGCTCCCTGAGGACGTCGCGGCAGTGGGCCGCGACGTCCTCAGCAGGCGTCAGCAGGCGTCGTCAGCAGGCCGTCGTGGGAGGCCCCCCGTCGCCAGGAAGCGCTGTCAGGACGCCTCGACGGCCGACTCGGCGCCGGCGCCCGGCCCGGCTGCCGTGGCGGCGGGCTCGGCGAGGGCTCCGGCGACCGCGGCCGCCGTCAGGTCGATCTGCCAGGGACGCGCGCCGCCGGCCCGCAGCGCCTCGGCGACGAGGGCAGCCGTCGGCTCGGCCGGCGGAGCCCAGGCGATCCGCCGGGTGAGCGCCGGCTCGACCAGGTTCTCGACCGGCATGTTGTGCTTCGCGGCGATCGCGTTCACGCCGGCTCGGACACGGGCCAGCCGGGCCGCGGCGACCGGGTCGCGCTCGGCCCACCGGTTCGGCGGCGGCAGGCCGTCGCCGCCGCCGGCCGCGGTCGCCGACGGAAGCTGGGTGTCGGGCAGGGCCGCGGCCTCCGCCAGCGCCGCCATCCAGACGTTGGCGGTGCGGCGCAGCCGTGGCCCGGAGAAGACCGGCAACCTGGTCAGCTCGGCTGTGTCACGTGGGGCATTCAGGACCGCGTCGATGATCGCGCTGTCCGGCAGCACCCGGCCGGGCGCGATGTCCCGGGTCCTGGCGATCCTGTCCCGCGCGGTCCACATCGCGCGGACAGCCGCGAGCTGGCGGCGGCTGCGGGCCCGGTGGATTCCGCTGGTGCGCCGCCAGGGCTCGGCGCGCGGTTCGCGGGGCGGCGTCGCGGCGATCGCCGCGAACTCCTGGTGGGCGAAGTCCAGCTTCCCCGCCTCGGCCAGCTCGGCGGCCAGCACGTCGCGCAGCTCGACGAGCAGCTCGACGTCGAGCGCCGCGTAGCGCAGCCACGGCTCCGGCAGCGGGCGTGTCGACCAGTCAGCGGCCGAGTGGCCCTTCTCCAGGCCGAAGCCGAGCACGCGTTCGACCATCATCCCGAGGCCGACCCGCTCATAGCCGAGCAGCCGGCCGGCGAGCTCGGTGTCGAACAGGACCGCCGGGCGCAGGCCCAGCTCGGCGAGGCACGGCAGGTCCTGGCTCGCGGCGTGCAGCACCCACTCGGCGCCGCCGACCTTCTCCTGGATGAGGCTCAGGTCAGGCAGCGCGATCGGGTCGATGAGGGCGGTCCCCGAGCCACGGCGCCGGATCTGCACCAGGTAGGCGCGCTGGCTGTACCGGTAGCCGGACGCCCGCTCGGCGTCAAAGGCGACCGGGCCCTCGCCCGCCGCGAGGCGTTCGGCGACGTCCGCCAGGGCCCGGGCGTCGGTGGTGACGGGGGGAACGCCCTCGACCGGTTCCAGGAGCGGGATGACAGCGGATGCCGCCGCCTGCGCCGCGTCGGTCACGTCTGCTCTGCCACCCCCGCCGAGCTGCTGTGTTGAGTTCGGAACGGTCGACGTCACGATCGGCGATGGTACGTGTGAATGCCGCTGTTGGCAGGCCGCTCGGCGGATCAATCGTACCGTTTATACGCTTCGTAGCGAGGCTACCGGCAGCAGTGACCGCCGCCGGGCCAAATGTGCGGGGCTCGCGCTGTTCGCCGCGCGGGTCCCCGGGCTTCCCCGCCGACCCGCTGGCCTGGAACGGCGGGGAGCGCGGCCTCGTGTGGGTTGAGCCGGAGCGCCGGTCTGGAACCGTCTTCCCGGACTGCGTCGCCCGCAGGAAAGCCGCCCGCAGGAGAGACGAGCTCTGGGAGCGGCGTCTGCTAGAAGCGGCGTCCCGGTAGCGGCACCACTCCGGCCAGCCGCGGCGGCAGCCCCGCCATCGCCGCGAGCAGATCGGCGAACGCGTGCAGGTGCGCGGCGGTCCCCGCGGCCGTCCAGCCAGGCGGGTGAGACTCGTCGGCAGGCGGGCGGCCCGGCGATGCGGTCTCGGCCCAGGCCGGCGACCAGGAGCACCGGACCTCGACGTCGAAGCTGTCGCCGTCGGGCGCCAGCACGCCGAACCGGCGGGAGGTCGTGGTGGTAACCGTGCCGCCGAGCGCCCGCACGCCCACGCCGTGTGCCGCGAACGCCTCGACCAGCCACGACCAGGCCACCTCGGGCAGCATCGGGTCGGCGGCGACCTCCGGCTCGACGGCGGCGCGCGCGTAGCAGACCAGGCGGGCGCTGCCCTCCCATGCGGCCTGCCCCGCCTCGTCGTAGAGCAGCACGAACCGGCCGGAGGCGGTGTCGTCCTCGTCCCCGGTGAGGCTGGCGGCGAGCGCGAACGCGTGCGGCGCGACCCTGGTGGGCGCGGTGGTCTCCTGGACTGTCACCTCGGGGCGAACGGCGGCCAGGCCGTCCCGCAGCGCCGCCGTCGCGGCGGCGAAGACGCCGGGCCCGGTGAGCGCCGGCGCGCTGCCCGCGAACGCGGCGCTGGCGCCACCGATGGCCCCGGCGTCGGCTGACAGCGAGGCGCCCATGGCGGCCACGTTAGGGCGTAGCCGCAGATCACGCTGCCCGGACGCCGGAGCGTGCCGCTTCGACCCCGCTGGGTACGCCCGATGCGCGCCCGCCCAGTGCGTCCCGCCGGACCCGGGAAGTATCGGCTCCGGTGCCGGATGCAGGCTCACGCCAGCGACCGCGGGGCACGCCCGGCGCCGGCGATCCGCCGCGCGGCCGGCTGCGGCTGCTTCGGCTGGGTGGGAACCGCGGCGGGGCTCTCGGTGCCCGCCCGGCGAACGACCCTGGGGGCGCCGAGGGCGGGGCCGCCCAGCACCTGCTGGGTCAGCGGGCCGATCAGGATGGCGGTACCGCACTCCACGCAGGCCCGCTCGGGGCAGTCCGCGCCGTGCCCGTCGAGGCACTCCGGCTGCTCGAACGGCCGTTCGTCCGCGCACTCGGGACAGAACCTGCGAACGAGCTGATCAAGCTCGCCTCCGGGGAGCATGACCGCACCTCCTCGACATCGGGCTCGGGCGTGCCCCGCGGATCTCCAGGCGTGCGGTCACGTCGACGAGGATCCGGCGGGAAGTGCCCTGGGCAGGTCCCCGGAGGGGCGCGCGAAGCGGCCGAGCTGTGCACAAGTGACGGGCAGCACCCGGGGTTGCTGTCGGGGTCAACAGCCGGGGTTGCTGTCGGCGTCAACAGCCGGGGTTGCTGTCGGGGTCAACAGCCGGGGTTGCTGTCGGGGTCAACAGCCGGGGTTGCTGTCGGGGTCACAAGTGACGCCAGCTCGGACAACGCATGCCCTCTGGGCCCTTTCGGACGGCACAGACGGTGCCACGACCATGGCGGATCTCCACGCATTCCCCCCGGCGTGTCGCGGCCGGACCACCTCGGTTCCGCTTGCGGCACCTGTCGCGATGTTCCGGTTCGCCGGAATTGGGGATGCGTGGAGGGCGTATCTTCGACCGTACGTAGAACAAGCGGCGGCGCCGCCGAGGATCTGGTCACCAAGAGCGCGATTGGCGTGATCGAGCGGTTGTCACGCGGGAAGCGGTTCGGCGGCTGGCGACGGCGCGTGTCACGATCGGAGCGTGGGCGTGAGCGCGCAAGCCCGGATCGCGTCGCGCTCGGATCGGCCCCGCCGGCCAGGCGGGACCCGCCTCGCCGATCCGGTAGCAGCGCCAGGAGGTGCGATGAACCAGGCGACGGTGAACAAGGCGACCGTGAACATGGCGACGGGGCCAGCTCGCGACGTCCCGGGCGGCACCGGGCCCCGCCGCCCGGGGCTGGCCGAGCGGGCGCCACTGCTGCGCGCGGCCCGCCGGGAGCCGACCGAGACCGTGCCCGTGTGGTTCATGCGGCAGGCCGGCCGGGCGCTGCCCGAGTACCGGGCGCTGCGCGCGGGCGTGCCGATGCTGGAGTCCTGCCAGGACGCCGCGCTGATCACCGAGATCACGCTGCAGCCGGTCCGCCGGTTCGGCACCGACGCCGCGATCTTCTTCTCGGACATCGTGGTACCGCTGGTCGCGATCGGCGTCGGCGTGGACATCGTCGCCGGCGTCGGCCCGGTCGTCGCCGACCCGATCAGGGACGAAACCGGTCTCGCCTCGCTGCGGACGGTCGAGCCCGACGACATCCCGTACATCCACGACGCCGTCCGGCTGCTGCTGGCCGAGCTCGGCGACACCCCGCTGATCGGGTTCGCCGGGGCGCCGTTCACGCTGGCCAGCTACCTCGTCGAGGGCGGCCCGAGCAAGACCCACGCGAAGACCAAGCGGCTGATGTACAGCGCGCCCGAGCTGTGGCACAGCCTGCTCGACCGGCTCGCGGACGTCACGATCGGCTTCCTGCGCAGCCAGGTCGACGCCGGGATCGACGCTCTGCAGCTGTTCGACTCCTGGGCGGGCGCGCTCGACGAGAGCGACTATCGCCGCTACGTCGCCCCGCACTCCGCGAAGGTGCTGGCCGCGTTCGAGGGCGCCGGGGTGCCTCGCATCCACTTCGGCGTCAACACCGGCGAGCTGCTCACCGCGATGGGCGAGGCCGGCGCGGACGTCGTCGGCGTCGACTGGCGGCTCGGCCTGGACGAGGCGGCCAGGCGGGTCGGCCCGTGCCGGGCGCTGCAGGGCAACCTCGACCCGACCGCCGTGTTCGCCCCGCCGGACGTCCTCGCGGAGAAGGTCCGCGACGTGCTGTTGCGCGGCTCGAAGGCGGAGGGGCACATCTTCAACCTCGGCCACGGGGTGCTGCCCGAGACCGACCCCGGCATCCTCGCCCACGTCGTGGATCTCGTTCATGGGAGATAGACCGGGCACGGGCCGCCGGACCGGCGCGGCGCTGGCGCGAAGGGGCGGCACGGCGTGCGAGTGGTGATCGTCGGGGGCGGCATCGCGGGCCTAGCCGCGGCGCACGCGCTGGCCGGCAGGGCCGAGGTGACCGTGCTGGAGGCCGGCGACCGGGTGGGCGGCAAGCTGCGCACCAGCCCGATCGAGGGGCTGGCCGTCGAGGAGGGCGCCGAGTCGTTCCTCGCGCGCGTGCCGGAGGGGCAGCGGCTGGCCCGTCAGGTCGGCCTGGGCCACGACCTCGTTCACCCGGCTACGACCTCGGCATCGCTGTGGATCCACGGGCGGCTGCGCCCGATCCCGCCGAACACGCTGCTCGGCGTGCCGACCGACGCGCTCGGGCTGGTCCGCTCCCGGGTGCTGTCGGTGCGGGGCCTGCTGCGCGCGGCCGCCGACCTGGTGCTGCCCCGCGCCGCCCTGCCCGAAGACCCGACCGTCGGCGACTTCGTCGGCTCTCGGGTCGGCCGTGAGATCGTCGACCGCCTTGTCGACCCGCTGCTCGGCGGCGTGTACGCGGGCCGGGCCGACGCGCTGTCGCTGCGGGCGACCGTCCCGCAACTCGTCCCGATCCTCGCCGAGGACCGCTCGCTGCTGCTCGGCGCCCACCGGGTGCGGGCGCGCACCGCGCCGGTCGCCGCGGCCCCGCCGGCGCCCGTCTTCGCGACGGTGCGCGGCGGGCTTGGCGGGTTCGCCGCCCGGGTCGCCGAGGCCAGCGGCGCCACCGTGCACACGGGAGTGCTGGTCCGCCGGCTGGCCGTCGTCGAGGGCGGCTGGCGGGTCGACGTTGACCTGAAGGGCGCCGCCGGCCCGCCCGGCGAGGTCGTCACCGGACCGCGCGGGAGCGCCAGCCTCGACACCGACGCGGTGATCCTCGCGGTGCCGGCCGGCGTCGCGAGGGACCTGCTCACCCCGGTCGCCCCGCGCGCCGCCGCGCCGCTGGCCGGCGTGCCGTACGCCTCGATCGGCCTGGTCACCCTCGTCTACCGCGACCTGGACCTGCCCGCCGGCAGCAGCGGCTTCCTCGTGCCCGCGCGGCAAGGCGTGACGATCAAAGCCGCGACCTACCTGTCGTCGAAGTGGCCGCACGTGTCGGCCGGTAGCCCGCTGCGCGTCGTGCGCGCCAGCGTCGGACGGGCTGGCGCCGAGGAGGACCTGCGACGCTCCGACACGGAGCTGACCGGCGTCGTCGCCGCGGAGATCGCGCACGCCAGCGGGATCACCGCTCGCCCGATCGCCAGCCGGGTCAACCGGTGGGGTGGGGCGCTGCCGCAGTACCTTCCCGGCCACCTGGACCGGGTCGCGGCCGCGCGCCGCGCGCTGCCGCCGGGCCTCGCGCTGGCTGGCGCCGGCTTCGACGGCGTCGGCATCCCGGCCTGCATCCGCTCCGGTGAGGCTGCCGCCGCCGCCGTGCTCAGCGCGGCCGACGCGGTGGGCGCCGCCGGCCCGGCGTGAGCCGCCAGCGGTCCGGTGTAAGCCGGCGCCGGGCGCATCGTGACGAACGCCCACCAGCACGCCGCCCGCCCAGCGAGGAAGAATAGACGTATGTCCGAGCCACAGACCGCCACCGACCACAGTGTCGCGGCCCACGGTGCTGCCGACCGCGGTGCCGCCGACCGGTCCGCCCGCGACCTGAACGCGGAGCTGCTGTACACCAGCTGGTCGGTGTTCGCCGTCGAGTCGCCGCTGCCCGACGACCGGCCGGCCGTCGCCGCCGAGGTGGACGCGCTCCTCGACGGCGCCCTCGCCAAGGACGTGTACACCCGCGGGCTCTACGAGATCTCCGGGTACCGCGCCGACGCCGACGTCATGATCTGGTGGACCAGCCCCGACCCGGACCTGCTGCAGGAGACCTACCAGCGCTTCCGGCAGACGACGCTGGGCGCCCACCTGCGGCCGGTCTGGTCCGCGGTCGGCCTGCACCGGCCGGCGGAGTTCAACCGCAGCCACATCCCGGCCTACGTCCGCCGCGAGGACCCGCGCGCCTACGTCTGCGTCTACCCGTTCAACCGGTCGCTCGAGTGGTACCTGCTGCCCGACTACGAGCGGCGCGGCATGCTCGCCGAGCACGGGATCATGGGCCGGGAGTACGAGGACGTCCGGGCGAACACGGTCTCGGCGTTCGGCCTCGGCGACTACGAGTGGCTGCTTGCCTTCGAGGCGGACCAGCTGCACCGGATCGTCGACTGCATCCGCCACCTGCGCTCCAGTGCGGCCCGCCGGCACACCCGGCTGGAGACGCCCTTCTACACGGGCGCCCGCAAGCCGGTCGCGGACATCGTCGCCGCCCTCCCGTAAGGCCCGCACCACGAACGCCGCGTTCCACAAGGCCGCGTTCCACAAGGCCGCGCTCCCGTCCGCCGGGGGCGCGGCCGGCGTCCGCGCAGGCGCCCCCACCCGTCATGCGGACGCCGACCGGCCCGCGCCCGGGCCGCCGCCCGGGCTGCGGCGGACAGTAGCAGCTCGCGAGCGTCATGTAACTCATTGTTGAGAGAACGACACGACATGTGTTTGTCGGCTCGCCGCACGGCCCGCGGGCTCCCGGAGCGCTCGGGGCGGCCCTGTTGTGCCTCCGCCGGCCTCGCCGTGGGTCGATAGCGTTCCGTTTGTGCACCCCGAGCGGCGTGGGACGGTTGCCCGGACTGTCGCGCGGGGGCGCTGGTCGGGCAATCGCCGGGGCCGGGTAAGTTTGCCCCCGTGGCCACGTCCAGTGGCCTGCCCGGGGGGACTGGCGCGGCGGGAGCCGCGTCGCGGGTAGCGATGGGCCCGTGGCGGTGGGTACGGCGTCGAACTTCTCCGACGTCGAGCTGCGCCGTGCATGGGCATTCCGCGCAGGGCGCCCAGGCGCGGGAGCGGGTGGCGAGTCCACCGCGGAGGGGACCTTGCTGACGCTGCAGGTAGCCGGCCGGTCGACGGGTGACGCTGCGTGACCGCCACCGTGCGCGGTCAGGACGCGCACGGCCGCGCGGCGTCGCGCCGAGCGCGGCACACGCCCACCATGCCGGCGTTCCGCGCCACCGCCGCCGACAACGATCTCTACCGCGCCCAGCTGCGGTGGGAACGCCGCTACGTGCAGGTTCTCGTCGTCTTTGACGTCGCCGCCTGCGTCCTCGCGGCCGGCGTCGCCTATCTGATCCGGTTCGGCAGCCTCGGCGGCCACCACTTCGGCACGCCCGAGGAGTCGCCGCGCTGGTACCTGCTCTCAGTCGTGTTGCTACCTGTGGTCTGGGTGGTCGCGGTGGCGCTGAACAGAACGTACGAACCGCGGTTCCTCGGCGGCGGCTCGGAGGAGTTCCGCCGGGTGGTCAACGCCGCGGTCCGGGTCGTCGCGACCGTCGCCACCGTGTCCTACGCCACCAAGGCCGAGGTCGCCCGCGCCTACGTGCTCATCGTCTTCCCGATCGCCATCCTGCTGTCGGTGGCCGGCCGGATCGGCGGGCGGGGCATCCTGCACCGGCTGCGCCGGCAGGGCCGCTGCATGCACCGGGTGCTCGTCGTCGGCGCCGGCGAGTCGGCCGCGACCCTCGTCCGGCTCGCCCAGCGCGACCCGACAGCCGGCTGGTCCGTCGTCGGGGTCGTGCTGGACCGGCTGCCCGGCCGGCACAGCCACGACCGCCCGGAGCGCAGCGGCTTCGACCTGCTCGGCGTGCCGATCGTCGGCACCTCGGAGACCCTGCACACCTCGATCCGCTCGACCCGCGCGACGACGGTCGCGATCTCCCCCCAGATGGATGGCGAGACGCTGCAGCGGGTGCTGTGGAACCTGGAGGGCTCGGACGTCGACGTGCTGGTCTCCTCGGCGCTGACCGACGTCGTCGGGCCGCGGATCTCCATCCGGCCGGTGGCCGGGCTGCCGCTGCTGCACATCCGCGAGCCGGAGCTGACCGGCTCCCGGCGGGTGATGAAGATGCTGTTCGACCGGCTGGTGGCGCTCACCGTCGTCCTGCTGTTCTCGCCGCTGCTGATCGCTCTCGGGCTGGCCGTGCGGCTGACCAGCCGCGGGCCAGCGATCTTCAAGCAGGTCCGGGTGGGCCGCGGCGGCGAGACGTTCAAGATGTACAAGTTCCGTTCGATGTACGTAGACGCCGAGGCGCGCCTCGCCGGGCTGCAGGCGAACAACGAGGGCCAGGGCCTGCTGTTCAAGATGCGCGACGACCCCCGGGTGACCTCCGTCGGGAAGTTCCTGCGCAAGTGGTCGCTCGACGAGCTGCCGCAGCTGTTCAACGTGCTCAACGGCTCGATGTCGCTGGTCGGCCCGCGCCCGCCGCTGCCCCGCGAGGTCGCCCAGTACGAGGACGACGTGCACCGCCGGCTGATGGTCAAGCCCGGGCTGACGGGCCTGTGGC
>Ga0068859_100003710_pt1 | contig 15564 bp, 10 predicted proteins | sample KBSSwiS22_FD_66585 | JGI IMG/M metagenome (GOLD analysis project Ga0068859, IMG submission 66585) | Switchgrass rhizosphere microbial communities from Kellogg Biological Station, Michigan, USA - KBS Switchgrass S2-2 | ecosystem: Host-associated > Plants > Roots > Rhizosphere > Soil ...
GGCTTTGCCTCAAAAAGCGAATAGTTCCTCTCATTCACACCGGGCTTTAGCCCGGTGATGAGCGGCACGAAAAGTTGCGTGAAACCGTTTTAACGGTTTGCCCTCTTGACAGATTCACTGAGTGGTTGAGCCCAAAGAAGTTATGTAACCAGCGAGCCGAGAAACCGTTGAAACGGTTTCTAAATATTTACGGCGCTGGGTCACCGGGCTAAAGCCCGGTGTGAATGAGATGGGGCGCTTTCAGACTTTTGAGGCAAGGCCCACTCAGGGCTCTTTCCTAAATCTTAATTCGCTTTGTGAATCCGGTTAACCCTGTCCACTCGTCGCAGCTCTCTGCTGCATCTTCTTCAAACTCTCAGGAATGAAAGTCGTAATCTGATGGGTGGTGGTGCCCCCATCGGCGAAGGCCTGATACAAGGTGAAATCAGGCAGCGACAGGCAAGACAGTGGTGAGTTCTGATTGTAGCCGGTGTCGATTCCGATCGCGCTCCTGAAAACGTAAATCCCATGTCGCCCGAGCCGGCCGCGCAGCGGCAGAAACGCCGTCGGCGTATGGCCAAAGACGCACGGCTTGCCGCGATAGCTCTTGAAGAATTCCATGTCACGCGTCCACATCAAGGCATCCGCCGAACTTTCCCGCGGATGCTTGCCGTTCTCCAGTCCCGCGTGAACATAAATCGCAAATTCGTCCTCATGATAAGAAGGCAGATGCCGAAAGAACTCGATCTGTTCGGCGGGAATTTCTTTGGCCAGCCGATCGCGGGCTGTGGCAAAGTCGGCTTCGAGACGAATAGCCAGTGGCGTTTGCGTGTATTGAACGAACGTGCGATCGCTGCCGGTTGCCTGTTCAATCCAGATCAGGTTTTCCTCGTCCAGAAAATCGAGCAGCATTTGTTCGTGATTGCCGCGCAGGCAAATCACGCGTTCGGCATTTTGTTGGCAGAGACTAAAAACGTGTTCGACCACACCAGGAATGTCCGGCCCGCGGTCGATTAGATCGCCAAGCAACACGAGCGTGTCGGATTGTTCGTCGCGTGGCAGCATCTCCAGCAAAGTGTGGAGTTGTGCGCATCGTCCGTGAATGTCGCCAACGACAAAGGTTTTCATTTGGGAAGAGGTCGAATTTGGAGTGCGGCGGCTGGACGCCGCTTTAAAGCACTTCGCGGTGCTGAGAGAGCAAGGATGCTCAACTCAAAGCGCCGTCAAGCCGGCGCACTCCAAAACTACTAATTCTCAGAAACTGCCGTATTGATTGAACTAATAATTTCCTGATACTCGGGATCCTCGCGCAACGAATCCCAATTCGGGTCGCGCTCAAACCAGGGCTTGTTCTCGTTACCTAATTCGATCGCGCGCCTCAGCCACTTGAGCGCTTCATCACGCTCGCCTTCCATCGCGTAAGCCGAAGCTAACCAATAGGACACGTCGTGATCGGTGTTGGCAGTGTCCCTAACTTCCTCAGTCAATTGCTCGCGCGCCTCGTCGCTGAAACCAAGCGCGCTGAGGAAGGTTGCATAGATTGGCCGGATGCCATCGAGCTGCGGCTGTTGTTCCAGCACTTGTTCCAGCATCTCGGCAGCCTTTACCTGTTCACCGCGATAGAACAAGACCTGGGCGCGAAAAGTCTTAATCAACGGATGATCCCGATCCGCGGCCGTCACATCTTCAAGTTCCCGAAGCGCCTCGTCGTAAAGTCCCTGATAAGTGAAAATGCGCCCCCGGTTATAGCTGGCTACAACGCGTTCGGCGGGACTCAAACGTCTCATGCGATCAAAGCACCGCAAGGCTTTCTCGTATTCACCGTCGAGTCGCGCGATTACGCCCCGCTGAAAATGAACACCGGGATCGTTGGGAGCTTCGCGGACCAATTGTTCAGCCGTTTCTCGCGCCCGGGCCTTCTCGCCATGCGACAAGTGAATAAGCACCATGTGGCGACGCGCTTCAAGCAAATCGGCGTCGATCGCAAGTGCTTTATCGAAGGCTTCCTTCGCAGCTTCATAGTCTCCGGGTTCGCCCGTGCCCTTGATCACGCGATTCGCATAGGCTTTACCCAGACCACTGTGCGCGAGCGCGAACGAAGAATCGAGATACGCCGCGCGCTCGAAATGTTCGATGGCTTCGTCGATGTCCTTACGCGCGATGGTGTGATAAATAAAGCGGGCCAGACAGTCGCGGCCGCGCAGATATTCTTCGTAGGCTTCAGCATTGGCGGTCTTGCCGCGCTCGAGGCGGTCCTTTTCATCCGAACTCAGCTCCAGCCGCAGGCCGTCGCAAATTTCCTGAGTGATCGTATCCTGGACGTTGATGATGTCAGTCGCATCGGCATCGATGCGGTCACTCCACAGCAAGTCCCCTGAATCCACATCAACCAGTTGCGCGGTCACTCGAATACGATCGCCGGCACGCAGGAAACCGGCCGAGAGGACCGCGGAGACGCTCATCTCCCGACCGGCCTGTCGGGGATCCACCTGCACTCCCTGATATTTGACGATTTCTGAAGACGGCCGCACCACGAGTGATCGCACGCGCGCAAGTTCAGTGATCACGGCGTCAGCCAACGAGAATTCATAAAAGCTCGATTGCGCATCGTTGCTAACATTTTTGAATGGAAGAATCGCGACGCTCTTCCGCTCACCGCTCAAGCTGGTGACTCCGGAATCGTGACCCGACCCAAAAGAGATTTCGCGGGGCACTGAAGTGCGCTCACCGGTTTTACTTCGCAGCCAGCGAAGCGCCCGGCCGAAACGACCAGTGCCTGATAGATGGCGCGGGGCTATCGGTGTAATCGGTTCACTGAAAGCCTGCGAACCGCCCACCTCGACTTCACGCAGGACCATGCGCAAGTCGTCGCGCAACTCGCCTACTTTCTGATAGCGCTGTTTCGGATCCTTCGCGAGAGTTCGATCCAGAATTGCCTGCAACTGCGCCGGGGCACCGCCGGGACGCGCTTCGCTTAATGGTTGGGGTTCGTCATGCAGGACCGAGTGCCGCACGTCGATGCTGGTCTTTCCCTGGAACGGCCAAATCCCCGTCAGCATCTCGTACAGCAACACGCCGGTTGAAAAAATATCCGCGCGCGCATCGACGCGCTCGCCGCGCGCCTGTTCCGGAGCAGCGTAGGTCGCGGTGCCGTAGGGAATGCCCACCTCCGTGAGATCTGTGTGATGAATCCCGCCGAGGCTGGCATTCTCGTCCATCAGTTTCGCCAACCCGAAATCCAGAATTTTTACCTGGCCCGAAGGCGTCACCATCACGTTGCCGGCTTTTATATCCCGATGAATGATGCCGCGGGCGTGAGCAGCAGCCAGCGCGTCGGCGACTTGAATTGCGATTGAGAGCGCACTGCGCAGATCGAGCGGGCGTCCGTTGACGAGCTCACGCACATTCTTGCCTTCAACAAACTGCATGGCGATGAAATGAACGCCATCAAGGTCATTGAGATCGAAGATGGTGCAGATGTTCGGATGATCGAGCGCCGAAGCCAGCCGGGCTTCACGCTCAAATCGTTTGAGGTTGGCTTCTTTAACCGTCAGTTCCGGGGGGAGGACCTTGATGACAACCGCGCGACCGAGCTTCGTGTCGGTCGCCTTATAAACTGTTCCCTGCCCTCCGGCGCCAATCTTTTCGAGGATCCTATAATTCCCTAACTTTGCGCCGATCATTTTTCGCTATATTAAACTCTCACAAAGCTGCTACTGCAAATGAGGCGAAGAACGAACAATTCCAGTTGCCAGATCAAGCCGGTACTTGAAGCAACGCGTCAATTGGGAATTCACCGGCGGATCGAGGTCTCGATCGCTTGAAAGTCTCATCGGAAGAATAGCTTCCGTACCGGGACGAATCTAACGCGCGCGAAACTCTGGAGGAGCATCTGGAAGTCCACTGAGGTCCAGTTCAAGTCTGGTTTGACCGTCGTCGGCAAGCGCACCTACGGTAAAGGCGCCCCAGGCCACGATGTCCAACTCGGCAACACTGTTCGGTCCCACTCGGATTACCGGTTTTTGATCATTGAAGGTGGGATGGAGAAAAAATTGAACAACTCCAGTCAAGGGCTTGCTGGTGCTGGTAGTCGTCACCGTGAGGTGAATCGAGTACAAACCGGATTCGCCGGCGAGTGGCGTCACCGTTGCTGATAGTCGCCGGTTGTTGTTAGTGCTACTTCCACCGAATTGGCCTTTCCAGGGATCGTCGGGATTCGGTCCCGGTTCAATCAGACCGCTAGTTTCCAGCAATCTCTTTTGGACTTCCTCGCGAGGGCCTTTGCCAATTCCCAGCCCAGCCGAGGCCTGAGCAATGTCGGTTTTGGCTTTCACAATCTCAACCTTATCCAAAATCTCATCGAGCTTGGCTTCCTTGAGATCAGCTTCGCGAAAAGCTCCGGGCAGGTACAGGCGAGTCCAAAGGTATGAGAATAGGAAACCAGTGATCAGGTAGTAGATCATTAGCGCCAGGGCAAAGGTTCGATTGCCGGCAGGAGACCCGAGCGCTCCCGCAACTGCCGCCGCTACTTCATTCATTTTGGCGCTGATTTGCCGTACCTGGGTTAGTCCAACGCCAACAAGAATCTTCGTCAACCAATCCGAGATTTGCTCCAGATTCGTATTCGCCTGGTAATCCGTTTCCGCCGGTGCTGCCGCCGCAGGTGATTGCTTCTGGCCTAAGTCTGCCGCGTTACCCTTGTTGGCTTCGTTTCGTGGCGCTTGGGGATTGACGTTTTGTAGCGTTCGAGGAATACCAAAGAGGAACCCCAGTAATCCTCCAATTAATAGGGAGGCTCCAGCGACCATCAGCCCGGTTCCCAAAAAAACCAGCGCATTCCGAAAGCCGGTGGCGTTGATCGAATAAACAAGAATCCCGAAACATCCGGCGCCAATTGCGAGAGTCAGGGCTTTGAGGGCTCTCTCACTTTGATAGCGTTGTCTTTCCTTTGGGGTTCGACTCCCGGCGTCATCTTGAGGAGCGTTAACGTTACTCGGGGACATGGGGACCTCCGTTGAATTGTCGAGTTAGTACACGCAACAGACACGGATTCTGATCGTGAGTCCGTGATCAGAACGCTGTGGGAGCGAAACAATATTCCCACCTATCGAGAATGTCAAAATTCAGCAGATCATTTCAGCGGAAACCCGGAAAAGTTGAGCGTCACCTACGTCCGTGGGCGATTTTTTCGGACTCAGGCAAGCTCCTGAGTCGCATCATCGCCATCACTCCGAATAACGGACCCGGCGCCAGGATTGCAAAAACGTATCGCCAGCCAACCAGATTAACGATCCGCGGAATCAACTCTATAGATACTGTCGTCAGCAGAAATCCCAGACACGTCTGAATCGTCAGGGCTGTCCCGATGTATTGTTGATCGCCCAACTCAGTAACACAGGCCGAGAACTGGGCTGAGTCTGCCACCACACTCGCCCCCCAAATTCCCGCCACGATCAAGAGTGCGAGCGGATGCGCGCCAAATAGAAATCCGATTATCACGCAACAACTGCCGCTGACGATCATGGCCACCGACGTGACGACGGTTCGGCCGACACGATCGGCAATCAACCCGGCGATCACACAGCCTGCGGCGCCACAGCCAATCACCAGAAATGAAGAAACTTCCGCCAGCGACGGATTGCTGCCGCGCGACGAGAGGCTGGCGCGAATCATGAAGGGAATCCACGTCCACATCGCGTACAGCTCCCACATGTGACCGAAGTAACCGAGACTTGCGAGGCGTACGCCCCGATTGTGAAAGACTCGACCAACCTGCTTCCAATCAAATCGCGCGGCCGGCAAGGCGTATGGCCCATCATCGACAAACAGCAGCACAACCAGACCACCGATGACCGCCAGTGCTGATACCGAAATCACGTTGTAGCGCCAGTTCGAACTGCCAATGCCGTTGATGAGATACGGAGCAGCTTTGCCGAGTGTGAGCGCGCCCACTAAAACTCCCAGGGCCAGGCCACGACCATGGCGAAACCACGTGGCCAGAATTTTCATTGCCGGCGGATAGACTCCGGCGAGGAACATTCCCGTCAGGAACCGCAACGCGATTCCCTTCGACGCATCGTGCGCAAACCATCCGAACGCGGCGTTGGCGATGGCCCCGAGACACGCCGTTAACGTAAACAGATGACGCGGACTGATGATGTCGGGAAGATTCAGTAAAGCGCTGACGAGGGTTCCAGCAACGAACCCCAGCTGCACGGAAAGCGTCAGCCAGTTGGCGGCATTCGCGCTGAGATGCCATTCCTTCGTCAACGCCGGAACAACCGCCGAACCGCTAAACCAAAGCGACATGGCCAGCAGTTCGGCGATTGCAAGCAGGGTCAGCGTGCGCCAGCGGGAACCTGGCTGTGATAAAGACTCGGCTGAATTGCGCAAGGCTGGGATTGTAGCAACGGATTGGTTAGGAGCCGAGTATTTTATAGTTCCACCGCTAAAAGAAAAATGCTCAGACCAGGATCGAACCTGACCTGAGCAACAGAGATGAAGCCACGGTCAAAAGACTAAGCCACGGCTTCGATCCGCGATCTAACCAGTTGAGGCGTGAAGCTGTCGCGCGATCGTTTACGTCGTTTGTCGTCGTACATAGCGCGATCGGCCTGGGCCATCAACTCTTCGATCGAATGGTTCTGCTTATCATCACAGTGGGCAATGCCGACGCTCAGCGCGAGATTGTAAGGACGGGCCCTCGTCGCGTTACTGGTGTCAAAGTTTTCCTGCAAGCGCTGAGAAAGCGATTCGGCGCTCTCGTCATGCGTCAGCGCGGCCAGCACTACAAATTCGTCGCCGCCGATACGCGCTACAATGTCCGAACTGCGGAAACTGTCTTTGAGAATCTCTGCGGCCCTGGCCAGCGCGCGGTCGCCTTCATGGTGGCCCAACGAATCATTGATTTCTTTCAAGCCATCGAGATCGGCGTAAACAATTGCCGGGATCTTATCGTTGAGGCGGATCTCTGCGAGGCTTTGTTCGGAGACAGCCAGGAAGCCGCGACGATTGTAAAGACCAGTCAGCTCATCAACCAACGACAAGCTTTGCAACGCGGCTTCTGCCCGCTTGCGTTCAGTGATGTCTTGAATCTGAAAGATGAAATGCTTCGGCTTCTGGTCGGAATCTCGCAACAATGAAACACTGCTGAGCGCCCAGACGATCTGACCCTGACGATGTACGTAGCGCTTTTCGACCTGACAATTTGGAGTTTCTCCCTGCATCAATCGATAAAGATTAGCCAGGTCACCTCCCAGGTCATCCGCATGGGTTACGGCCTGAAAGTTTGAGTTCAGCAGTTCGCGCTCTGTGTAGCCGAGCAAATCGCACAAAGATCGATTGACGCGCAACCATCCACCCTGGGGTGACACCAGAGCCATGCCAATCGCGGCATAATCAAAGGCGTTGCGAAAATGCTCTTCCGTTTCGCGCAGCGCCTTACTGATGCGCTCTTGTTCCGCGATGTGGCTGTTTAATTCTTCGACGTGACGGCGGGCCTGCTCAGCCTGCGAGGCGGCGCCTTCAACGTTCTTCATGTAAGTCCAATAAGTAAAATAAACGATCGCGATAATGGGAATCGTCGCGCTAAAAGCAAAGAATCCGACATTGCCTATGAAACGCGCGATGATTCCGGCAGCGCAAGCCCCGGCTAAATAAGTTATTGAAGTCCACAGGTAATTCTGACGCCACGACTGCCAAACTGTTTCTTCGCTTTTCAAAGCCGAACTGGCAGCAATCATCAGCGAGTTTCCCAGATACTGGACCACAGCCATTGTGCAAAGGAGGACAATGTAATTCTGCGAATAGAAGTCCCGAATCTGCAAAGCATCACCAAAAAGAAAACGGATGCTCCAGACTGTGATGAAGGTCGCGCACGCCATAACACTGGCGTTGAATAGATGGGTCCGGTTTTTCTTCCCGATACGTACCGAAGCGCAAGCGGCTTCGGCAGTCGCCAGTAGAATAGCCACCTCGCCGCCGAACAACAGAATTGCGAGAAAGACGAAAGTGTCGGAGACAGAGATGTAGGCCTTGACCCGAGGAATTGGAATGCTCAGGCGCGGGCCGATCAGGATCGTCGCCATGGCGATGAAGAGGAACCTGACGTCGAGTTGCGACTGCGTGACGTGGGCGCTTGAGTAAGCGGTCACTGCGAGGCCTGCGGCTATGACTATCCAAACATAGATTTGATTTTTCCGGCTGGAGGTAATCATCGGGTTCGGGGGAAGTAAAGGCCGTCTTCCGAACCTGGGATTCGCAATGACCGTGCCGCAGTGAGAGACGCGGATTTTCTCAGGAAATCAGGTGATTTTGAATCAAACGAAAATCAAGTCGGTCAGTTAGAAGGTCACCGGGTCGCATTTTGAACGACATCGAACTCATTGTTCTGCTGGTTTTGCCGGCACAGCTCAAACGACCCGGACATCCCTTAACCCCGGTTCGGCGGCCACTGTATGACCTCAACTCATGTTGAATTTGGGTGTGAAGTGCAGCTCCGAGGCGGCAACTTGAAGGCGCCGACTCAAGCTTAAACGCTCTGGTAATCCTCCACCCGGTCGCGACCGAGTTTTGAGTGAACTGCCCCACTGCGTTAGAATGCGACGCCTGATTATTTCCACAAAGGTTTCATCTACCATAAGTGTTATCCCTTATTGCCGCATCAATTGATCCAACTCAGTGTCTGGAGAAGGGCTGGTTTTGCCCGACGAAGATTACCGGGTATGTATGTACGGACATCCCCGGCTATTGTGATTCCCTCTACAAAACCGGGTATTGGACGGGCTATGCCGACTCTATCAAGGAAGCGGCGGTGTGGAACATCAGCCCGCTTTACTACATCGATGCGTTTGACTGGACCATCCTGATCATCTACTTCAGCATTCTTACCGTTTTAGCTATCTACGGTGTGTACCGCGTCAAGCAGGTAATCGAGTTTTGGCGCTACTCGAAATTCCCACCCAAAGCCAAGCATCAATTTTCTGAAGCAGAACTCCCGCACGTGACCGTGCAACTGCCGCTTTTCAACGAAATGTATGTGGTTGAGCGCCTGGTAAAGGCGGTCACAGAGATCGACTATCCGCGCGATCGGCTCGAGATCCAGGTCCTCGATGACTCAACCGACGAGACGGTCAAGATTGCCAGCGCCACGGTCGCGAATTATGCAGCGCAGGGTTTCGACATCCATTACATTCATCGCGACGATCGGACCGGATTCAAGGCCGGCGCCCTGGAAAACGGAATGAAGACCGCGAAGGGTGAGCTGATTGCCATCTTCGATGCCGACTTTGTGCCTAAGCCGGATTTTCTGCGCAAGCTGATTCATCATTTCACTGACACTACGGTCGGATGCGCCCAGATGCGCTGGTCGCACATCAACGGGTCATACAATCTACTCACGCGTCTACAGACGATCATGCTCGACGGGCATTTCGTAGTCGAGCAAACAACGCGCAATCGCACGGGTAATTTTTTCAACTTCAATGGCACCGCTGGAATCTGGCGTCGACAGGCTATTGAATTGAGCGGCGGCTGGCAGCACGACACGCTGACCGAAGATACCGACCTTAGTTTTCGCGCCCAGCTGATGGGTTGGCGTTTTGTCTACCTCCTTGATGAAGACGCGCCCGCGGAAATCCCGGTTGACATCAACGCGTTCAAGGCACAGCAGCGGCGTTGGGCCAAGGGTGTGCTGCAAGTCTGGTTCAAGCTGTATCGCCGCATCTGGTACGCCAACGTACCTCTGCGCGTAAAGCTGGAAATGTTTTTCCGCCTGACAGGTAACATCAGTTATCCGCTCATGATTGTCGCCAGCTTCATGCAGTTTCCTTTGCTGGTGATTCGCTACAACCAGGGCCTCTATCAACTGATGATGCTGGACGTGCCATTGCTTTTCTTTTCGACGGTGTCCGTGGTGCTCTTCTATGGCACAGCGGTCTGGTATCTCGATCAGAAGCGGCGCTCGCGGCTGTTGCACTTGCCGTTGGTCATGGGCCTGGGAATTGGATTGGCTTTTTCGAATGCCCGCGCGGTGCTCGAAGCCCTGGTCGGAGTGAAATCAGAATTTGTGCGCACGCCGAAGTACAGCGTAGAAAACACGCACGATGAATCCTGGAAGCGCAAGAAGTACAAACGCAAGCACGGCTGGTTGCCACTGCTTGAATTGAGTTTTGCGATTTACTTCGTTTTCGCGATCGTTTATGCCATACGGATGCACATGTGGGGACCGATTGCCTTCCTGCTCCTGTTTTGCTTCGGTTACGGGTACATGGGCACGATGAGTTTGCTCCAGACCGCCGGCGGCAGGCGGCTGGCATCGGGCGGGCGGCGCAGCAGCGCTCCCAAACCGAGCCGCGAGTCGAGTTCCCCACTTTCCCCGTAACTTTTTTAACGGTGAGCGCGTCTTACTACCGAACTCGACTCTCTCGCGAACAATAGCGAACCAAATTAACGGAGGAATTCCTAATGAAAAGATTGTTTTTGATCGCCGGAATGATGGGCGCGCTCGCGCTCGCCATCGTGGCAAGCTCCATGGCGGCGGCTAACTTTGCCGGCACCTGGGCATTGGACAAGGCCAAGAGCCAGGGGTTGTCCCAGCGCATGCAAGGCGCTGACAAAGTGACCTGGACAATCACTCAAGACGATAAGACGATTTCCATCGAACAAAAAGTCGAAGGCGGCCAGCCAACTGGCGGCGGTGGTGGTGGTGGCGGCGGCGGCCGTGGCCCGGCGGGACCCACGACTTATAACCTTGACGGCAAAGAAGTGACGGCTGACCAGGCTATGGGACAAGCGACCGCCAAGGTCACCTCCAAGGCCACCTGGGCCGGTAGCGATCTCGAGCTGTCGCGAAAGTCAGTCTTTCAGGGCCAAAACGGAGAAGTCACAACCTCCAATACGCAAAAGCTTTCACTCTCGGCTGACGGCAAGGTTTTGACCGCTGTCGTGCACAGTGAAAGCCCGCGCGGACCACAGGATTCGACGCTGGTTTTCAACAAGCAGTAATTCGTTTCGCCAAGAAATCGACAGAGTCGCGAGGGCTTAACGCCTTGCGACTCTGTTTTTGTTTTGGGGACATGGCCCAGTACATGCGCAAACTATCGGCTGGGGTTCTAATCCTGTCAGTTTGCGGATTCGTGTTCGGTCAGGGGAAAAACAACAAGCAGAAACTACCGCCTCGCTGGGACTCACCGGAAGTAACCATTCTGGAACACCACTTTGGGACCTCAAAGAAACCTGTTATCGATATGTCTCCCGAGCCAATAAGTCCTAAAGGCGAACCATCAGGCAGGGTCAGAATGAGCGTGAATCCGGCGGTCTCCCTCAAAATCAAAAACCAGACGATCAGGAAGATCGTCGGAATGATCTGGTACTTCGTTCTGCACAAGACCGTGAATGAGGAATACTTCCGAGTTCGTTTCGTTAGCACCTCTACAATTGAAACGGGAAAGACGAGAACGCTGCTCGGCGAGATGGAAAAAATACCGAGTCCCAATCCGCAAACAAGAGTAGTCAACGTGGACGAACTCGGAAAGCCTATTCCGCCGGCGCAGGAACGAATTGTGATCAGCTGCATCATGTTTGCCGACGGCGGCTTTTCTTCGCTGAACGAATTCACCAAAGAAGATTGCGAGAGTCTGAAGTCAATCGAAAAGATCAAGAAGTAACATCCCATGGAAAAAGCAGGCTTGACCGTCTGATATGCATACCCACTTCGAGCTGCGAACTTTATCTCCCCAAAAACTCACGGCCCAAACCGTTGGCGATATTCAATCGAGGTAAGGAACGCTTTGACCATCTCGCCATCAATATAGTTGCCGTTGAATTGATTCAGCTTCGTCAGCCAGAAGTCGTAGCCCGTGTGATCTGAAAGCGCTCTCCATTGATCCCGATTTACTCGCAGCTCACCTGGCACGTGGACGGTTGCTCTGGAGATTTCTTTTCCTCCCAGGGTTGGCTGAAAAACGCCAACCCTGGGCTGGAGGACGAAATCCCTTCGGGATTCATACCGCGATTGAATTCTGACAAGCTGCCCCTGGTGCGTTAACTATATAGGTGCCCTCACAAAGCCTCGCCCTGGGCTTAACTCTGTCCGTTGGTCTCGATTACCGCTCGCAACCCTGATGCGGCATTCTTTGGAACCACTCTACGGCCCAAACCTTTGCCGGTATTCGATTGAGGTAATGAACGCCCTGACCATTTCCGCGTTGATATAATTGCCGCCAAATTGATTCAGTTTCGTCAGCCAGAAATCATAGCCGGTGTAGTCCGAGTCCTGTGGGTCATTTGGGTTGCGCCGCAAATAACCAAAGTACTGCATTAACACAAAAGCGCGATTGACCTCTGCCGACTTCAGGTCCAGGTCTTCGGCAATCGCCCGCAGCACCTGGGCTCGGGATTTTGTGCCGCTGGCTAGATCGGTCACTAACTGATCTCTTTCTGATGACGAAAGCGGATTGCCGGCATTCTGGTTGAGCTGGTCAACGAACTGCGCCGGGGCCATCGATGCCGGAAACGCTTCGGTGAATCGTGAGCGCGTCACAAATCCTGATGTGAACGCCTGTTTGTTGTTTTCAATTTGCTGTTCCCAGTTGGCCTGGCCCACGATTACGCCTTCTCCTATTTCCCGCGTGTCGGCCAGGAACTCGTTAAGACGAACTACCGGCACCGACAACTGATGCGTCGCAGGAAACGTTGAAGTGCTGGTCGCATCGCCGTAGGCAGCTTTGTAGATGCGCTCGATCAGATAACCAGTGTCCTGGAATTCAATTGAGAGAAAGAACGACGCTGAGACATTAACTCTCATCGCCTCGATGCATTGGAGATCTCCGCCGCAGGCGGTGATTTGATTGGTCCAGAACTGCAGGCCGGGCGCATCCGGTTGCCGGTTCAGGAAGTCGTGATAGTGCTGGCAGACATAGCTCTGCTGATCGTCGATTGGATTGGCAACCGGCTCAGCCGCGTCGTCATTGATGGTTACGGTCGCAATTGCAGGTCCGCCCAGCGTCGTCCCCGACGGATCTATCAGGTTGACACTAAACGTTTCGTCGCCTTCAACGTACGAGTCTTCGTTAATCAGCACGGCGAAAGTTTTGGAAGTCTCGCCCGCAGCAAATCTCAAGGTGCCCAGGGCGGTGTTGTAGTCTTTGCGCGCGCTTGCGGTTACGTCCGAGGTGAAATAATTCACGGTCGCCGGCGCTGAAGTATCACCGACACGATTCACCGTAACGGCGACGGTGGTGCAGTCTTCGGCGACGCTGTAGTTCGCGGAGTCGAATTGCACCGCGCTCTGCGCCGCCGGTGGAGGAGTTGGCGTCGGCGTTGGCGATGGAGCCGGCGTCGGGGTCGGCGTTGCAGTTGGCGACGGGCCTGGAGTCGGTGTGGGTGACGCAGTCGGCGCTGGCGTTGGCGTCGCAGTCGGCGCCGGCGTTGGCGTCGCAGTCGGCGCCGGCGTTGGCGTCGCAGTCGGCGCTGGCGTTGGCGTCGCAGTCGGCGCTGGCGTTGGCGTCGCAGTCGGCGCTGGCGTTGGCGTCGCGGTTGGCGACGGGCTCGGTCCTGGCGAAGGCGTCGGTGTTGGAGTTGGGGTCGGCGTTGGCGTTGGCGCAGGTTCGGATTCCGCCTGCCAAAAACCGCTTGTCAACGTGAACTGTCCCCCGGTCATCTGCGGGCCTGCAGCTGCCTGGCCGGCTGATCCTGTCAATTGAAATGCCCCGCCGGCGCTGTTGTCGCCACCTCCGGCAACCAGGTTGCGCACGAGGTCGAACTGCGCACCGGCTGGTTGCACCGGAGTGGACGTCAGGCTCGCTGGTCGCGAATCAGCAGGTTTGCTTCCTGGCCAATGCACTTGAGGACCCGAATCGCGGTTTTCGCTTTCAGTCAGCAATTGTCCGATCCGCCCGCTAAAGCCGGCGGCTATCAGACCACTCAACGCGATTGTCAGAACGACTCCCACCAGAATTGTTTGGCGCTTATTTCTTATTGTTTCCAACATCAGACCCTCCGTAATTCTCAGATACCTGTGGTTAGCCCTGGCGTAATTTCCAGGATGACCGTCGCGCAAACTTTTTGAATTGGGTGCTTGCTGTACCTCTGAGCTATGACTGCCAGTTCCTCATTGCGTTACCGGGTTATCTGCCACTCTGATCGCGGTAAACCGGCGCGCTTTGGCGTAGACCTTGCCAGCATCGAGAGATACATCTCCGCACCTAAACGACACTGGACCACTTGCAGTCTGAGTTAACACGGTATGCATTGTGGTGATGAAGAAATCCATCGGCTTGCCTTGCTCTGCAAGACGGAAGTTCCCCAGGTAATCGTCATTGAAATAACAGTTCACCAGACGCGTGTTGTCCGCCAGAAAATCACTTGCCTTGTTCTGGAACCCGACCGTGGCTGTGAGCAGGTAGACGCCGGGCGGAAGGTTTAGGGTGATGACATTAGTCGGAAACCCGGAGTGACCTATTTCAAGGTCTGCGACTGCTGAAGTGACATATACCTTCCCGGACGCGGCCGCGCTGGTTTGCACACTCCCGTCAGGGAACTTGAACCCGCCAGTTACGCTCTCTACCGTTCCGGCCACCGTAAGTTTGGACGGAGGGAGGGTTATCCCAAGCCCGACATTACCGTTCGCATGGACAAAGAGCCTGCCGCCCTCCTGTCCTGGAGCGTCGATAGCTACACTCTGAAGCGCACCGAATTTCAGCACGTTATTGCGCATGAGCAGGACCCCGAGACCCTCCAGGTTGTACTGCCTGTCGGCATTAACCACATTTGAGGACAGCATTCCACCCGCGGTGCCATTCCCGCTGATATTGAAATTGGCAGCCGCTTGCTGGTTGGTGGAGTTCTGCACATAGTTCGAGTTGCCGGCTTTTGGATCACGCGCGTCAGACATCCGCGCATCATTGGTCTTTACATATTGGCCGGCGTCGACTCCGCCAAGCTGCTGCGCATTATCAGCGCTAGCGGTAGATGAACTTCGCACTGCATACGGCGTGGAGGTAATAGGCTGGCGCGGCGTGAGCAAAGTAAACGCACCGGCGCCGCTGGATTGCGCGCTGATCTCCAGAAAGCGGTTCGCGCCGGAAAAAGCGTTCGCGCCAAAGTCGAGCATCACCGTGAAAACGCCGGCGCTGACCGGAACACTGGACACGATCTTTGTCTGACCGATCTGGTTGTTCCCGTCCGCCGCGTCAAACAACGCGAATTGCAGATCGTAATTGCCGTTGGCCGGCAGGCCACCGTCGGTCAGCCGGCCCTGATAAGTGAAGCCGCTCGTCTGGCCGAAGAGTGCGCCGGCGCTCAACACGATCGTCAGCATCAAGAACAAATAAGTTTTGATATGAACTCTGGACATGACCCTGATTCCTTCCTAAATAAAAATCCCCTTCATCAAACTACGCGAGAGTTGCGATCCATTTGGCTCAACGTTGGTATCGCGCTGCGCAAGTACTTTCTGGCCGAGACCCTGGCAGGGTGCTGAAAAACTATTTTGGAGTGCGGCGACTTGTCGCCGCTTTTAAATCTGGCCAAAGCGAATTCCAAAAACCCGAGGAGAATTCATCGTGCGTCCATAGCGGCGACAAG
>Ga0068859_100003723_pt1 | contig 15548 bp, 12 predicted proteins | sample KBSSwiS22_FD_66585 | JGI IMG/M metagenome (GOLD analysis project Ga0068859, IMG submission 66585) | Switchgrass rhizosphere microbial communities from Kellogg Biological Station, Michigan, USA - KBS Switchgrass S2-2 | ecosystem: Host-associated > Plants > Roots > Rhizosphere > Soil ...
GCCCTCGAGCTGAATGGCGCTGCTGCGATAAAACTCCGGCGAATCCGCCACGATGACCAGGACCCGATTGTCGGCATTCGGCTCAATCCGCACGCTCACCCGGAGATTGACCGGCGCAAGCGCCTGCCGCGGTGAGACTTTCATCATCAGGCACTCGCCCGCATCGACTGCAGTGGTGACTGTCACCGTCAAGAAGGAGAGCGGAATGAGCCAGGATGCCTTGCGTGTCATGTCCTTGCTCATATCAACGACTGTACCGTCGGCGACGAACATCGCGCACGGAGTGGACGCCACGCAGGAATCATTCGAACCGACTGACAACTCGGCAGTTCCAGTGTGTGCCGCGATGACGACTGGTGAGAGGGAGGCGGAAAAACGCAGAACGTCTGTGCGATTGCGGCACGCTTTCGTGAGCGTTCCGGCACAGTGCGTCACACGTATTCGCGAATGTCGACTGAGCGATCCGGCGGAGGACTCCATTTCCCTCCGTGTCGCCGGTCAGGGCGTGCCGAATGCCGTGATGGCGATGCGGCGGTGGATCAACGCGCTGACACCGAGCCACACCGCGCCCAGGAGCAGGCCGGCATCGAGCGCCACACCAAGCCGGAACATGCCAATCAGGCTGTACACGAGCGCGCTGGCGACGACGGTCAGCGCCCAGGGCCGCGACTCGGCCAGATCGACAAGCAGCGTGAGGCCGACGAGGACCGACAGCGTTGGACAGGGAATCAGGCCAAGCGGCGCGGCGTACAAGTAAGGCAGTGCGGCCTCACCCGAGAGGAAATGGGGATAGACCCAGCCGAAGCCGATACTCAGCGCGGCGGCCATCAACTGGACGGTGCCTGAAATCGCGATCGGACGATTCGGCAGGCGCATGGCGGTGGCGGTCAGCGCTGCCGAGAGCACCGCAAAGACTCCGCCGTTGAAGGGGTTCCCAGCCAGCCACGCGAGAGCGCTGACCGAAACCAGCGGCAACGCGATGAACATGGCAAAGGTGCGAAGCGAGGGACGGAATCCGCCAGCGAGCATCACCAGCAAGCCTCCGAGCAGGAGGTGCCAGACTATCGCGAGCCCGATCCATTCGTTTGCGAGCGCGGTCAAACCGTCAAGGATGGTCTGAGGAGAAGGCATGCGGCACCTCGCGGCTTTAGAAGTGTTTCGAGCACGAGGTGTGCCTGCACGAACTGTTCGCAGATTCGTGCAGGTGCGTGTCGGGCCGCCGGATTTCCGGCGGCGACGCGGCTGCTCGAGCTTGAAAGTTTCCGCGACGCGGGCGGTTGGCGGCGGCGAGAACGGTACTAGAATGCCGCCAGCGAGGTGCCGACATGGTTCGAAGACTGTTGATCTGGCTGGCGCTCGGCGCCACCGTGTTCGCGCAGCAGCAGAATGCCGCGCCGAGCAACGCCGACTGGACCCGTCCGTTCCCGCCCTTCCGCATCCTCGGGAACATCTACTGGGTCGGCACCTACGACCTGTCCACGTACCTGATCACGACGCCGCAGGGCAACATCCTGATCAACACCGGCGTCGGCGACACGGCGCAGCAAATCAAAGCCAGCGTCGAGCGGCTCGGGTTCAAGATCACCGACACCAGGATCCTGACCGCCACTCACGGCCACTACGATCACGTTGCGGGGATGGCGGCGTTGAAGAAGATGACCGGCGCCAGGCTGGTGATCTCCGAGAATGACAAGGAACTGCTCGAGACCGGCGGCAAGGCCGACTTTCGGTTTGGCGACACGCCAAGCGCCCGCTTCGAGCCGGTCAAGGTCGATCAGACCTTCAAGGACGGCGACACGATTTCGCTCGGCGGCACGGTACTGACCGCACATCTGCACGCCGGTCACACCAAAGGGGCGACCAGCTTCACGTTGAACGTGCCTGAAGGCGGCAAGACCTATCGCGTGGTGATCGCCAACATGGGCTCGATCAATCCCGGTGTGAAGGTGACCGGGATGCCGTCCTATCCCGGCATCGGCCAGGATTACGCACGCACGTTCCTCGCGCAGAAGGACATGAAGATCGACGTCTGGCTGGCGTCACACGCCTCGCAGTTCGCCTTGCACAGCAAGTACAAACCCGGCGATCCCTACAATCCGGAACGGTTCGTCGATCCCGCCGGCTTCCTGGCCTCGGTTCAGCGGCTGGAAAAGGCGTACCTGGAGCAGCTTGCCAGCGAAAAAGCAGGAAAGTAGCGACTGTTGATCACGAAGTCACGAAAAACACGAAGGTCACCAATCCTGGAAAGCTCGTGAGTTTCGTGTCCTTCGTGTTCTTCGGTCTTCGTGATGAGCAGGCGTTGCTATAAGAATCGCTGATCGTCGGCGGTCGGCCCGTAGATCGACGGCACCGTGCGCTCGTTCAGTCGCAAATACACGGTGAGCTGGCCGCGATGATGCGCGAGATGGTTCATGGTGTCGCGCAGCACGATGTGACGCCGTTGGTCGGCGACGACCTGTCCGCCGGCCACGAGTTTCCAGTTCGTCGTCATCAGGAACTGTTCGGTGGTCTTGGCCAGCGACTCTTTGGCCTTCTTGACCTGCTCATCGTGGACGTGCACCAGTTGGTCGGTTGACGGCTGGTGGTATTGACCGCTCCCGGCCGGCGGCGTGAGGTTCAGCTCGTCCTGGTTGATGATCAGCGAAATCCAGGACGGCATCGACGCGACCAGGCCGGCGAGCCTGCCAAGCGGCATCGACTTGCCGTGCGGTTTCCAGTCGTCTTTGTCGTGCGGCACTTGCTCGAGGACCCGGCGCGTGCGCGCGGCTTCGCGGTCCACCTCTTCCATGAACAGTTGTGTGAAGTCCATGGGCCCAAGAATAGTCCGTTCGCCCGCCGCGAGGCCATGTTCCCTTGATTATCGACAGAAGGTCGTGCTATAGAATCACTCGCGTTCTTGTGTCGATAATCATAGGGAACAGCCGATGAAACCCGTGGACCTGGTGCAAGGCACGCTCGATCTCCTCATTCTCAAGTCGCTTGGTGCCGAGGCGCTGCACGGGTGGGCGATCGCGCGCCGCATCCGCCAGCTGTCGCGTGACGTGCTGCAGGTCCAGCAGGGATCCCTGTATCCGGCGCTGCACCGCCTGGAGGATCAGGGACTGGTGAAGGCCAGCTGGGGCGTCTCGGAACAGAACCGGCGCGCGAAGTTCTACAGCCTCACCAAAACGGGGCAGAAGCGGCTCGATAAGGAAGCCGCGTCGTGGCACCGTCTTGCCTCGGCTATCACCATGGTCGTGAGTACGTAGCGTCCGGCGTCAGCCGGATCTCTGTTCTTTCGAGGTCTGCCATGCATTGGGTCACTCGCCTGCGCAATCGCTTCCGCGCCTTCACCAACATTCAGGCCGTGGATCGCGACCTGGACGACGAATTCAACGCGCATCTCGCCGCCGCGGCGGCCGAGTACGAGGCGACCGGACTCACCAGAGAGGCGGCGCTGATCTCGGCCCGGCGCGACTTCGGCGCGCTCACCCAGGTCATGGAAGACTGCCGCGAGGTTCAGCGCATGCCGTGGCTGGCCAACATCGGCCGAGACGGAGCCTTCGCCTGGCGATTGTTGAGGCGCTCCCCAGGGTTTGCCGTCACCGCGATTGTCACGCTGGCCCTCGGGTTGGGCGCCAACACCGCCATCTACAGCGTCATTCGCGGCGTGCTGCTGCGTCCCGCGCCGCTGCCGGCGCTCAACCGGCTGGTCATGATCTGGGAAACCGATCGGACGAGCGGCACGTCTCACGAACCCGCATCAGTGCCCGACTATCTCGACTACCGGACGCGCGCCAAGACGATCGATGGCCTGGCGGCGCTGATGGCCACCGAAGTCAATTTCACGCAGACGACCGCTGATCCCGAACGGCTGCTCACGCTTCGCGTCTCGAACGACATGCTGGCGATGCTCGGCGTGACCTCCGTCGCCGGTCGCGGATTCGTGGAAGCCGAGGACCGTCCGGGTGGCGCCTCAGTGGTGTTGATCAGCCAGTCGTTCGCGCGCCGGTTGTTCCAGCGCGTCGAGGAGGCGCCGGGGCAGACCATCGTGCTCGACGAACGTCCGCAGACGATCGTTGGCGTGGTGCCGGACACCACCGATTTCGGTGTCCTGCAGATTCTCTCGACTGCCGCGTACTCGCGTTCGTTCGTCGATCGCGGCCAGGCCGCGCGCGTGGACGTCTGGATGCCGCTGCAGCCCAACCCCGCGACGCTGCCCCGCGAGACCCATCCAATCTTCATGGTGGGACGCCTCGCGCCCGATACCACCCGCGCCGCCGCCAGCGCGGAGATCTCCTCGATCGCCGCGGATCTCGAACGCGAATTCCCGGTCAATCGCGGCCGCGGCGCGAACGTCGAGCTGCTCTCCGATGTCATCTTCGGACCAGTCCGCCCGACCTTGTATCTGCTCGGCGCCGCCGTCTTCGTCGTTCTGCTGATCGCCTGTGTGAACGTCGCGAATCTCCAGCTCGCCCGAGGCGCGACGCGGACGCAGGAGGTTGCCGTGCGCGCAGCGCTCGGCGCCGGGAAGCGGCGTTTGTTGGGACAATTCCTCACCGAATCGATGGTGCTCACCTACATCGCGGCAGGGGCGGGGGTCGCACTCGCCTATGCGGGGATGAAGGGTCTGCTGGCGCTCGCTCCCGCGGACGTGCCACGTGTGTCGCTCGTCTCTCTCGACGGCGGCGTGTTTGGCGCTGCCCTGGTGATGGCGTCGGTCGTGGCGCTCACGTTCGGCGTCATCCCGGCATGGCAGGCCCGACGCGTCGATCTCGTCACCACGCTCAAGGACGATGGGGCGGGGAAGGGGACGGCGGGGCCGCACCGAACACGAGTGCGTGGCGCGCTCGTGGTGGCCGAACTGGCGGCGGCGGTGATGCTGCTTTCAGGCGCCGGGCTGCTGATTCGCAGTTTCTACAATCTCCAGCACGTCGCGCCCGGTTTCGAGTCGCAGGGCGTCTTGAAGGCAGAATTTCAGCTGCCGGCATCGCGGTATCCAGTCGATCGCCGGGTGTGGCCGAATGCCCCCAGACTCCACGCCTTTGTTCGAGACCTGATCGATCGCACGGCCGCGTTGCCCGGCGTCACCAACGTCGCAGTGGCCGCGAACCATCCGCTCGATCCCGGATTCACGAACTCGTTCCGCGTCATCGGCCGCGAAGCCGAGGGCGCGAACTGGCCGGAGATCTCGGTGCGCTCCGTCAGTCCCGGCTACTTCGAGACCGTTCGCCTGCCGGTGCTGCGTGGGCGTCCGTTGTCGGATGCCGATACGCCCGAGCTGCCGCCAGTCGCGCTGATTAACCAGGCCGCGGCGGATCGGTTCTTTCCGGGCCGCGATCCGATCGGCGCTCAGATCAGATTCTGGGGCATCGTTCGCACCATCGTCGGCATCGTCGGCAACGAGAAGATTCAAGGCTTGTCGGCGCCCGCGCCGATTGCCACTTACATCTCGATCTTTCAGGCGCCAGGGGCCGGTGTGCTTCTGGTCAGGACCGCCGGCGATCCCACGACGCTCTCGACACCAATCCGGAATGTCTTTCGCCAGCAGGATCCATTGCTTGCCGTCTTCGGCCTCGAGTCGCTCGACGCTGCGATTGCGCGGTCGATTTCGCAGCGCCGCTTTGCGATGCTGCTGGTGACGGCGTTTGCGGGGGTGGCGCTCCTGCTGGCGGGGATCGGGGTTTACGGGGTGTTCAACTACGACGTCACGGTGCGGCGTCGCGAACTGGGTATTCGACTCGCGCTGGGCGCGGCGAGAAGCTCGATCGTCGGGCTGGTCGTCAACCACGCGCTTGTCTTGATTTCGATTGCTGCCGCCGTCGGGCTCTCGGCAGCGTTCGGGTTCACGAGGCTCTTGTCCTCGCTCCTCTACGGCGTGGGCGCCGGCGATCCGGTCACGCTGGTTGGCGTCGTCGCGCTGCTCGCGCTGATTGCCATCGTTGCATCAGCGTTGCCGGCATGGCGCGCGTCTCGGCTGGATCCCTCGCGAACGTTGAGGGCGGTCGACTGAGTCTCCTGATCAACTTGTTGCCTCCGTGTCCTGGGTGTCCTCCGTGGTGATCGTTTGTCCGTAGTCAGTACCACTTCCGCAGACGCACGTCGATGGCGCTCCCTGCCATCGCCTTCACAAAGTCGTCGGGATTACTCGGACGGTAGTGGTAAGGAAAGACAATCTTCGGGCCGAACCGTTTGGCGCAGTCCGCGGCCTGAGCCGGTGACATCGTAAAAGGGAAATTCATCGGCAGAAACGCCGCATCGATCTGCTCGAGCGCCTGCGGATCGACGACGCATTCCGTGTCGCCGGCGAAATACAGCCGCTTGCCGCCGACCGTGACGACATAGCCGTTGCCATCGCCTTTGACGTGGTAACTCGAAGCAGTGTTGTACATGGGCACTGCCGCGACCTTCACATCCCCGAACACGTGCTCATCGCCGTTCCTCATTGTGAGCGCTTTGTTGACGTGGCCTTCCAGCGAGCGGCTGACGGCGACGACCGTTGACGCGTCGAGATCTCGCTGATGATGCGGGCATCGAAATGATCCTCGTGATCGTGGGTGATCAGGATCAACGTGGCCTTGGGAAGGTCCGCGTAGAGGCGTGACGGTGGCGCCGGGTCCACGAAGATCACATCCGCGCCGTGCGTCACCTCGACGGATCCGTGGGTGATCGGTCGGGTCGTCACCGGGCCTCCGGCGGCCGGGAGCGAGTCGGTCATCACGTCGGCGGGCCGTATAGTTGGCTGCACGCCGCGGCGAAGAGGGAGAAAGCGGCCAGAAGCCCGCGGGCGGCGGTTCCGAGCTGTAGACTGGGCGCCATGCTGCTCTTGGACCCCGCGCACACCGCTTTGCTCCCGATGGACTGTCAATCCGGCATCATTTCGCAGTATGTGAAGCCGCCGGAAGAGTTTCTGGGGCGAGCGTCGACGGTCGTCGGCGCGGCCCGAGCCGCCGGTCTGCCTGTGATCCACGTGCGGGTGGGGTTTCGTCCCGGCCTGCCCGAGGTCGGTGAGCGGAACAAGCTGTTTGCGGCGGTGAAGTCGTCCCCCCAGTATCAAAAGCTGTTCGAAGGACCCGCGGGCGAAGTCCATCCCGCGCTCGGTCCAGCCAGTGGCGACATCGTCGTCACCAAGCACCGGGTGAGCGCCTTTGCCGGAACCGACCTCGAGATGATCCTGAGGGCGAAAGAGATTCGAACGCTGGTGATGTTTGGCATCGCGACCAGCGGCGTCGTGCTTTCGACGCTGCTCGAGGCCTGCGATGCCGATTACGAGGCGGTGATTGTCGGCGATTGCTGCGCCGACCTGAACGCGGATCTCCACAACGCGCTCATCACCCACCTGTTTCCCCGCCGCGGCGCCGTCGTCACCGCGGATGAGATCATCGCCGCGCTCGCGACTCGCGACTAACGACTGGCGACTCGTGACTGCCGACTCGCGACTAACGACTCGTGACTGGCGACTCGTGACTGACGACTCGCGACTGCCGACTCGCGACTGGCGACTATTTGGCCGCTGGGTGCACGTAGTTGATCGGCAGCACATGATTCGGATCGGTGCGGAAGGCCAGGTAATCAATGCCTCCGCTCACGTCGTCGAACCCGTGATACACGCCGGCCGGAATGATGACGACGTCGCCCGGGCCGATTTTTCGGCGCTGGGCGGCGCGTTCGAATACGCCCTGGTTGCTCGGCCCGACATCGATCTTCACGATGTCGCTGTCAGCCGCAATGGCGTTGACGTTGGTGACCGTGCCGCCGGTCAGGAGTGTCGCCGTTCCCGAGATGACGTAGTAGATCTCGGTCAGCTGGGTGTGATTGATCGCGCCAACCGGGGCGCCCGGTCGGGTTGTTCCCCGATGGAGAATGCCGACGCCCACGCCGTAGCTGCCGATGTCCACCGACTTGATCAGCTTGTCGCCCGCGGGAGGTTGTGAGTTCAGGACGGCGGTAATCGCCGCGGCTGGAATATCGGTCGCGACAGTCGGCGGAACCGTCTGTGCCGCAGTCCGGGCAGCGCCAGCTGCCGCCAGGATCGAGAAGATCAGAAGCGTTCGACGCATACGCACCTCGAGCGCATTCTATCCGGCCACGCCGCCAGTTGCCGCGGGCGTCCGTTACTTCGAGGCGATGGTGTAGCGGATGAGCACGTCTTCGACAAACGCGGCGGTGAGCCGTTCATCGCCCACGTCGAAGATGAGTGTCGTGACGATCACGTTGCCCTCGCGCTTCTCTGAGCGCTCGGTAGGCCGGCCGAAGGCGCTTTCGAGCTCGTCGCGAAGCATGCCTTTGTGGACCACGCTGAGATCGGCGGGGCTGGAGCGGCTGTCCTGATCGTCGCGGGCGTTCCGGAAGTCGACATACTCGACGAGCGCCTTCTCGACGTCCTGAGGCGTCAGCGTGGTTGGCACTTTCGGAGACCAGTGCAGGTTGAAACGCGACCCGCTATGCAGGCGCTTTTCAGCGATGCGTTGGCGCTTGGCTTCTTCGATCCGTTCGCTTTCAGCACGCAGGATGCGATTTTCATTCTCGCGCCGGTCCCGCACATCGTTCAGCTCGCGCTGGAGCGCACGTTTGCGGTCGCGGTCGGTTTCCTCCTTGATCCGTTTCTCGAGCGTTTTCTCCCGCTCGGTCTTCTCCAGCAGGTGAATGTTGGAGGACGTGCTGGTGTCGTCGCCGAACGTGCCGAAGCCGCCGCCTCCAATCTGAAACTCAATCAGGTCTTTCTTGAGCTTGATCAGCGTCACCGTCGACGACTCGCCGGAACCGATGGCGACGCCGTAGCGCTTCAGGTTCTCCCGATACTTCTTGTAATCGACGCTGCGCGGCGGCTCGATCTGAATGTCGACGCCGTCGGCCGAACCGGGCAAGTCCATCCGGAGCGTGATCCGGCGTCCTTCGAAATAGGCCTTGAGCGCGTTTTCGTCCTGGGCGGCCGCCGGCGGCGCACAGACCGCCAGCAGGCTGGCTGTCGTGACGACGACACTGAAGAAATGTGCGGTTTGGCGCATCGCTGTGCTCCTGACGAGATCTGTTCTTTTATCGGCCGCCTGCGAAACAAGGGTAGTTCAAGTCCAATGTTGATCGTTCATGGTCTTTTCCGGAACACCTACCGGCGGCGGTGGTCGCGGATTCACCTTCACAATCTGACCGACACTCGCGGTACACTACCTGCACCCCTCCCAGCATTCCCCCTTATACCGTCTGCGACTGTTCGACCGTTCGAGCGGATGTGAGTTCCGTCCGCGCAGCATGACGCGCGGAGTTTCTCGTGTGCACGGCTCGATCGCTTGAACATGCCGGAGGAGCCGATGCGTCGCATCCTCAGCGTTGGGGTAGTGTTGGGCCTGATCGGCGCCGGTCTGTTGCTGGCGCCATGGCCGATTCTCGGGCAGGGTGCGTCGCGATTCGACCGCGAAACCGTCAACGGGCGGGACGTGGTGGCGCGCGAAGTGCTCGTCAAACTCCGTCAGCCGCCGGTGGCGGCCGCGCTCGCTCAGCTCGGCGCGGACGGTGACGCCGACAATGTCCGGGCGATCGGCCGCGCCGGCATCATTCATCTTCATTCCCGGTCCCGGAACGTCGCCGCGCTGATCGCCGCGCTCTCGCTCCGGCCCGACGTCGCCTACGTCGAACCGAACTTCATCGTCAGGGCGATCTCCGAACCGAACGATCCGCGGTATCCGGAGCTCTGGGCGCTCCGCAACATCGGTCAACTGATTGGCGGTGTGCCCGGCAAGAGCGGAGCAGATATCCACGCCGTGCCGGCCTGGAACATCACCCTGGGCTCGACGGCCAATGTCGTGGCCGTCATCGATACCGGCATCGACTATACGCACGCTGATCTCGCGGCCAATATGTGGTCTGCGCCGTCGGCGTTTACGATCAACGTCGCCGGCGGTCCCGTGACGTGCGCGGCCGGGACCCATGGCTTCAACGCAATCACGCGGAGCTGCGATCCGATGGACGACGAGGATCACGGCACCCATGTCGCGGGGACGATCGGCGCAACCGGCGACAACGGTACTGGCGTGGTCGGCGTGAACTGGACGACCCGGCTGATGGCGATCAAGTTCATCGACGCGGCCGGCAACGGCACGACTGCCGACGCGATTGCCGCCATGGAATTTGCGCTGGCCGTCAAGGAGCGCTTCGCCGCCACCGATGGCGCGAACATCCGCGTGCTGTCGAATAGTTGGGGAGGGCCCGATTTTTCGCAGGCGCTGCTCGACGAGGTGAACGCCGCCAACGATGCCGAGATGTTATTTGTGGCCGGCGCAGGAAATGACGCCTTCGACAACGATATCGAGCCGTTTTATCCGGCGAGCTTCGACGCGCCGAATGTCGTGTCGGTCACCGCCACCGACAACTTGGATGACCTGGCCTGGTTCTCGAATTACGGTGCCTCGTCGGTAGACATCGGCGCGCCCGGCGTCGACATCCTGTCCACGACCATCGGCAATCACTACCAGTATCTGAGCGGGACCTCGATGGCCACGCCGCATGTGTCCGGCGCAGCGGCGCTCATGCTTTCGCAGTGCGCGTTGAATACCGCGGATCTCAAGGAAGCGATTCTCGGGACCGCCGAGCCGCTGCCGGTGCTGTCCTCGATCACGACCAGCGGCGGCCGCGTCGATGTCTACAGCGGGTTGTACGCATGCATCGCACCGCCGCTGACGCCATCCAACCTGGCCGCCCGCGGCGACGACATGAGGGTCCGTTTGTCGTGGTCCGCATCGCTGGGCGCCATTCGCTACAACGTCAAGCGCAGCCTCACTCCCGGCGGCCCATACACGTCCATCAACGCGAACGTTCACGGCACTGCGTACGTCGATACCGGGCTTACCAATGGCACCACGTACTACTACGTCGTCTCGGCCAGTAACTCGCAGGGCGAGAGCGGCGATTCGAACGAAGCCTCGGCCACCGCGAATATCCCGCCGGATGTGATCGTGTCATCGTTCAGTGCGCCATCCGCGTCTGGCGCCGGGGCGACGGTCTCGATCTCGGTCACCACCAGGAACCAGGGATTGGGCACGGCCGCTCCATCGACGACGCGCTTCTATTTTTCCGACAACTCCACGTTCGGGGCTTCGGATATGCCCCTCGACGCGGTGGCAGTGTCGCAGCTGCTGGCGGGCGGTTCGAGTGCGACGTCGGTGTCAGTCGTCATTCCGGCGACGACGACCGGCACGCATTACCTGATCGCAAGAGTCGACGACGAAGATGTGCTCGACGAGAGCAATGAGAACAACAACACGCTGGCGCGATCCATTGTGATTGGTCCGGATCTCACGGTGTCGGCACTCACCGTCCCCGGCAACGGCGGCTCAGACGCGTCGATCGTCGTGAACGAGACGACCAGGAACCAGGGCGGCGGGCTGGCGGCGACGAGCGCCACGCGGTTCTACCTCTCGACCAACAGCACGCTCGACGCGAGCGACACACTGTTGGGCGGCCGCGATATTACAGCCCTTGATCCCGGCATCACCAACTCGGGTGCGACGACCTTGATGATCCCGCCCGCGACTCCCCCGGGCACTTACTACATCGTGGCCAAGGCCGACGCTGATGCTGTTGTGTCCGAAACCTCGGAAACCAACAACGTGACGGCCCGCAGTATCGTGATTGGCAGCGATCTGGTGGTCTCGGCCATGACGATTCCTGCCAAGGGCGCGCCGGGAGGTTCGATCACCATTGCCGATACGACTTCGAACGCTGGCGGCGGTGCCGCCGGCGCATCGGTCACCGAATTCTATTTGTCGACCAACTCTGTGTTCGACGCCGCGGATACGCGGCTGGCGAGCCACGCCGTTCCGGATCTCGCTCCTGGCGCAAATGACGCCGGATCGACCCTGGTGGCCCTGCCGATCGTGCCGGGCGGCACCTATTACATCATCGCCAAGGCCGACGACACCAATGCGGTGATTGAATCCAAGGAAACCAACAACACGCTGGCGCGGGCGATCGCGATTGGCGGCGATCTGGTCGTGACGGCGCTGGCGGCGCCGAGCGTCGGAGGCGCTGGCGTGCCATTGACCGTGAATGACAGCACCATGAACCAGGGCGGCGGAGCGGTCGGGCCGACCACGACGAGGTTCTACCTGTCACCCAACAGCGTCTACGACGATACCGATACGCCGCTCGGCGCGCGCGATGTCGGCGCGCTCGACGCCGGCGCGACCAGCTCTGGTTCCGCGACGCTCACGATTCCGCCGTCCACGCTGCCCGGCAGTTACTACATCGTGGGGAGGGCCGACGCAGACGGCGTGGCGGCAGAAACGACCGAAACGAACAACATCACCGCGCGCAGCATCGTGATCGGCAGCGATCTCGCGGTCACCGCCAGCACCGTGCCGGCGAAAGCCGGCTCGGGCACGACCATCTCGGTGAGCGATACGACTGCGAACCTTGGCGGCGGCCCCGCGGCTGCATCCACGACACGCTTCTACCTGTCCACGAACAGCACGCTCGACAGCGGCGACACGCTGCTGGCCGGAACCCACGCCGTGCCCGATCTTGCGCCGGGAGCTGTCCATACCGCGGCGACTTCGCTGACCATTCCCGTTGTGACGTCCGGCACTTATTACGTGATCGCAAAAGCTGACGATGCCGATGTGGTGGTCGAGTCGAAGGAAAACAACAACACGTTCGCGCGCGCGATCGCGATCGGCGGGGATCTGGCGATCACGGTGCTCACGGTGCCGGCCGAAGGTGGCGCCGGTGCGCCGCTCACGGTCAGCGACACCACAGCGAATCAGGGCGGCGGATCGGTCGGTCCGACGGCGACGAAGTTCTACTTGTCCAGCAACAGCACGTTTGACCTCAGCGACACGCTGATTGGGGGCCGTGCCGTTCCGGCGCTGGCCGCGGGCGGGGCGAGTTCGGCGCAAACGACGCTGACGATTCCATCCGGCCTTCCCGCCGGGACCTATTACGTGATTGCCAGGGCCGATGGCGACGATGCGCTGGTCGAGACCTCGGAGGCGAACAATACGCTGGCGCGCGCGGCGCAGATTGGCAGCGATCTCGCCGTGGTGGTGGTGACGCCGCCGGCGAAGGCCGCGGCAGGGGCGTCGATTGTCGTCAGCGATACCACGACCAATCAGGGCGGCGGCGACGCGCCGGCATCGGTCACCGCCTTCTATCTCTCGGCGACCAGTGGCGGCGGTGCGGGAGATGTCTTGCTCGATGGCAGCCGCGCGGTTCCGGCGCTGCCGGCCGGCGCCTCGAGCAGCGGCTCGACCACTGTCACGATTCCCGCGGGTACCGCAGCGGGCTCTTTCTACATCATCGCCAGGGCTGACAACGGCAACGTGGTGGCCGAAACGTTGGAAAACAACAACACCCGGTCTCGCACCATCAGCATCGGTCCCGATTTGGCGATTCCGTCGACGATCTCGCTGTCGCCGTCGACGGTGGCTGCTGGCGCCGCGCTGACGATTTCGGAAACGGTGACGAACCAGGGCGGCGGCCCTGCCGCGGCGTCGACGACGCGTTTCTATCTGTCCACCAACGCGGTGCTCGACGCCGCCGATGTGTTGCTGGCGCCAGGCCGCGCGGTTCCGTCACTGGGCGCCGGGGCATCGAGTGCGGGAGCCACCGTGGTGACGATTCCGAACGACACCGCGGCGAGAAGCTACTACATCATCGCGCAGGCCGACGCCGACGGCGTCGTGGCGGAAAGCCTGGAGACGAACAACCTTTCGCCGGCAAGGTTCATTCAGGTGACCGCTCCCTGAGGGCGACGCGTACCCCTAAAATAGCGGGGTGCCCCGCGCGGCGTGTGTCTTCGTGATCTGTCTGATGGTCGGTTGCGCGTCGACCGCGCCGACGACTCCATCCGCACCGCCCGCTGCCGCCGCCATCGACGTCCTCGACTTTGTCGTGGGCGATCAAGCGCTGTGGCCGCGAATCGGCGATCAGTACCAGCACCAGACCGTCGCCGGCAGCCATGTCTGCTGGACAAAGTACACCCTGCCGTGGATGTACGAATGCTGGCGCTGGGACGAGGCGTGGGTCTATCACGAGGTGGACCACGGCATCGATGCGCGGCGCTGGGAGTATTACACGCTCAGCGATGGCCGCTGGTTACCGCGACGCCTGCCGGTCGACAGCGAATGGTCGCTGGACGTGACCGATAACCGCGTGCGCTGGGTGGATGCCGCTTGTGAGCCGCAGCCGGAGCGGTCCATGCCCTACCGGCTGCGTGCGCGCGTTCAGCCGGCATTCGACGCCGGCGGCGATCTCGGCGTCCGCGACATCCTCATCCTCGACTATCAGCCGGATCCCGATCACGCCGCACCCGGCACCCTGGAGTCGTTCTACTTTGCGAAGGGGGCCGGCTGGTTTCTGTGGACGCGGTCCGACGGCGCGCATGTCGCCTTCAATCGGGTCGGCGGCGTCGCCCGGCAGCCGTCGCCGCTTTGCGCGCGCGACTTTCAACCGTCCTGAACGTCGGCCGTCGCCGCCGCGCGTGGCGCGTCAGCGATCCAATAGGTCTTTGGGGCTTGGTTTGGTGTGACTCCAGACCGTTGCGCACGTGGGGCAGCGGTAGGTGAGCGTCTGTTGGCCGGACCCGATCAGGTTCGAGATCGGATCGCCCCGAACGATCTTGCACTCGGGGCACATCGATGCGCGTCGTTCGACGGCGTCTGGCCAGGCTGAGAGCGGAACCATGGTGTCTCGAGCTGCTGACAATGCGCCCGAGGTCGAAACTCTACCGTACGCGAAAACATGCGCGCGCTGAAAAAGTGACAGGGGGGCCTGTTCGTGCAAACACTGTGAAACCGGAAACCAGCAAACCGGTTCTTGAAACGGCGATCAGGGTCGGATGCGGGGTTTCAACCGGCGTTCGCCGGCGCGCCGCTCGCGCGGGCCGCCCCGGTCGTCGTGAGTGAAGATGGACCGCTGGATTTGATCGGTCAATTCGGCGATCAGGGCCGTCGCGTCCCGTTGGAGTTGGTTGGCCTGAGCGAGGAGCTCCCGGAGTTGTCGAACGCGAGGGTCTTCCACGAAGAACCTGAGTCTACGACTGGCAAGGAACATTCCACAAGCTGAGCCGATCGGGTCACGCTCATGTTATTCTTCGCGTTCTTCCAGAGGGAGATCCATGGTTCTCACCAACGACGAATTGATTGCCGCACTGCAGAAGGAAGTCGGGATTCTGATCCATCTCGCGGAAAAGCTGGACGACCGGTCCTGCCATTACCGTCCGACCGCGAAACAGCGAAGCAGCCTCGAGCTGCTGCGCTATCTGACGGTCATGGGGCCCACGCTCGTGCAGTCAGCCAAGGCTGGCGGATTCGACCTCGCCGCATGGCAAGCCAAGGCCGCCCATGCCGAGACGCTCGACATCAGCGGCGTGATTGCCGAACTCGAGAAGCAGAAAGGCGAGTACGTGCGTCTGCTGCGCGACATGTCCGACGAAGAATTTCGAAAACCGCTGGAGATGTTCGGCAACACGAGCTCGAAGGGCGCCTTCATCGTGAACCTGGTGTTGGGAGGATGCGCCGCCTATCGCACCCAGCTCTTCCTGTACCTCAAATCGTGTGGACGCGAAGAGCTCGGCA
>Ga0068859_100003724_pt1 | contig 15547 bp, 12 predicted proteins | sample KBSSwiS22_FD_66585 | JGI IMG/M metagenome (GOLD analysis project Ga0068859, IMG submission 66585) | Switchgrass rhizosphere microbial communities from Kellogg Biological Station, Michigan, USA - KBS Switchgrass S2-2 | ecosystem: Host-associated > Plants > Roots > Rhizosphere > Soil ...
TGATGATGCCGGTGACCGTGCCCAGCAGGCCTAACAAGGGCGAGATGCTGGCGATGGTGCCGAGGGAGTTGAGGAACCGCTCGAGCTCGTAGATGACGTGGCGACCGGTGTCCTCGACGCGCTCCATCATGATCTCGCGACCGCGATGACGGTTGGCCAGCGCCGCGGCGAGCACGCGACCCAGGGGCGAGTTCTTCTCCAGCGCTTCGATGACCTTGGGGGTCACCTGGTTGCGCTCGGCGAGATCGGAGACCTTCTTGATGAGGTCCTGCGGCAACACGCGTTTGCGTTGCAGCGTCCAGAGGCGTTCGAGAACGATACCGACCAGCGCGACCGAACAGATGATGATCGGCCACATGAATGGGCCGCCGGCCCGAACGATTTCCCACATGGGCCGGAATCATACCGGAGCCCGCGAGAAACAGTTACTTAACGCCGCCAGGCGAAGGAATATCGCGCCGCGCGCGCCGGGCCGCGCACCGCGATTCCGTGCGTCCCGAAAGCGATTTCGACGCCGCCGTCACGCCGGGTATCGAGTACCGCTACGCCGGCGTCGCGCCAGCGGTCCATCGTGAGTGCCCGCGCATTGCTGCCGGCGATCCCTCCGGTCGCGACGGCCAGCGCCGCGCGTGTCGAATCTATCCACTCCCGGCTCGAGCCGGGCGCACCGGCCTGTCGACTCAGCACCACCACGTCGCTCATGAGGGCGCGCGCCGGCAGACGCGCGAGCAACGCACGTTCGGCAGCGGCGTCCAGGTCGCCGGCGAGCAGCAATGCCTGCGCGCCGACCGACACGCGCAACACGCAGGCTTCGCCCCGGCGCCCCGCGGCGAAGATCTCGAAATCGACGCCGTCCCAGTGAAATCTCGAGTCGCCGCAGGTCGCAACCGGCAACGAGGTTCCCGGCCATCCGCCGCCCGTGAGTATGCGGTCGACTTGCCGATCGATGGCGAGCAAGGCCGCGCCCGCGGCGCGGTCGGGATTCAACCCCGGCAGGATCAGAAGATCGATGCGGCGTACACCGAGCGCAGCCAGCGCCGGACTGACGACCTGCGCGAGACGTGTGCCATGGGTATTCCACGCATCGCCGGTATCGAACAGCGCGACGTGACGCTGCGTGGCCAACAGCACCGCCGAGCCACGGCCGGCATCGAGCACGCTGACGTGAAGCTCGCCCGCCTCGGGAAGACGCGAGGGCGCGAACAGCAGCGGCAGGACACTGGCTACGGCCGTGAGCCGCAGGATGAGCGGCCAGCGCAGCATCAGCAGCGCCGCCACCGCGGCAAAGGCATACCACCACCACGGCGGCTCCGTGCGCCATTGTGCGTGATCGACGTCCGCCGCCCACACCATGGCCGGCCACAACCACTCGTAGAGTCTCGCCGCGAATCCATAGAAGAGACCATCGAGCGAGGGCCATATCCAGGAAGCCATCGCCCCCACGAGCACCAGGGGTACGAACAGGAAAGAGATGACGGGAATCGCAACCAGGTTGACCGCCAGACCGATGAGCGACACACCGCCGAATACCGCGAAGGTGAGCGGCGCCAGCGCCAAAGTCACCGCCAGCTGCAGCGCGAAGGCGTGTCGCAGGCGCTGCGCCCGCCGCAGGGACGTGGATTCGAGTAACAGGATGACCCCGACGGCGACGAACGACAGCCAGAACCCGGCTGCCAGCGGCGCGAAGACATCGAGCAGCAGCACGGCGATCAGCGCCAGCGACCAGGTGCGCGCCGCGCCGACATGGCGCGCGCACAGGCGCGCGCAGGCGAAAACCGCCAGCATCACCCAGGTGCGCTGCGCTGGCACCGAAAAGCCGGCGAGCAGCGAGTAGCCGCCTGCGGCCACCAGGCCCGAGAACATCGCGAAGGGCTCGCGCTCCACGTGACGCGGGAACGGCAACCGGCGCCACGCCGTTCGCGCGATGAAAAAGGCCAGCAGTGCGAACAGCGTCACGTGCATCCCGGAGATCGCCACCAGGTGCGTGGTGCCGGTGACGTTGAAAACGCGCCATTGGTCAGTGCTCATGCCGGAAGTGAGTCCGACCGCAAGCGCGGTGATGAGACCGGCCGCGTCGGGATCGGCAACCTGCCCCTGGATACGGCGTGCGATCCATGCGCGCAGCCCGTCGATGGAATCGTCGGCGAGCGCCAGACGCACGTTGAGCGTCGCGGGCAACATCTGCGCGGTGAAATGCACGCGCTCGCGAAACGCGGAACGCGCCGCATCGGGCCCGGAGAAGTTCGCAATGTCGTCGGCCGCAACCAGGCGCGAAACGAATCGCCAGCGTTCACCCACTCGCGGTTCGATCGCCGGATCGCGCCATGCGAGCCGCGCGCGTCGCGGAAGAATCTCAGCCGAGCCCTGCCCCTCGATGACGCGCACTTCGGCATCGAAACGCAGCTCGGCGCCGTGGCGCGCGGGCACGGTGAGCACGGTGCCTTCGAGCAACAGGCGCGTATCCGTGCCAGAGGGCACCAGCCGCAACGCCTGCCACTGCAGCACGCCGATGCCCACCCATGCGATGCCCGCAAGCAACAGCGCCAGGCGCCGCGCCGTGGCGTGCGTGCGCAGCGGGGACAGGAGTACGCCAATGGCCGACGCGCACGCCACCCAGGCCCAGATTGCATCGGGCGCGCGGGCTCCGCCGAGCCCGAGTAACACGCCGGTCACAAGTGCGAGTCCGCCGATCACGCGGCACGGCGACGGGTGTTAAAGTGCGGAACGATGCCACGCGCCCTGTTCCGCAAGATCACGCCACGCAGCGAGACGCTGCGAACGCACTGGGCGCTCAAACCGTTCCACCGGTTTTTCCACGATCCGCGCCTGTGGTCGCTGCAGCGGCGCACGGTGACCCCGGCGTTCGGCGCGGGGTTGGCGATCTGTTTCGTGCCGTTGCCCATTCACATTCCGCTCGCGGCGCTGGTGGCCATCTTCTGCCGCATCAACGTGCCGACAATCATGCTGTCGCTGTTCGCGGTGAACCCGCTGACTCTCGTGCCTGCCTACCTGCTCGCCTACAAGATCGGCGTGCTCGTCACCGGCGCGCACGAAAGGCACTTCAAGTTCCACATGAGCTGGGACTGGGTGCAGCACGGACTCGGCCCCATGTGGAAACCTTTTCTCATCGGCTGCGGCATCACGGGCGCACTGTTCGGGCTGGTCGGCTTCGCGCTGCTCGACGTGCTGTGGCGCTACAACGTGCGCAAGAGATACCGCGACCGGCCCGGCTCGGCCAGCCAGCAATCAGGTCTTCTCGACTAGATTCCCGCGCTTGATTTCCAGGATGCGGTCCATGCGCGCCGCCAGCCGCACGTCGTGCGTGACAACGATGAGGCTGGTGCCGAACTCCCGGTTGAGCTCGAGCATGAGTGCGAACACCGACTCGGCGTTGGCACCGTCGAGATTTCCCGTGGGCTCATCCGCCAGCACGATGCGCGGCTGCGTGACCAGCGCGCGCGCCACCGCGGCGCGCTGCCGCTCGCCGCCCGACAGTTCGTTGGGCCGGTGCACCAGGCGTTCGCCGAGACCGACACGTTCGAGGATCGCCCGCGCGCGTTGCTCGGCGACCTGCTTCGGCTCGCGGCGCACCAGCAGCGGCATGGCGACATTCTCCAGCGCGGAGAATTCCGGCAGCAGGTGATGGAACTGGTACACGAATCCGAGCGTGCGGTTGCGTAGCTCGCCACGCGGCTTCTCGGCAAGTGCGTGGATGTCGTTGCCGGCGATGTGCACGGTGCCGGCGGTCGGCTGATCGAGACCGCCGAGAATCTGCAGCAGCGTGGTCTTGCCCGACCCGGAATTGCCGATGATCGCAAGCCGTTCGCCGGCTTTGACCTTGAGATTCACGTCCTCGAGCACCTTGAGATCGATGGGCCCCTGGCGGAAGGTGCGCGCCACGCCGCGTGCATCGAGTACCGTTGTCGAGCCGTCGTCAGTCATGTCTCAGGGCCTCCGCCGGCAGTGTGCGCGATGCGCGCCACGCTGGATAAACGGTTGCCAGGGCCGACAGCAGCAGCGTGACCACGCACACCTGCAGCACGTCGCGCACCTGTATCTCTGTAGGCAGGTCGCTCATCGAATACACGGCCGGATCCAGGAACTGGATGCCGAAGGTGTGCTCGATGAAGTGCAATATCGACAGGAAATTCACGGCCAGCACACAGCCGAGCAGCGCCCCGGCCACGGTGCCGACCAGGCCGATGATGGCGCCCTGGACCACGAACATCTTCAGCACGTTGCCGGGCGCGGCACCGAGGGTGCGCAGGATCGCGATGTCGGTCTGCTTCTCTTTCACGATCATCACCAGGGTCGCGACCAGATTGATGGCGGCCACCACGATCAGGATGAGCAGGATGAAGAACATCATGGTCTTGGTCAGCTCGATGGAGCGAAAGAAATTGGCGTGATCGCGCGTCCAGTCGCTGACGTAGAACCCCGGGCCGCCGGTGTCGATGGCGCGGGCCACGGTGCGTACCAGCCGCGGCGCGCGAAATGGATCCACGAGCGCCAGGCGCAGGCCCGACACGCTATCGCCGAAGCGATACAGCTTCGCGGCATCGCTCATGTGCACCAGCGCGAGACCGCGGTCGTACTCGTACATGCCGGATTCGAAGATGCCCGCGACGGTGAAGCGGCGCTGGCGCGGCGCGAATCCCGCGGGCGTGACGCTGCCCTCGGGCGCCAACAGCACCACGGTCTGCCCTTGCCGCACGCCGAGTTCCTCCGCCAGCGCCGATCCGAGGATGATGCGATATCTGCCGGCTTCGAGATCGGTGAGCGAACCGGACTTGAGGCGATCGCCCAGGCCCACGGCCTTCACCTCTTCCTCCGGTAACACGCCGCGCACCATGGCGCCGGCGACGCGCCGGCCATTGGCGATCAGGCCACGGGACTCGATGAACGGCACCGCGGCCTTCACGCCCGGCGTGCGCGCGGCCTGCTCCTGCTTGCGGCGCCAGTCGGCGATGTAGCCGTCGTAGCCGCTGATGGTGGCGTGCGAGGTCACCGACAACATGCGGTTGCGCAGCTCCTGTTCGAATCCGTTGAGCACCGACAACACGATGATCAGCACGGTCACGCCTACGCCCAAGCCGAGCACCGACATGAACGCCACGAAGGACACGAAGCCGCTGCGGTGTTGCGAGCGCAGGTAACGTATGCCGATGAGCCACTCGTATGACACGTTCACTCGTAACGCAACGCGTCGGCCGGCGGGACCTTTGACGCACGCCAGGCCGGGTAGAGGGTCGCGAGCAGCGTGATGAACATCGCGACGCCCGCGATCCACAGGATCTGCGGAGAGCGCAGTTCCGACGGGATGCGCGTCACCACGTACACGTTGGAGTCGAAGAACTCGAAGTGGAACACGCGTTCGAGGAATGCGGCGATGACGCCGGCGTTGTAACCGACCAGCACGCCGAGCGCGACGCCGAGCGCGACGCCGAACCAGGCGATGACCCAGCCCTGGATGAGAAAGATCATCATGACCCGGCGCGGCGATGCGCCGAGCGTGCGCAGAATCGCGATGTCGGTGCGCTTGTCGGTCACCACCATCGCCAGCATGGCCACGAGGTAGAAAGCCGCGACCGCGACGATCAGCATCAGGATGACGGCCACCATGGTCTTCTCGATGCGGATCGCACGGAAGTAGTTCTCGTGATCGAAGGTCCAGTCACGGATTTCCACGCCTTGCGGCAACTGCTTCGCGAGCAGCGCGGCGTCGCGCGGCGCCCCCAGCGCATCCGTGAAATTCAGGTGCAACGACATGCGCGAGTCCGGATCCGGCAAGAGCGCGCGCACGTCGTCGAGCGCGACGACCAGCAGCGCGCTCTCGGAATCCTGCGTGTCGGCTTCGAACACGCCCGCCACCACGAACTCGCGCATGCGCGGCTCGGGCGCGCCGTTCGCATCCGTGGTCGGCACGAGCACGGTGAGGGTGTCGCCGACATCCAGGCCGAGCATCGCGTAGAGCGACCTGCCGATGATGACGCGATCGGATCCGGGCACGAGGTCGGTGAGCTTGCCGCCCTCGACATCGCGCGTGAAGCTCGCCACGTCGGGCTCGTGCGCGGGATCGACGCCGCGCAGCCGCACCGGGATCAGTTCCGGCTTGCGCACCGCCAGCGCTTCGATTTCCAGGTGCGGCGATATCCCGGTGACCTGCGGCATGGCGCGCAGGCGCCCGGCGAGCGCCTGCCAGTCGGGCGTCGCCTGCGAATCCGCCGGCACGAACACCCGTGCGTGCGCCGAGAGCGCCAGCAGGCGGTCGCGCAGGTCGCCCTCCAGGCCGTTCATGACCGAGAGGATCACGATGAGCGCCGCGACGCCCAGGCACACGCAGAGCAGCGATACCCAGGTGATGAAGGAGACGAAAAACTTGTGCGAGCGGGCCCGCACGTAGCGCAGGCCCACGAACAGGGGCAGCGAATTCAGCATCGCGCCGGATTCTGAGGCAAAAATCTGACGGGGATCACAAAAGTGCTGTTAGACATAGTCGGCGGCCGGCGACAGCGGCTGACTTTGCCACAGTGGGGCGTATATTGCCGCCACGGTCGAGTCGCCGTTAAGGAGACTGAAATGCTTGCTCGCACCCTGAAACTGTCCGTGCTGGCGTTCGCGTTCGTGGCGCCTGCGTTTAGTGAGACCTTGGCCGTCGATGGCCAGGTCACGATCAAGCCATCTGGTGTCGAGACCCCGCAGCGCGGCTCGACCATGGCGGCTGTCGAAGCCAAATTTGGCGCTCCCGCCAACAAGAGTGGTCCGGTGGGCAATCCGCCCATCACCAAGTGGTTCTATCCGAACTTCGTGGTGGTGTTCGAGAACGACAAGGTGCTGCACGCGGTCGTCGCCGCCGCGCCGCCCCCGCCGGCACAGCCCGCGGGCTGACGAGGGATTTCATTCGTGCCCGCCACCGAACGCGGTGGCTCATCCCTCACTGGCGCCGACATTCCAGCGCGCGCCGCTGTTCCAGCATTGCCGGCAGGTCTGACGCGCGGAAACCGCGCTTGGCTGTCAATCTGTCTCCCTTGATTCGAACCCACGCGTTCTCGCCGTCAGGCTCTTTTCGGCCGTTGTCCTCGTAGGGCTGCATGTCGCCCGGGTGATAGTCCACCGGCTGCAACCAGCGCGCGTAGTCGGCCGGCAGCCAGCCTTTTGGGACGATTTCGCTTTCGTAGGGCGAATCGAACAAGGGCAGTACATAGCCGCCGTGCCCGTCGCGAGCCGCGAAACGGATCTCCGCCAGATACCACCCGCCCGCCGTCGTCCGCGACAGGAACAGGACCGGCTGGCGCAACTTGTCGTTGAACGTGGCGTGCAGCCAGGCGCCGATAGTTAGCCGGCCGCGCCCGAGGTCGCCGAGCAAGACCGTGCGCACTTCGATATCGACATTCCACGGCCAGTTCACCACGATGACATCCGGACCCAGGTCTGGAATATCTGTCGGGTGGTACTTCACGAAGCGCGCCAGCACCACTGCATCGATGCACAACGGCCTTGGGTCCGGCGCGATTTCCGCCTGGGCAGCCTCGGGCAGCTCTGCGGCAAGCGCCGACACCGAGCACACCAGGGCCGCGAATGAAGTCAGGATGATCCGGCGCGACACCGGACGAAGTATGCACCCCCGCTGGAAACCGCGGCCATAGGCAGCGCCGGGGCGGGCAGGTAAGCTGCCGCGCCTTCGCAATGCCATCCCTGCTCCACCCACCGTTACCCGCAGCGCGGGCCCGTCAGCGCTGGCACCAGCTGTACGGATCCGCGCGCTCACTGGCGATCGCCGAGGCGGTCGAGGCCGACTCACGCCCGTATCTCGTGATCGCACGCGACGCGCGCGAACTCGACCAGATGCGCGCCGAGCTCGGCTTCTTCCTCGGCCAGGGAAAGGACAATGCGCGCGCGATCCATGCGCTGCCCGACTGGGAAGTGCTGCCGTACGACGTGTTCTCGCCGCATCCGGACATCATCTCCGAGCGTCTCGCGGCGCTCGCCGAACTACCGCGCCTGCGTTCGGCGGTGTTGCTCGCCGAGGCAGACACCCTGGGACAGCGCCTGGCACCCCGCGGCTACGTCGACGGGCGCACGTTCAACCTGGCGGTTGGCGACCGTCTCGCGATCGAGCCGTTGCGCGCGCGGCTGGTCGAGAGCGGCTACGCCGCGGTTCACCAGGTCAGCGCGCCCGGCGAGTTCGCGTTGCGCGGCTCGCTGTTCGATGTGTACCCCATGGGTACGCAGACGCCATTACGCGTCGACCTGTTCGACGACGAGATCGAGGCCATCCGCGAATTCGATCCGGAGACGCAGCGCTCGGGTGCGGCGCTCAAAAAGGTGCGCCTGCTGCCCGGCCGCGAACTGCCGCTGGATCCCGACTCGGTCAAGGCGTTCAGGCTGCGCTACCGCAAGCGCTTCGAGGGCGACCCCACGCGCAGCGCCATCTATCGCGGTGTGAGCGACGGCATCGCGCCCCCGGGCATCGAGTTCTACCTGCCGCTGTTCTTCGATTCGACCGACACGCTGCTGGACTATCTGCCGGCCGACACCGTGGTATGCGCCGCCGCCGACATCGACGACGCCGTGGAGCGCGCGGCGCGCGTCATCGCCGAACGTTACGAGGAGCGCCGCCACGACGTCGAGCGGCCGCTGCTCGAACCCGGCGAGCTGTACCTCTCGCCCGCCGAGCTCGACACACGGCTCGCGAAATTCGCGCGCATCGACCATCAGAGCTTCAAGGTTGAAGTCGGATCTTCCAGCAACGATGCCGGACACAATTTTCCTACCGCAGCGCCCAGAGAGTGGCGCATCGACCTGCGCGCCGAAAAGCCGCTGGCACCGCTCGCCAGCTTCGTGCAGGGCTTCGAGGGACGCGTGCTGCTGGCCGCGGATTCGGCCGGCCGCCGCGAGGTGCTGCTCGAGATGCTGCGCGCCACCGGCCTCACGCCCACGGGCGTCGCAGGCTGGCATGAATTCGTCGCGAGCGAAGCACACTTCGCGATTTCCATCGCGCCCGAGATGGCGGGACTCAACGTGGTCACGCCGTCCATCGCCGTGCTCGGCGAGGCGCAGCTCTTCGGGCAACGCGCGCGCCAGGAGCGCCGGCGGCGGCGCGCCACCGCTGACCCGCAGGCGATTCTGCGCGACCTTACTACCCTCGGACCCGGGTCCCCGGTGGTGCATGAGGAATATGGCGTCGGCCGCTACGTCGGCCTGCAGGTCATGCAGGTGGCGGGCCAGGATGGCGAATTCGTGGTGCTCGAATACGCCGGCGGCGACAAGCTGTATGTGCCGGTGCAGCAGTTGCACCTGGTGGCGCGCTACTCGGGCGCGGCTCCGGAGAGCGCGCCGCTGCACAAGCTCGGCACCGACCAGTGGGCCAAGGCGCGCAAACGCGCCGCCGAGCAGATCCGCGACGTCGCGGCGGAATTGCTGGATCTCTATGCACAGCGCCAGGCGCGTCGCGGGCCGAAGCTGCCGACCCAGGAGCTCGAATACCAGGCATTCGCCAGCAGCTTCCCGTTCGAAGAGACCGCCGACCAGGCCGAGGCGATACGCCAGGTCCTGCAGGATCTCGCCAGCGAAAAGCCCATGGACCGCGTGGTGTGCGGCGACGTGGGCTTCGGCAAGACTGAGGTCGCCATGCGCGCCGCCTTCGTCGCGGCGCAGTCCGGCAAGCAGGTGGCGGTGCTCGTGCCGACCACGCTGCTCGCGGAACAGCACACCGCCAATTTTCGCGACCGCTTCGCCGACTGGCCGGTGCGGATCGAATCGCTGTCACGCTTCCGCACCGGCAAGGAATCCAACGCCGTGCTCGATGGCATCGAAAAAGGCACGGTGGACATCGTCATTGCGACCCACCGGCTGTTGCATGCCAACGTGAGATTCAAGGAACTCGGGCTCATCATCGTCGACGAGGAACACCGCTTCGGTGTGCGCGACAAGGAGAAGCTCAAGACGCTGCGCGCCGAAGTGCACGTGCTGACCCTCACGGCCACGCCGATTCCGCGCACACTGAACATGTCGCTCGGCGGCCTGCGCGACCTGTCGCTGATCACCACGCCGCCGGCCGAGCGTCTGGCCATCAAGACCTTCGTGACGGAATGGCACGCGCCGACGCTGCGCGAAGCCTGCCTGCGCGAGTTCCGGCGCGGCGGCCAGGTGTACTTCGTGCACAACGTGGTCGAGACCATCGAGAAGACCAGCCAGGAGATCGCGAAGCTCATCCCCGAGGCTGACGTACGCGTCGGTCACGGCCAGATGCGCGAACGCGATCTCGAACGCCTGATGGTGGATTTCTACCACCGCCGCTTCAACCTGCTGGTCTGCACCACCATCATCGAAAGCGGCATCGACGTGCCGACGGCGAACACGATCATGATCGACCGCGCCGACCGGCTGGGACTCGCGCAACTGCACCAGCTGCGGGGCCGGGTCGGCCGCTCGCACCACCGCGCCTACGCCTATCTTCTGACGCCGCCGCGCAAGGCGATGTCCGCCGATGCCGTCAAGCGCCTGGAGGCCATCGAATCGCTCGAGGAACTCGGTGCCGGCTTCGTGCTGGCGACCCACGACCTGGAAATACGCGGCGCCGGCGAGTTGCTGGGCGAATCGCAGAGCGGTGAGCTGACCGAGGTCGGATTGACCCTGTACCTGGACATGCTCGAACAGGCCGTCAAAGCCCTGAAGGAAGGCCGCGAGCCCGCGCTCGACCGGCCGTTGGCCGCGACCGCGGAAGTGGAGCTGCGCCTGCCCGCCCTGCTGCCGGAAAGTTACGTTGCCGATGTGCCGGTGCGACTGGCGCTCTACAAGCGCCTCGCCGCCGCGCCCGACAATGGCGCCATCGACGCGCTCACCGAGGAGCTGGTCGACCGCTTCGGGCCGCTGCCGCCGCCCGCCACCAACCTGCTGCGTGTCGCCAGGCTCAAACTGGTCGCGCGTGCAATCGGCATCCGCCGTCTCGATCTCGGGCGCGAAGGCGGATATGCGTTGTTCGAGGCACAGAACCAGGTGGACCCGCGCGCGGTCATACGACTGGTGCAGCATCCCCAAAAAGAGAACCAGGGTGACTACCGCCTCGAAGGCCCTCTCAAACTCCGCATATCGCGCGAGACCGAAGACGACGCCGAGCGCTTCGAATTCGCCGAGAAATTTCTCGCCGGTCTGCGCGGTTCCGTGGGCGCCCCGACCCCCGCGGCGACATCGAAAACGCCCGCGGGCCGGGGCAAATCCGCATGAACGACCCGCTATACTTGCGGCCCATGAAGTCGCTTGCCGCCGTGGTGTTGATCACCCTGTTCGCTTCGCTGCCGGCTGCCCACGCGCAGATCGCGCCGTCGCAGACGGTGTACACTATCGAGGTCGTCGTGTTCCGCAACCTGAGTGGCGCCGGCGGCCCCGAAGACTGGAGCGCCAAGGCGGTGGCGCGCGGCCCGGATACACCGGACGCGCCGGTGACCGGGCGCTTCGTCCGCTCGGTTCCGCCCGCCGAGTTCCAGCTCAACGACGTCGAAGCCCGGCTGCGCAACACCACTAACTATCCGCCCATCGCCCACTTCGCATGGCAACAGACCGCCAGCTCCTGGGGTTCGCGCGCGGGATTCACCGTCGCCAAGCTCGCGGGCAACGTGCCGGGCCTGTCCGGGATCTTCTATTTCGAGAGCGGCGACTACCTGCACCTGGGCATGTCGCTCAACTACCAGACCGCGAATCCGCCGGCCGGACTCGGCGCCGATGGTGGCACGGTTTTCAACCTGTCCGAGTCGCGCCGCGTGAAGCGGTTCGAACGCAACTACTACGATCACCCGGCCTTTGGCGTCATCGCGCTGGTGACACCCGCCAAGCCAAGCACCGGCGGCAGATAGGGCGAACGATCCACCCTGGACGCGGCGCGTCCAGATTCACCTTCGGTAGCGCCAGAACGCCGGTAATGCACGGACGCTGGCGGCGACACCCGCCACGCACGCGATGCCACCCCATACGATCGATCGGCCGAGGCCGAATTGTTCAGCCATGAATCCGGCGCGCGCATTGCCGAGCAGCGGGCCGGTCATGTACGAGAGCTGCTCGATGGCGGCCATGCGCCCGCGCAGTTCGCCCGGGATGGTCTCGTTCCAGATGGTCATGCGGAAAATGCCGCTGACGGCGTCCGCGGCACCGGCCATCGCCAGGCACAGCACCGCGAGCGGCAACGAGGGCGCGAAGCCGAGCGCGACGATGGCCATGCCCCAGGCGCCCGCGGCGAGCACCACCGCGGCACCATGGCGCTGCACGCGCCGCGTCCAGGCGCTGAACAAGGTGACCAGGAACGCACCGATGCTCATGGCCGAGTACAGGTAACCGACCGCCGCCCCGCCCCAGCGTTCGGCCAGCGCCGGGAACACCGCCATGGGCATGGCGAAACACATCGCGGTCAGGTCGACGACATAGGTACCGATGAGCTCGGGGCGGCTCGCGGCATACCGCAGGCCATCACGAATGCTCGACAGGCTCACGGCAGGCGCGGATTCCGGCGGCGGAATGCCGCGGATCATCGACAGCGCGAACAACGACACCACGAAGGTCGCGGCGTCGAGTGCGAAGGTGGTCGCGATGCCGAACACCTTGATGCACACGCCGGCGAGTGCCGGGCCACCGATCATGGCGATCGTGCCGCGCAGGGTGGTCAACGACGACACGGCCGGCAGTTCGGCCTGCGCGACCATGCGTGGCGTCAGCGACTCCAGCGCGGGACTGTGGAACCCGCTGACCGCGGACATGACCGCGGCCAAGGTGAACAACACGATGACGTTCGGCTGCGGTGCGAGCGCATTCGCCATCAGCGCCAGCGAACACGCCAGCAGCGCAAGCTCGCAACCGATGAGCAGCCGCCGGCGATCGAAGGCGTCCGCCACCGCGCCGCCCCACAGCGCGGTCAGCGCCAGCGGCACGAGCTGCACCGTACCCAGCAGGCCGACGGTGAACGAGGAATGCGTCAACGTGTAGATCTGCATCGGCAACGCCACGTAGGTGACGAAGCTGCCGAGGGCGCTGACGAACTGGCCGGTGAACAGGTAGCGGTAGTCGCGATTGCGACGCAGCGGGGAGATGTCGAGCAGCACGCCCGACTATAACAACGCGCCGCGAACTACCGGAAGTCGCTTGCCTCGGCCACGATGACGCGGTTGCGGCCCTGCTCCTTGGCGCGCGCCAGCGCGTGTTCCACCGCGTGCAGGATCTTGTCGGCGTTGTCTTCCGGTCGCGCGGTGTGGATGGCCACACCGCCGCTCACGGTGACGTACTTCTGCTGCGAGCGCGGATGATGGATCTGTTGTTCGCGCACGCGGTGCGCCACGGTGGTGGCGTGCTGGATCACGTGATCGGCCTGCGTGCCATGCATGAGCACGATGACGCTGGCGCCCTCCCAGCGGCCGACGACGTCCGTGCCGCGGCGGAACGACCCGGCAATTGCGCGCGCCACGCGTTTGACCACGGCGTCGCCGCCGGCGCGGTCGAAGATCTCGTTGTACGGGCCCAGCTGGTCGATGTCGAACAGCAGCAGCGCGATGTCGGTCTTGTCGCGCTGTGCCAGCGCGAAATCGCGCTTCAGCACGTCCTCGAAGTAATAACGGGACGCGAGCCCGGTGAGCCGGTCCTCGCGCACCCAGTTCGGCAGGCCGCGGATTCCGGACTCGCTGTTCGCCTTGTGGCGCGTGCCACCTTCCCGGTGATAACCCACAAAGTGCGTGACCTGCCCGTTCGCATCCTTGAGCGGATAAATCTGCATGTCGTTGACGAACACTGCGCCATCCTTGCGCAGATTGCGCAGCAGCGATCGGCTGGGCTCGGCGTGGCGCAGGGCGTCACGCAGCAGCTCCAGTTCCGGCTGCTCGCGGTCGTCACCCTGCAGAAAACGCAGGTTCTTGCCGACCAGCTCACCGAGTTCGTAACCCGTCAGCTTGCAGAATGCCGGATTGGCGTACACCACGACGCGATCGCCGCCGGCCTCGCAGATCACGACGCCTTCGGGCGCCACGTCGAGCGCGCCGCGCAGGAATTCGCCCGCGAATCCATTCATTGAAGGGCCGTTCATGCGTTGCCCGCCGTGAGTTTGAGCGCGGGCGCGGCGGACGATCGCGCGAGCATTTCCTGGCTGGCGCGCCAGGCATCGCCGGCGAACAATTCCTGGCGCTCCGGGGCGGCCTTGCCACGCATGCGAATCAGGCGCAGGTGCGAGCTCGGCTGGACATCGTACTCGAGCCCGTCGAGCAGCGTGGTCACCGAGGCGCGGTCGTTGCACACCGGCAGCACGTCGCAGCCGGCATCGAGCGCCGCGGTGGCGCGCGCCACGATGTCGCCGTACTCGGCGGCGCCGCCCATCGACAGATCGTCGGTGAACACCGCGCCCTCGAAACGCAGCTCTTCGCGCAGCGCGTTCTGCACCCAGCGGCGCGACAGGCTGGCGGGCTCGGGCGCGACGGACGGGAACAACACGTGCGCGACCATGACGCCGGGAAGTCCGTTGGCGATGAGCCGGCGATACGGCAGCAGGTCGTCGCCGAGCTGGTTCCAGCCGCGCCTATCTACCGGCAGCGACTTGTGCGAGTCGGCGGTCACGGCGCCGTGACCGGGAAAATGTTTGGCGGTCGCGGCCATGCCGGCGTCCTTCATGCCCGCCACGTAGGCGAGCGCGAGCTCGGCGACCGCCGCCGGCTTCGAATGGAAGGCGCGGTCGCCGATGACTTCACTCACGCCGTAGTCGAGGTCGACGCACGGCGCGAACGACAGGTCGACGCCGTGGGCGCGCAGCTCGGCCGCCATGAGCCAGCCCATGGATCGCGCCAGCGTGAGTCCCTGCTTCGCATCCAGGTCGTAGGTGTGGCCGATGCGGCGCGGCGGCGGCAGCAACGAGAATTCGGGCCGGAACCGCTGCACGCGCCCGCCTTCCTGGTCGACGCCGACGATCAGGGCCGGGGTGCGCACGGCGTGGATGTCGGCCACCAGGCGGCTCAATTGTTCCGACGAGGCGTAGTTGCGCGTGAAGAGGATCACCGAGCCGACGAGCGGGTGACGCAATACTTCTCGGTCCTCGGGGGTGAGCTCGAGGCCGGCGACATCGACCATCAGTGGGCCCAAGGTCACGGCAAGCGATCCAGTCTTCGGGAATCCCCTCTACGGCGCCCTGTCGAGCACCGCCACGGACTCCACGTGTGTGGTGTGCGGAAACATATCAAGTACACCGGCAGCGCGTAAGCGGAAGCCGTGTTCCTGGGTCAGCTGGCCCAGGTCACGCGCAAGCGAACCCGTGTGGCAGGAGATATACACCACCCGCTGCGGGGCAATATGTGCCACGGCACTCAAAACCTCAGCCGCGCCGACCCGCGGCGGGTCTAACAGGACCTTGTCGTACCCCCCGCGCAGCCACGGGATGGTCCGGTCCGGTTCCACGGACAGGTCGGCCACGTGGAAGGTGGCATTTCCGATGCCGTTGCGCCGGGCATTGGCCCGGGCGCGTTCTATCAGGCCGGCCTCGCCCTCCACGCCGGTCACCGCGGCCGCGCGCCGCGCCAGTGGCAGGGTG
>Ga0068859_100003726_pt1 | contig 15542 bp, 14 predicted proteins | sample KBSSwiS22_FD_66585 | JGI IMG/M metagenome (GOLD analysis project Ga0068859, IMG submission 66585) | Switchgrass rhizosphere microbial communities from Kellogg Biological Station, Michigan, USA - KBS Switchgrass S2-2 | ecosystem: Host-associated > Plants > Roots > Rhizosphere > Soil ...
CAGAGGTCCCACCAATCGTCCTCGGGCGACAGGCGCGGAACGGTGAGCAGATCCTCGGGCGTGGCGAGCGGGTGCGCCGCAAGGAACGACGGGCTGGCGAGCGGCGTAACCGGCATGCGCATCAGGAAATGCGACACCAGCCCGGGCGAGGGGCCCGGCATGCCGCGGATGCCCGCATCGAATTCGCTCGCAGCGAGGTCGACCATCAGATCCGAGACGTCGAGCCGCACGGTCAGATCGGGGCGCACCTGGTGGAAATCGCCGAACCGGCCGGCAAGCCAGTTGGTCGCGAAGGTGCGCGGCGCCGTGATCGACAGGATCGAATCATTTTCGGCGCGGACCAAGGCAAAGGCGTCGCGCAGCGTGTTGAACGCGCCGGAAACTTGCGGCGCGATGCGGCGACCGAGATCGGTGAGCGCCATGCCGCGCCCGTTGCGGACGAACAGCGTAGCGCCCAGCCGTTCCTCGAGCAGCTTCATCTGATAGCTCACCGCCGCCTGGGTCATCGCGAGTTCGTCGGCAGCCCGGCTGAAATTTTCGTGCCGCGCCGCAGCTTCGAATACGCGAATGGCAGTAAGCGGAGGCAGGCGCGACATCGCGCGATATAAGCACAGTTTATAATTTGAGCCCAGCACTTTGCTGGTCCGGCGCGCGAAAGGGGTTCAATTGGGCGTCCTCACCGACTGAGGAGACCCGAAATGAAGCCGTTCCCGATTCTTCTTGCCGCACTGGCCCTGTTGCCGCTCGGAGCACACGCGCAGGAGGCGCAGCGTTCGATCCACGTGCGTTATGCCGATCTCGATTTGTCGACCCCCGCCGGTGTCAAATCCTTCGATCGCCGGCTGGCATGGGCCATTTCTTCGATCTGTTCCGAGGGGGCTGGCAGCGTGGTCACGGGGCAGCGTTTCGCCGACCGGCGCTGCGTGCGGGCGAAGCGCGCCGAGATCGCTCCGTTGCGCGACCGCGTGGTCGCGGCGCAAGCCGGACCAGTGCTGATGGCCGGCCGGGCGCAGTGATGCCGTTTGCCGCGTCCCCCGGCAGCGCGAGCGATACTGTAAATGATGTTTATATCGCGAGCCGCCATTACAACGAAACATGCGCAGCTTTCGCCGCCCGGCGTGGCGGCGCGATGCCCGGTGGCCGCAGTGCCCGGCGGGCATCGCGTCGATCGTCGTACAAACTGCTGGCAATGCCCGCGGCGTCATAGCGGGGCTCAGTCGCGCGGCGTGCGGTTCCAGCTCATCCGGCGGCCGAGCAGCGCCCCGCCGTAGATCGGCAGCTTCCACAGCATGTAGATCGGCACGTAGAGCAGACCGCGCACCTGGATCTGCTCGCGGCCCGGGCCGATCCAGACGCCTAGGATCGCCAGTGCGACCAGGCCGAGCAGGAGGTTGTGCACCAGCAGCGGCATCGCCGGCCCGTCCTCGATGGCGATACCGGTCAACACCACCAGGGCGACGAGGTTCACCGCCATGAGCAGCGCAAGCGGCGGCACCATCAAATGGAGCCCGAGCCAGACCAAAGGTGCACGGCCCGAAACCAGCAACGACGGCGCCTCGCGCCGGGCGAGGCTGATGAAGCCGCGTTCCCAGCGCTTGCGCTGACCGAGCGTCGATCGCTGGCTCGCTGGTGTCGACCAGATCGTCGCGGTCGAAAGCAGTCGCGGCGGATCGCCGATGCGCGCGAGATGGATCCCGAGGCTGACATCCTCCGCCAAATCGCTCGACGCGAGCGGCGCGCTGGCGAAAATGCGCCAGGGAAATGCCATGCCATTGCCGGCGAGCTCGACCGGCGCATGCAACGCCGCAAGCCCGCGCTGGCGCACCATATTCTTGAGCAGCAACGCGAATCCCGAGATCTGGACCATGGGTCCGGCATCGAGCCGGGGCCGAAACAGATAATTGGCCTGCACCGGCGCGTCCCATTTGTCCGCGGCATTCGCCAAGCGGGCGACGCTGCCGCGCTCGACGATCGCATCGGCGTCGATCACGATCACCACTGAGGGCGGGTCGGCGGCGAGATGATCGCGCGCGAATGCGAGCGCATAGGCCTTGCCGCGGCGGCTGCGATCGGTGCGTTCGATCACCTCGGCCTGCGCGCCGCGTGCGATTTCGGCAGTATCGTCGTTGCAATTGTCGGCAACGACGAGCAGCCGCGCGTCGGGCGCTTCGGCGCGAAGCATGGCGATCGTCGCGGCGATGCAGGCTGCTTCGTCATGCGCCGGCATGACGACCGTGACCGAGGGCGCCTTGCCGCCCGACGTTTCGCGACGGAATGGAAGCAGCCCGCACAAGGTTTCGATCAGGAAGACCGTCGTGACAGTGGCTGCGGGCAGTAAGACCAACCAGGCGATTGCCGACAGCATTACCTGATCCCCTGATCGTGACCGAATCGGCACGGGCCGACGGCGCCCGATCCATAGCAGAGCGTTAACTATTTCGCCATGATTCGGGTGCGCTGCAACAATAGCATCACAGAGACGGTAAGCGGGACATCGTCAGAGCGGGAATCCCGTGAACGGCCGCGCTCAGGAGCCGTTCTGCCCAAACGTGTTGCGACGCAGCATGTCGGACATGGGAATCGTTTCGCTACAGCAACTTACTTGCGCGCCCGTCGTTTCACCCGGACAGGTTGTTCAGCGTTCCGTCACATCTCGTGCGACAAGGAGCCGATGTGCTTGATCCGCGCCTCACTCGCCGATCGCTGCTGGTCGGGCTTTCCGCGCTGATGTGCGCGGCTCCCGGCGACGCGCGCGGCTTGCCGGACGGAATGGTCAGCCTGACCTTCGATGACGGCCTGAACAGCCAACTCGACTTCGCCGTGCCCGAGCTCGACAAGCGCGGGTTGCACGGCACATTCTACGTCACCTGGGAAAATATCGAAGCGCGCGCCCACGATTGGACGCGAGTCGGCCGCGAAGGCCATGAGGTCGCCGACCACAGCACGCATCACCCCTGCGACCTGTCGCGGCTGACGGCGGCGCAATACCAAAGCCGCGAGCTGGCACCGATCGAGCGCTGGCTGGACGCAAGCTTCGGCTCCCATCGCATCCGCGATTTCGCCTATCCCTGCGACGTCACCGACCTCGGATCGGGTTCGGCCAACGCGCAGGCGCATCGGTTTGCCCGGCTGCTGCGCCGAAACGCGATTGCGAGCGCGCGTACCAGCGAAGGCCCACCCAACTCCATCATTTGGGCGCGGCGCCACCCGTTCCAGCTTCAGGCGCTGGCGCTCGGCTATGATGCCGACACGCTCGAAAAAGTGCTCGCCTATCTCCAGCGCGCGCAAGCCGGCGGCCGCTGGGCAGTGCTGGTATTCCATGAGATCGGCGACGGCGCCGCTTCGGACGGGTTCGTTTCGTTGTCGGAGTTCGGCCAGCTGCTCGACGCGATCACACACATGCGCATCCGCTGCGCGACGGTGGGCGAGGTGATGCGAACCCTGCGCTAGTTTCTTTGTTTTCCGCAATCCCGGGCTCGTCAGTCGAACCGGTCCGAGTGGAAAACTCGCTAAGCGGGGATCGGGAACCGCAGCAGCCGATCCTCGACCGCGATCAGCGCTTCGGCGCCGCGGCCGACCGCGCGGACGATCTCGGGATGGCCAGCGTCGAGGCCGCCGGTGAGGGCCCCGAACGCGGGAAGGATCAGCTTGTTGCCGGTCGCGACGAAGCATCGCCGCGCGACCGACCGCCCGCGATGCGATACGCGCAGCTTCGGGTGGAAATGGCCGGAAAGCTCGGGGCGCAGCTCCAGGGGGTCGGCCTCATGCCGTAGCACCAAGCCATCGACTTCGGCCTCGACGCACACTTCGCCGCCGCAGGGATCGGTCAACGCTGTATCATGGTTGCCGGCGACCCAGGTCCACGCCAGCCGCGCGGTCAGGCCGGTCAGCGCACTGCGCGCCGCCGGACTCAGCCGTTCGCATCCCGCGGAATCGTGGAAGCTGTCGCCCAGGCACCAGAGCTCGGCGGCACCGGTGCGATCGACCAGCCGCACCAGCTCACCGAGCGTGGCGAGCGAATCATAGGGCGGCAGCATCTGTCCGCGCGCGGCGAACCAGCTGGCTTTCTCGAAGTGCAGATCGGCGACGAGCAGCGCGCGCCGCGCCGGCCAGAACAGCGCACCTTCGGCAAGCGCGCACAGGCGATGCCCTGCGAACGAAAAGGGAACCATGAACCGGGTCTAGGGGGTAAATTCGGGGCCGGCAACGGTGGCGATGGCGTCGAGGGCCTTTGGAAACAGGCAGCGGCGCATTCCAAGGCGGCGCCCGGCCGCTAGTGCATCGGGAGGCTCCTGACTCCCGCGTCGAGCCCTCCGCCCCCGATGATGGAGCCGGTCGACAGCGGGCGCGCCACCGAATCGCGCGGGACCAGAAGACGTACTTCGCGATTGGCGAAATCGATGTCGACGCGGCGGAAGCTGCGCAGCGCGTCCATACCCAGCAGCAGCGCAGGCTTGTCCATGAGCCCGAAACGCTTGAACGGCAGAACATCGGAAAAGGCGATCGGCATTGCGGAGAATTCGACCTCGCCCAGCCGGACGCCCTCGACAAAGCCATAGTCGACGGTGATTTGCCCGCCGGTGACACTAGTGAGCGTGATCGACTGCACATTCTTGCGGTGCCGTCGCACGCGCTCGAGCAGCGCGCTGTTCCCCATGCTCACCTGTGCCCCGGTATCGATTACCACCCGGATCTTGGCGCCGTAATAAGACGCATCGGTCACGATCAGCTGGCCGAGCGCGCTTTTGGCACGAACCACGATCTCGTTCGGATCGCTTCGCTCGGTGCGCGCTCGCGCCGGGCGCACCGCCATGGTGCCCGCATCGAAATCGATCGTGACGCGCCGCCCTTCGAGCGTGTCGAGGCCGAGCAGTCCGGCGGCGCCGAGATGACGTGCCTCCATCGCAGGGGCTTCGATCGCCTTGCGCTCGCCGACGGCGGGTATCGTCAGGCTCGGCACGATCACGGTGTTGACCATGCTCGACTCGGTCATCGTCGTCATCGGAATGCGGCGACCCGCGACGAGCCCGAGATGCGAGGCGAGCTCACGCGACACAACCGACCGCTCGGCACCGGTATCGATCACGAAGCGAAACGGTCCCGCGGCGTTGAGCTGGACCGATACTGTTAGCCGGTTCTCGAGATCGCCCAGCTGGAGGCTGGAAACGAGATCGTCCGCTACCGGTTGCGCATCGGGTTTGCCCGGCTGCTGCTCCGGATCGGAAGCTCCCAACGCGAGCAGTGCCAGCGGCAGAACCGCCAGGCGCAACATCCTCTCCATGCCGGTGAGTTTACGCCTCTATAGGGTGCGCAGCAATCCCGCATTTGTTCCTTAATCGGGCGCGCCGCACGCATCAATCGAGTCGCATCGCGACTGCGGCAAGTGCCTCGGCTTCCATCAGTATCGCATCGTCGGCCGCCCCTTGCGGAAGGCTCTCGCGGCCGATCATCACCAGCACGGGGACCGCCATCGGGCTCACGCGCGCCAGCTCGACATGGACCATCGTGTCGGCGGCACGATCGAGCAGGTCACCGAGTCGCGCGACGTCGGTAAGCCGCGTCCGCGCATCTTCCCAGGCGGCGCGCAGCAGCAGATGGTCTGGCTCGTATTTGCGGAGTACGTCGTAGATCAGATCGGTCGAGAAGCTGACCTGACGACCGCTCTTCTTCTTTCCCGGATGCTGGCGCTCGACCAGCCCACCGATCACCGCGACTTCGCGGAACGCGCGCTTGAGCAGCGCCGAACCCTGCACCCAATCGACGAATTCGTGCTCGAGGATGTCGGGCGAGAACAACGCGCGCGGGTCTTCGACCTTTTCGAGGCCATAGACGGCGAGCGCATAATCATTGGCGACGAAGCCGGTGGGCTTGAGGCCCATCGCCTCCATCCGCCGCGTAAGCAGCATGCCGAGCGACTGGTGCGCGTTCCAGCCTTCGAAGCTGTACGCGACCGTGTGCCAGCGTCCTTCGTGCGGGAACGTCTCGACCAGCAGCTGGCCGGGCTGCGGCAGCGCCGAGCGATAGGCTTGCACCTCGAGCCATTCGCGCACGTCCGCCGGGAAGCGTGCCCATTGGCTGCGGTCGTACAAAAAGGCTCGCACGCGGTCGGCGAGCCGCGTCGAGATTGCCAACCGCGCCCCCATATAGCTGGGGATACGTGCCGATTTGCTCGTGGCATGCACGACGATGTCGGTCGCGTCGACGCGCTCGACTTCGAGGCTGAGCCCGGCGAAGAAGAAGGTATCGCCGGGCGACAGAATCTGGCCGAACGCTTCCTCGACGCGGCCGAGCCTGCGCCCGTTGCGGAAGCGCACTTCGAGCATCGGCGCCTCGACGATGATCCCGGCGTTCAGGCGATGCTGCGCGACGAACTGCGGATGGCTGACGCGCCACAGTCCGTCGACGCCGCGCGTCAGACGTTTGAACCGGTCATAGGCACGCAAGGCATAGCCGCCGTCGGCAATGAACTGCAGGACGCGCTCGAAGGTTTCCGCTGCAAGCGCCGAATAGGGCAGTGCGCCCTGGACTTCGGCGAGCATCGCCGCGGCGTCGAACGGCGCGGCGCAGGCGCATGCCATGAGATGCTGCGCAAGCACGTCGAGCGTGCCGGCGCGGAAATGATCGGCGTCGAGTTCGCCCGCCTCGACGGCATCGAGCGCGGCACGGGCTTCGAGATATTCGAAGCGGTTGCCGGGGACGAGCACGGCCTCGGACGGCTCGTCGAGGCGGTGATTCGCGCGGCCGATGCGCTGGAGCAGCCGCGACGAGCCCTTGGGCGCACCCATCTGGATCACGCAGTCGACATCGCCCCAGTCGACGCCGAGATCGAGGCTCGCCGTCGCCACCAGCGCACGCAGCCTGCCCTCCGCCATCGCCTGCTCGGCGCGCCGCCGCGCTTCGACCGAAAGGCTGCCGTGGTGCACGCCGATCGGCAGCTTCAGTTCGTTGACCTTCCACAGGTCCTGGAAGATCAGCTCGGCGAGCCCGCGCGTGTTGCAGAACACGATCGTCGTCTTGTGCGTCTCGATCTCGGCCATCACCTGCGGGATGGCGTAGCGCCCCGAATGGCCCGACCAGGGCACGCGGTCCTCGGGCAGCAGGATTGCGATGTTGGGATCGGCACCCTTGTCGCCCATCACCAGCGCCACGCTGTCGATGTCGCCGTGCGGCGCGAGCCATGCGCGATAGCTGTCGGGGTCGGCGACCGTCGCCGACAGGCCGACGCGGCGCAGCCGGGGCGCAATCATCTGCAGTCGCGCGAGGCAGAGGGCGAGCAGGTCGCCGCGCTTGCCGGTCGCGAAGGCGTGGATTTCATCGACCACCACAGTCTTCAAATCGGAAAACAGCAGGAAGCTGTCTTCGTACGAAAGCAGCAGGCTGAGGCTCTCGGGCGTGGTGAGCAGCATCTCGGGTGGCCGCGCGCGCTGCCGCACCTTTCGCTCGTGCGGCGTGTCGCCGGTTCGCGTCTCGACGCGGATCGGTAGCCCCATTTCTTCGATCGGCGTGAGCAGATTGCGCTGCACATCGACAGCAAGCGCCTTCAAGGGCGAGATGTAGAGGGTGTGCAGCCGATCGGTGGGCGCCTCGATAAGCTCGACCAGGCTCGGGAGAAAGCCGGCGAGCGTCTTGCCGGCGCCGGTCGGCGCGACGAGCAGCGCGTGGCGGCCCGCTCGGCCCGCCTCGAGCATTTCGAGTTGGTGCCGTCGCGGCGTCCAGCCGCGCGCGGCGAACCATTGCGTGAGCGGCTGCGGCAAATCCATCATGTCGGGGAGTGGGAACCGGCCGGCATCGGTTCCATATAGGCGCGATGGCCAAGCTCGGCGACTGGATCGAACCGCACCCGCATGGGCTTTATGTGCGCCCCGCCGATGCCTGGATCGACCCGGCGCGCGCGTGCGATCGCGCACTGGTGACGCACGGGCACGGCGACCATGCGCGCGGCGGCCATGACGCAGTGTGGGCGACGCTGGAGACGCTTGCGATCATGGACGCGCGCTACGGGCCGCAACAGGGCCGGCCGGCGGCCTATGGCGAGACGCTGCGGATCGGCGAAACCGACGTGACTTTCCTCCCTGCCGGCCATGTGCTCGGTTCGGCACAGATCCTGCTCGAACATGCCGGCGAGCGCGTGATCGTCTCGGGTGACTATAAGCGCCGCGCCGATCCGACCTGCGAGCCGTTCCTCGTCACGCCTTGCGACGTCTTCGTCACCGAAGCGACTTTCGGGCTTCCGGTGTTCCGCCATCCCGAAACGCACGACGAACTCGACAAGCTGCTCGCAGCACTCCGGGCCAACCCCGAGCGCTGCGTCCTGGTCGGCGCCTATGCGCTCGGCAAGGCGCAGCGCGTGATCCGCGAGCTGCGCGTGATGGGCTTCGATGATCCGATCTATCTGCATGGCGCACTGCAGCGGCTGTGCGACCTCTACACCGCGCATGGGATCGACCTCGGCGAAGTGCGTCCGGCAACCGGTGCCGCCAAAGCCGAGCTGCAAGGGCGGATCATCCTCGCCCCGCCTGGCGCGCTCAACGATCGCTGGTCGCGCCGGCTGCCCGATCCGATCACGGCGATGGCGAGCGGCTGGATGCGCGTCCGCCAACGCGCGCGCCAGCGGAACGTCGAATTGCCCCTGATTCTGTCCGATCATGCCGATTGGGACGAACTGACGCGCACCATAATCGAAGTGTCGCCGCGCGAAGTGTGGGTGACGCACGGCCGCGAGGACGCGCTGGTGCATTGGTGCCGCACCCGCCAGATCAAGGCACGCGCGCTCGAACTCGTCGGCTATGAAGACGAGGACGATTGACGCGCGATTGCGTGCGGCCACCCCGCGCATCGACCATGTTGTGACCTGTGGCTCGCCGATGGCGCCCTCGCGGGAGTTCTGGCGGCAGCGTCGCCAAGATTTGGCTAATAGAACTTCGGTCCGGCATCATTCGATGATAAGGACATGGCGCGCGAATAGTCTTCGGGAGCGGGCTGAGTCGCGCGCTACATCAAAGGAGAAGATGATGCGCGCATGCATAGGCCTTGCTGCGGCAGCGATTTCGCTCGCTATGGCTCCCACTGCTCAGGCAACGGTTTTCTGGTACGCTGGCACCTTGTCCGGCGCGAACGAATCACCGGCAAATGCGTCGCCCGGAAAGGGGACGGCGCGCGTACAATATGACGATGTCGCGCACACGCTGCACGTCTGGGTGAATTTCGAAGACCTGCTCGGCACCACGACCGCGTCGCACGTGCATGTGCGTGCCGGCAATCCGGTGCCGGTCAACGGCGGCGTCGCCACGCAGACACCAAGCTTCACCGGCTTCCCGCTGGGCGTGCATGAGGGCAGCTATGATCACGTCTTCGACCTGACCTTGCCGGGCAGTTGGAACGGCAGCTTCCTCGGACCCAACGGCGGCACCCCCGCCGGCGCCGAGGCCGCATTCGCCGCCGCACTCGCTTCCGGAAGAGCCTATCTCAACGTGCATTCGACGTTCGCGCCGGGCGGCGAAATCCGGGCCAACCTCTCCGCGGTACCGGAGCCGGCGAGCTGGGCGATGATGATTGGGGGCTTCGCGCTAGCCGGAGCGGCGCTGCGGCGGCGCCGGCTAGCGGTTCGCTTCGCGTAAAATGCAGGTGCCGGGCGTCGCGGCGCCCGGCATCTCAACCGGTCGGCCGAGCGGCCGCTCCGAGCGTCAGGCGCCTTCGAGCGCCTTCTGCCGGCGGCGCTGCACCGAGCTGCCGATGCCCATCGCCTCGCGATATTTCGCCACCGTGCGGCGCGCGATGTCGAAGCCCTTGGCATTGAGCAACTCGACCAAAGTGTCGTCGGACAGGATCTTCTTGGGATCCTCCGCAGCGATCAGCGCCTTGATCGCGCTCTTGACCGCTTCGGCCGAGACCGCTTCGCCGCCGTCGGCGGACTGGATCGCGCTGGTGAAGAAATATTTCAGCTCGAACAACCCGCGCGCGCAACTGAGATATTTGTTCGACGTCACGCGGCTGACCGTTGATTCGTGCATCTCGATCGCTTCGGCGACCTGACGCAACGTGAGCGGGCGCAGATGCGCGACACCGCGCAGAAAAAAGGCCTCCTGCTGCTTCACGATCTCGCTCGCTACCTTGATGATCGTGCGCTGGCGCTGGTCGAGCGCCTTGATCAGCCAGTTCGCGCTGGCGAGGCAGTCCGACAGCCACGCTTTGCCCGCCTTGTCCTGTCGCGTGGAAGCGATCTCGACATAATAAGCGCGGTTGACCAGCAGCCGCGGTAGAGTCGCGCCGTTGATCTCGACCGACCAGCCGCCTGGCCGCCGCGCGACGAAGATGTCGGGCACCACGGCCAGGGTGGGCTCGCCGCCGTAGCGGCAACCGGGCTTGGGGTCATAGTTTCGAAGCTCACGGATCATGTCCGCGAGATCCTCGTCATCGACTTCGCACAGGCGCTTCAGGCGTGCGAAATCGCCACGCGCGACGAGATCCAGATTGTCGATCAGTCGCGCCATGCAGGGATCGTAGCGATCGACTTCCTTGGCCTGGAGCGCGAGACATTCGGAGAGGCTGCGCGCGCCGACGCCCGTCGGATCGAACGTCTGGATCACGTCGAGCACGGCCTCGACCCGCGCGAGCGGCACGCCCAGCCGAGTGGCCACTTCGAGCAGCGGCGCGGTGAGGTAGCCGCACTCGTCGATCTGGTCGATCAGGTGCTGGGCAATGAACAGGTCGGCACCGTCGACCGCCGCACCTGCCTGCGCCATCAGATGATCGGTGAGGTTTTCGCTGGTGTCGGCGAAGCTGTCGAAATCGGGGCCGTCGTCGGGCGCCGCACCGCTCGCGCCGCCGAGGCCCAGTCCGTCGGGCGCTCCGATCGAGTCCGCCGCGGAATCATGATGGAACGTCTCGGCCGCGAAATCGACGTCGAGCATCTCGCCGGTGGCGCTGCCGCCGTCAGTGATCAGCTCGCTCGCATCGGCGGGCTCGCTGCGCGTGATCGCCGGCTCGGACTCGCGATCGGGGGCGTCCTCACCATCGCCGCCACCGGGCGCGGCCTCGAGCAGCGGGTTGCGTTCGAGCTCTTCGGCGATGAAGCCTTCGACTTCGAGATTGGACAGCGCGAGCAGCTTGATCGCCTGCTGCAGCTGCGGTGTCATCACCAGCGACTGCGCCTGGCGCAGATCGAGGCGAGGGGCGAGGCTCATGGCTTACAACTCAAAGCCCTCGCCCAGATAGAGCCGGCGGACGTTGGCGTCGGCGACCAGCTCTTCCGGCGATCCCGCGAACAGCACGCGGCCGTCGTAGATGATGTAGGCGCGATCGACGATGTCGAGCGTCTCGCGGACGTTGTGATCGGTGATCAGCACGCCGATTCCGCGCTGCTTGAGCTGGATCACCAGGTCGCGGATGTCGGCAATCGAGATCGGGTCGATCCCGGCGAACGGCTCATCGAGCAGCATGATCGTCGGATCGGCGGCGAGCGCGCGCGCGATCTCGGCGCGGCGCCGCTCGCCGCCGGACAGCGCCATCGCCGGCGAATCGCGCAGCCTCGTCAGACCGAAGTCGGCAAGCAGCTGCTCCAGCCGCTGCGCGCGCGCGGACTTGTCGGGCTCGGCGAGTTCGAGCACAGCCAGGATGTTCTTCTCGACGGTCAGCCCGCGGAAGATCGACGTCTCCTGTGGCAGATAGCCGAGCCCGAGAATCGCGCGGCGGTACATCGGCAGCGCGGTGATGTCGGCGCCGTCGAGCATGATGCGGCCCGAGTCGGGCTTCACCAGGCCCATCACCGAGTAGAAACAAGTGGTCTTGCCCGCGCCGTTAGGGCCCAGCAGGCCGACGACTTCGCCGCGCCCCACGGTCACCGATACGTCCGACAGCACCACGCGTTTGTCGTACGCCTTGGCGATCGACACCACCGCAAGCCCGGCGCGCGTCGCCGCGACGACCTCGGCCGGCTGGGGAAGCGTGGAAACATCGTTCATCGCGAAACCTTGGGTGGCAGGGCCTAGTTACCGGCATCTTGCCGATCGGCCGAATGGCAGGCTTCCTGCATGACCCGCGCGCCGGATGGAAGGGGGCGCGGCGCGAATCCCGCGAAAAACGCGCCGATCCATGGTTTCGGACCGGGTGGAATCCTTTTTATTGGTTGTGCTTGGGCACCGAGAAGCGCCCGGTGACGCGGCCACCCGACTGCGTCACGCCCGGGGCACCGCTCGCGACCCCGGATCCATCGATCGTCGCGCGGCCGGTATCGAGATTGATCGACAGGCGGTTGCCATTCACGCGATTCGTGCCTTGCGTCAGCGTCACGCCGCCGACCATGGTGATGATCCGCCGCCCGACATCATACACGCCATAGCGCGCGTGCGCAGTCTGGTCGGGGCGCGTGACAGTGACGTCGCCCACCGCATCCAGCCGCGAGATCTCGGGCGAACCATTGCTGATGTCGCCGGTGTAGTTCACTGTCATGCGATCCGCGCTGAGCTTCATTTCGCCTTGGCGAATTACGACATTTCCCGACAGCAATCCGCGATTCGCGCGATCCTGGAGCTCGATATGCGCGGCATCGAAATCGATCGGCGCGCTGGTATCGTGCTTCGACTGCGCAACCGCAGCGACACTCGCGACCAGCGAGAGCGCGAGACCAAGCGGCAGGAAGCGGACGCGAGTCATGGGCGCCTCTTTGCGCGGCGCGGCATCACGCGCAAGTGGGCATTGCCGTCGAGCCGGACGATGCGCTTCTCGAGATCGGCGCTGAGCCGGTCGCCGCGGAACGTACCGAGCGGCGTGCTCCCGGTCACGCGCCCCCCGCTTGCGAGCTTGCGCGTGTTCAAGTCGACCACTGCATTCTCGGTGTCGATCACATAGCCGTCGGCCGCAGTAACCTTGATCGGCCCGATCACTGAGACCTGCTCCGAATCCATATCGTAGCGCCCGCGCTCGGCGCGGATTTGCGCGGGACCGTCGGGCAGCTGGATCGCCGCGGCCAGATCGTTCAACTGAACGATTGGCTCGCGCGAGCTCTGCTGGACCGCGGAGCCGGCGTGGAGCGTGAACGGCTGTCCTTTCTGGTCGCGGCCGCGATATTCAGCCGACTGGATCCGCAGCCGCTCGTGCGCGACCTCGACCTTGTGCGGATCGAGCAGGAAGCTCACGTCGCCGCCCATGAACGCCGGCGCCATCACGAGGAACGCGGCCAGCACGCCGATGGAAATCGGCAGTACGATAAGCGCGATTCGCACGACCTTGTCGTGATGGCCCGCTGGCGCCGCCCAAGTGCGGCGCTGCGACCGAATCTGCGCGGCAACTTCAGACATTCGATGCCCTCCGATGCGGCATGCCCGCGCTCCTTCCTGCTCGCATCGACTCGAAAGCCCGTTTGGAAATGCGCGGATCGCATTTCAGGGCTCTACCGGGCGGGCGCATTTCAAACAGGCCCTCAGACAACAGACTCTCAGATATGCGCGAAAATATCCACCTCAGGCCAGCCACAGAGGTCGAGCTCGGCTCGGTGCGGCAGGAACTCGAAACATGCCTGCGCCAATCCCATGCGACCCTCGCGGGCGAGCCTTTTGTCGAGCTCGAGCTTCATCGCGTGCAGATAGCGCACGTCCGACGCGGCATAATCCTTCTGTGCGTCGCTCAGCTCGGGGCCGCCCCAATCCGACGATTGCTGCGCCTTCGACACTTCGAGCCCCAGCAACTCGCGCACCAGATCCTTGAGCCCGTGGCGATCGGTGTAGGTGCGCACGAGCCGCGACGCGGTCTTGGTGCAATAGACCGGCGCCGCGACGACGCCGAGATAATGGCGGATCGCCGCAAGGTCGAACCGCGCGAAGTGATAGAGCTTGAGCCGCGCCGGATCGGCGAGCACCGCGCGCAGGTTCGGCGCCGCATAGGACGAGCCGGGATTGAAGCGCACGAGATGTTCGTCGCCCGTTCCGTCCGACAGCTGGACGACGCACAGCCGGTCGCGCGCAGTGATCAGCCCCATGGTCTCCGTATCGACGGCAATCGCGGCGCCCGGCGCGAACATGTCGGCGGGCAGATCTTCTTCGTGGAAATATACTGTCATTCGATTCGGATAGACTGCGAAGCGGCTCGGCTCAATCCCCTTCGGTCGTGGCTTTATGTCCCCGACTTCCTGCGTGCGCGCCGTGCCGCCATGTTGAGAGCCTCGACCGCCGCCGAAAAACCCATCGCAGTATAGATATAACCCTTGGGTACATGAACGCCGAAGCCGTCGGCGATCAGCACCACGCCAATCATCAGCAGGAAGCCGAGCGCGAGCATCACGATCGTCGGGTTGCGGTTGATGAAATTGGCGAGCGGATCGGCCGCGATCAGCATCACGGCGACCGCGATCACGACGGCCGCGATCATCACCGGCAGCTGATCGGTCATGCCCACTGCCGTCAGGATCGAATCGATCGAGAAGACGATATCGAGCAGCAGGATCTGCACGATCGCCGAGGCCATGCTCACGACTACGCCGCCCTTGCCGTCATGGCCGGCGGCGGCACTCGAATCGACATTGTGATGAATCTCGGTCGTCGCTTTCCACACAAGGAACAGTCCGCCCGCGATCAGGATCAGGTCGCGCCAGGAAAAGGCCGTCTCGAAGCTCGGCTCGCCGTGCGGGCCCGGCGCGCCCACGAGACCGAGATCGAACACCGGCGCGGTCAGCCGCGTGAGCCAGGCGAGCAACGACAGCAGCGCGAGTCGCAGCACGAGCGCCAGCGTGATACCGATCCGGCGCGCCTTGCTTCGTTGATGCGGTGGCAGCTTGTTCGAGAGAATTGCGACGAAGATCAGATTGTCGATGCCGAGCACGACTTCGAGTATGACTAGCGTAACCAGAGCGGCCCAGGCAGCTGGGCTCGCGGCGAGCGTCAGGATCGATTCCATAGTCTTCCTGTTGCCGCGCGGCATCGCGGACCGCAAGTCATGGCGGGAATCTGCGATCCTGCCGCAATCAAGTCGAATTTCGTTCGCCCCCTGTCCAATTTTGGGCTATGGCGAATCTTGCGGCTTCCTCTCCCGGGGCCCGGGATCCTGCGTTTTTCGTCCGGCGCTTGGGTTGGTTTGGTTAAGAAGGGACGAGGCGGGAAGACGAACAGGGCATGAGTTTTGATCGAGGGCGCCGCGGGGATCGCGGCGGGCGTGGCAGAGACAAGCGCGACGGTTTCGGCGACGACAGCAACTTCTACGGCGGTGGCGGATTCGAGGATCGCGGCGGCTTCGGCGGCGGCGGCGGTGGTTTCGCCCCACGCGGTCCGGGAGGACCACCCGGAGCGGGCGGACGCGATCGCAGCGCGAACTTTGGTCCCCCGGCGCCACCCAAGCGCCTACGGAACAAGAAAGGCGCCCAACAGGATCACAAACCTCGAGGCCCGATCAAGGAACGCTCGGGCGGCCGCATCTATGCGGTGGACGATCTCGAGGACGATACGACTCCGGACGTCGATGATGTCGCGACCAGCCTGCCGGAAGACGCGACGAGCCGACCGGAAGACGCGACGAGCGTGCCGCCGGACGATGACGATACGGACAACCAGGACGAG
>Ga0068859_100003727_pt1 | contig 15540 bp, 14 predicted proteins | sample KBSSwiS22_FD_66585 | JGI IMG/M metagenome (GOLD analysis project Ga0068859, IMG submission 66585) | Switchgrass rhizosphere microbial communities from Kellogg Biological Station, Michigan, USA - KBS Switchgrass S2-2 | ecosystem: Host-associated > Plants > Roots > Rhizosphere > Soil ...
GGCTCTTCCGGGTGCCACTTCGGGAAGACAGAGTACAGCAGGGGGTTCGCGGTCGGCTGCGACCGGAAGTTCGCGAGGCCATCTATCCCATCATCGACTACATGCTCGCCAAGCCAGGGGCTGTCGTCCTCATCGACTGGCACAGCTTCGGCAAACGCGGCGGCGCGCCTTATGGAAGGCCACCCTGGAACGCCTCCGCTATCGCCGACCTCAATGCGAAATTTCTTGCCCCTTACGCGAAGAGCAATCGGCTTTGGCTGGGACTACAGAATGAGCCGAAGGGAGCTGGCACCGCCTGGTGGCCGACCGCCCAGGCGGTCGTGCTGGAACTTCGCGCGCTGGGCGTGCGGAACCGGATCGTCGTTGCGGGCGACGGCTATTCCGCAGCATCGAGCTGGGCGCGTTCGAATGGTCCCGCCGCAGGCGCTTTCAAGGATCCAGCACGAAACACCATCTTCGAGGCACACTCCTATTTCGACAGCAACGGCAGCGGCACCCACGCCGCGTGCAAGGCCGGAACGGATGCGCGACTTGCGCCCGCGATCCGGCACGCCGAAGCGCATGGCTACTCTATCCTGTTCGGCGAGCTTGCAGTTGGCGCCGGCCCTACCTGCGACGCCGTCCGCCACGCCGCGATCCGGCGGCTGCAATCGTCGCGACACGTGGTTGGAGCCGTCTGGTGGGCAATGGGCGACTTCTACCCCTATCCCAAATATATGTTCGGACTGACCGGACCGGTGAAGGGACAGGCGAGCCCGCTGCTCACCTCACTTGCACGGGATTGGAGAAACGCCGGCGGTTAGCCCGAGCGGCCGTGGGCGGACGGTGTGACGAGCCTTAGCACCGCCTGCATCGAACGCCGCAATGGACCGTAGGCAGAGAGGCGGGAAGCAATAATTCCCGCCCCGGATCGCAGGTTGCGATGCTCGTTCCACGCAGCGTCAAACAGCTTCCGCGCGCCTTCCACCCGGTCGTCGCGAAGCCAGCGAAAGCCGTCGATCGCCAGCTCGTTACTGAGGCGACGGCTGCGTCTCATCAGGAAGAAGGCAGGTGCGCCGAACCGGTCGATCAGATCCTTCTCCTCCTCCTGCGCGGCCAACGCACATTGCACCGCGAAGAGAGCCAGCTTGCGTTGCAGATAATAATTGTCTGGGTTCCGGCTTACGCCCGAGGAGAGGTAGCGCCGCTCGTAGAGGGTCTCGGGAAGAACGGCATAATCGCAGCCACTCACGCGACCGATGCGCAACCAGAGATCGCGATCCTGGGCGAACGTGAAAAACTCTCGATAGCCGCCCACGGCGTCATAGAGCGCTCGGCGAAACATGACCTCGCCGTGGCTGAAGATGCTCAGTTGACCGAGGATCGCATCGAACAGGCGCCCGCGCGCGGCTTGCCCGTTGGCGGGTCCAATCTTCCTGTCGCCGGCGACCAGCGCACACCCGACGACACCGACTTGCGGATTCTGGTCGAGAAATCCAGCCTGGGCCTCGAGACGCCGCGGCAGCGAAATATCGCCCGAACCATGTACTGCGACGTAGGGCGCCCGGCTTTCGCGGACGGCGCGGTTGATCGACGCGACGAAGCCGGAATTCTGCTGATGGATCACCTTGAGGCGAGGATCAGAAAGCCTCTCGAGTTCCTCGCGCGTGTTGTCACTCGACCCATCGTCCACAACGATGATTTCGATGTTGGAGAGTGTCTGGTCCAGGAGACTGCCGATCGACTCCGCGACCAGCGGGCCGCGATTATAGAAAGCGGTCACAACGGAAACTGCCGGTACGCGATCGTCCATTTTTCTCCGTTCCCGGCGGGAGCCCTCCTTAAACGCAGCCGAGTCGATCATGGGACCGAAGGGCACCTAATCGGCGAAGGCTCGTTATCCGCAAATTGCAGCGAACCTCGCTCGACTCCGTTTACGTCAATGCTGCACTGCAGTATAGAGGTGCTTGGGGAGGGGCAAAAGGTTCGAATCGGCCGGTTTTCTGGCGTATGAGAAGGATCACCACGGCTCATGGTGTTTTCGAGGGCCGGATTTCTCCGGGAGGATTGCTCCCCTTCGCTCACCGCCCTCGGACAATTCCTCGAACGAGCCGCGCCGGGACGCGTTTCGGCTGCCTTCGAGCTTGCTCGAATGTCGCGCTGGCGGATCGGCGGTCCTGCCGACTTCCTGGTGGAACCCGCAACAGTCGCGGAGTTGCAGGGCGTGATGGCGGTCATAGGGGATGCGGGCGTTCCCCACGTGGTCATCGGCGATACATCCAATCTTTTGTTCGATGACTCGGGCGTCCGCGGTGTCGTCGTCCGTATCGCCCGAGCGCTCTCGCACATCATGTTCACGGCGGATGGCCAAGTCCGCGCCGGCGCAGGCGCATGGGTGCCGGGTTTTGTCCGCACGGTCATCCAACATGGGCTGAGCGGTTGCGTACATGCGATCGGAATTCCGGGCACACTCGGCGGGCTGGTCGTCATGAACGGCGGAAGCCAGCGCCGGGGAATCGGCGAAAATGTCCTGACGGTGTTGGTGCTGATGGAAAACGGTCATCTCGCGACGCTGAGCCAGGCCGATTGCGAGTTCGGCTACCGACGATCCGTCCTGCAAAGATCCGGCGCGATTGTGCTGGAGGTCACCTTTCAGTTCACGCCGGCCGACGCCCGCGCGCTGCGGCGCGAAGCGATCGGGATCATGCAGGACAGGCGGCGGAAATTTCCCAAGCAATTCCCGAATTGTGGTTCGGTGTTCGTCAGCGATCCCGCCATGTATGCGACGGTGGGTCCGCCCGGCCGTGCGATCGAGGACGCCGGGCTGAAGGGACTGAAGATCGGGGATGCCCAGATCTCCCCGCTGCACGGCAATTTCATCGTCAACCTGGGCCATGCGCGATCCGCGGACGTTCTGGCGCTGATTCACGAGGCGCGGGAGCGGGTCCACCAGAGGACGGGCTTCTACATGGATTGTGAGGTGCGTCACGTCAGCCCTGACGGCTCGGTGGTACCGGCCCACCTTCGCGATTGGTCAACTCAGAGGGAAGGGTTTGCGTGAACGTCCATCTCCAGCCGCAGACTGCATCGGATTCACCAACCGCCGAGCGTGGCGAAGCTGAAGAGCTTGCTTACCGCATAAGTCGTTCGCGGCTTTACGGCTCGGTGAGCGTGGGAGGGGCGAAGAATTCCGGCCTTCGCCTGATGGCTGCCACGCTGCTCACGCCGGCGGTGGTGGAGCTGCGCAACAGCCCGAATGGATTGCGCGACGCGATCGTCCAGCGCGGCATGCTCGAAACATTGGGGAAGACCTGCCGGGTCGACGGTGACATCCTCACCGTGTCGGAAGAGGCGCCCCTGAAGACCGCTCTGGAATGGCCGGGACGTTCGATCCGCAATACACTGCTCGTGTTGGGCGCACTGACGGCACGTCTCGGTGAAGGCGCGGTGCCGTTGCCAGGAGGATGCGACATCGGCGAGTCGGGCGACCGAAAATATGATCTGCATATCATGCTGCTCGAACAGCTCGGCGCCCGCGTGTGGAGCGAAGAGGGCATGCTTCGAGCGGAGGCGCGCGGCGGCCTCGCCGGTACTGATATCCACCTCCCGCTACGTTCCACCGGCGCAACCGAAAATGCCATCCTCTGCGGGACGCTCGCACGCGGTGTTACCCGGATCTGGAATCCGCACGTGCGTCCGGAGATCATCGATCTCATCAAATTCCTCCGGATGCTCGGAGCAAGGATCACCGTATTCGGCCAGGAGCACATCGAGATCGCCGGCACCGACGGTCTCCAGGGCGGCAGCTATCGCGTCATTCCGGACAATGTCGAAGCACTCACCTGGTTGATCGGCGCGATGATTACCGGCGGCGAAGTCGAGATCGGCGATTTCCCGTTCGACCACCTCGAAGTCCCCCTCATCTTCCTGAGGGAAAGCGGCGCACGATTCTTCCGCGGCGACGACGCGCTCGTCGTGCGCGGTGGTCGTTGCTATCCGGTCGATATTGCGACCGGCCCGTACCCGGGCATCAACTCCGACATGCAACCGCTATTCGCCGTCTATGCCGCGGCCGCTCGCGGCGTCTCGACGTTGATCGACCTGCGTTTTCCCGGCCGGTACGGATATGCAGGCGAAATGGAGCGGATGGGGCTGCAGTTCAGCACCCAGGGCAATCTCCTTCGCATTGTAGGCGGGTCACCGCTGCATGGCAGCGAAGTGCGCGCGCTCGATCTGCGAGCCGGGATCGCGTTGAGCCTCGCCGGTCTCATCGCGGATGGCGAGACCCGAGTGACCGACGCCTGGCAGGTCGAGCGCGGATACGCCGATTTCGTCGGCAAGCTGCGCTCGCTTGGGGGACAGATTGACGTCGATTGACACGTCCGCGCCAGCGGCTGGATTGAAGCGAAGCCTGGCGAAGGGGGCGAGCTGGACCGCGATCCTCCAGGTAAGCCAGCGCGGGCTCGAGATTCTGTTCACCGCCATTCTCGCGCGATTGCTCGAGCCAGCGGACTTCGGCGTCGTCACAGCCGGACTGCTGCTCGTGCAGTTCGCACAGCTTTTCGTCGAAATCGGCATCGGCGCCACCGTCATTCAGATGCCGCGGCTCGACCTGCGCGACATTCGCGCGGCCAATACCCTGGTCGTCCTGAGCGCGCTGTTTTACTTTCTTGTGGTCGAGGCGCTGGCGCCCAGCTTCGCGGCCTTCATGCAGATCGAACAGGTTACGCAGGTCGTCAGGATCCTCGGCTTCATATTCCTGATCCAGGCCGGGGGGGTCGTCTCAGAGAGCCTGCTTCTTCGCAGGCTGGAGGCGCGCACCGTAGCCGCGCTGCAATTGGGCGCTAAGATCGGCGGAACCGGTCTGGTCGGCATTCCCCTCGCGCTGCTGGGGTGGGGATATTGGGCTCTCGTCGTGGCGTTGCTCACGGAGGCCTTCTTCAGAGCGGTCGCAGCCTTCGCCATCGTCAGACCTCCGGTAAGGCCACTTCTCAAGCGAGAGCTCACCAACCGGCTATTGCGATCGGGCTCCGGATATTCGCTCTCGCGATTACTGAACTTTGCCGCGACACGGGCCGATAACCTTCTCGTCGGAAGATATCTGAGCGCCGCGGCGCTCGGGCTCTATTCACGTGCCTATGCGCTGATGAGCGCGCCGGCGGATCTCTATGGGACCGTGGCCGATCGCGTTGTCTTCCCGGCAATGGCACTAATCCAGGACGACAGGACAAGGCTGCACCGCGCCTTCCTAGAGGGAACCGAATTGACCGCGCTTGTGGGTATTTCAGCGTCGGCGCTCCTGTACCTGCTGTCGAACCAAATCATTGACCTCGTTCTCGGCGACAAATGGCACGCGGTCATCGTCCCGTTCGGTATATTGGCCGCCGCGACATACTTCAGGCTCGGAGCGAAGGTAGCCGGGTCCGTCCAGCGAGCGCGGCGAGCGCTGCGTGCCATGATCTTCACGCAGGCGCTGTACGCCCTGCTCGTCGTGGGCGGCTGCCTGGCGAGCTACCGTTACGGCATCGTATGGGTCTCAGCTGCGGTCAGTGCGAGCGTGGTGATTTTCTACATCGTGATCATCACCAGCGCGGCGCGCCTCGTCGATGCATCGACAAGCCAATTTGCGAAAGCACATCTGCCCGGCATCAAACTCGGTCTTTTGTCCGCGACGCTGTGCTGGGTGACGCTGCGTCTGGGCGACTACCTTCGGTTGGATACGCTGCCGATGCTCATATTGGAGGGATGCATTTTGGGAACGGCAGCGCTGGGAATCTCCCTGCTCCGGCCAGCTTGGCTGATCGGGAAGCTCGGCTCCGCCAGTCTCGGTGCGATTCAGGCCCGTGCCGTCGTGCTATTTTCGCGACCCAAACCGCTAGGCGATTGAGCACGGCGTCCGTCGTTCGCCGGGTCTCGCGGTTTCACCTGCGCCGGCACACCGACGGCAAGGTGATCCGCGGGCACATCCCGAAGCACGACAGCATTCGCTCCCACCTGCACTCGCGCACCGACCTGTAACGCGCCGATGATTCTGGCCCCGGCGAAGCAGATGACGTCATCGCTGATCGTTGGGTAGAGTCCGCGGTTCCAGTCGCCCCGTCGTGCGGCGCCGATGGTGACCTGCTGATAGACCACGCAGCGCGCGCCGATGGTCACCCCGGCTCCGATCACGATGCCGGTCGGATGGGGCATGCTAAATCCCGGACCGATGGACGCATCGAGACTGATGTAGCAGCCAAATCGTTGCTCGATCCGGCGCGTACAGGATCGTGCGGAGCGCAACGCTCCCTTTGAATGAAAATGTTGCGCGAGCCGCAACCAAGCCAGGCAGCAACGCTCACCGCGGCCAAAGAATAGGATCTTGCCAAGCCGCAGATAGGACAAGCCCGATCCGGATGGGAGAACCTCCCACTGGAGACGCTGCACGAGACCTGGGCTTGCCGTGCCGCTCCACGTCTCCCCGGCCGCTCCATTGCGCTGCGGCAGGTCCGATGATCGGCTATCTTGCATTCGAGCGTCAAACCTTTCATCCGCGACGGCGTTCCTGTGAAAGCGTCGTGGATCCGTGCAGCGCAACTGATCGTTGCTTCGTGTAACTTGCAATGCTGCAGTGCACAATGCATGGCAGGTCGCGAATTGAGTTGGGTAAGAAGGAGTTAGCACACTATGCGGATCGCCATGATCGGATCGGGCTATGTCGGATTGGTATCCGGCGCCTGTCTCGCCGATTTCGGTCATGACGTCGTCTGCGTCGACAAGGACGAGACGAAGATCGCGGCCCTGCAAGCAGGCAAGATGCCGATCTATGAGCCTGGCCTTGACCAGCTTGTGGCTCATAACGTCGCAGCCAATCGGCTGCGCTTCACCACCGATCTCGCCGCCGGCGTAAAGGATGCCGAGGCAGTATTTATCGCCGTAGGCACACCGTCCCGCCGCGGCGATGGCCATGCGGACCTCAGCTATGTCTATGCGGCGGCCGAGGAAGTCGCGCACGCGAGTAGCGACTATAAGGTGATCGTCACCAAATCGACGGTTCCGGTCGGCACTGGCGACGAGGTTGAACGGATCGTCCGCGAAACTAACCCCGCCGCCGAATTCGCCGTGGTCTCCAACCCGGAATTCCTGCGCGAAGGCGCGGCGATCAACGATTTCAAGCGGCCCGACCGGATTGTCATCGGCAGCGATGACCCGCGCGCCAATGAGGTAATGCGCGCGATCTACCGGCCGCTCTATCTCAACGCCGCGCCGTTCGTGATCATGTCGAGGCGCGCGGCCGAGCTCACCAAATATGCGAGCAATGCGTTCCTCGCAGCGAAGATCACCTTCATCAACGAGATCGCGGATCTGTGTGAGAAGGTAGGAGCGGACGTGAAGGACGTCGCTCGCGGCATCGGGCTCGACAGGCGGATCGGTTCGAAGTTCCTCCACGCCGGCCCCGGTTACGGCGGCTCATGCTTCCCAAAGGATACGCTCGCCCTCCTCAAGACCAGCCAGGATTATGATGCTCCGCAGCGGGTGGTCGAAGCAGTCGTCGCGGTCAACGAAGCGCGCAAGCGGTCGATGGGTCGCAAGGTGATCCAGGCGATGGGCAACAATATCCGCGGCAAGACGATCGCCATCCTCGGCCTCACCTTCAAACCCAACACCGACGACATGCGCGATTCACCGTCGATCGCGATCATCCGGGCCCTGCAGGACGCCGGGGCGGTCGTGAAAGCCCACGATCCCGAAGGCATGGAGCAGGCGCGGCTGGTGCTCGAGGACGTCGAATATTGCGATGATATCTATGCCACCGTCGAAGATGCGCACGCGCTCGTGATCGTCACCGAATGGGATGCGTTCCGCGCGCTCGATCTGCCGCGCATTCACACGGCAATGTCCGATGGCTTTCTGGTCGACCTGCGCAACATCTACAGCCGCGAGGATGTCGAGCCGTTCGGGTTCAAATACATCGGGGTTGGGCGGTGAACCCGCCCGCTCAGCGCGCGATGAACAGGAAGTAGATCAATGTCGCGATGGCAACGACGAAGAGCAGCGGACCACTGACGGCCGAGACCGTCTGAATAAATCTTTCGCCCTTTGTCAGTTTCGCCGGCGGCAGCAGCCAGGTGTCATATCCCAGCTGGTCATCGTGGTACGGAACTTCGGCAAGAAAATCGGTCGGCGGCTTGCGGCCGCTGTCATTGCCCGATGTCCGCGGGCGAGCAGAAGATGCCCGCTTCGGAACGGTCCCCATTGTGATTAGCCCTTCGCTCTCCTGCCGTCGATCATAGGATATTCGGCGTTCGGAAACAAAGAACTATATATTCACAATGATATATAAGCGTAAAAAACAGGCGGGTGTCACTTAGAAAGCACGCGAGTGCACGATGACCCTCAATGTCGACAGGATGATCAGCAGGTCGCCCCAGATCGACCAGCCCGAGAGATATTCAAGATCGGACTGCAGACGGCGGGTAAGGTCGTCGCGTTCATGGGTCGCGCCACGGAGTCCGCGGACCTGAGCCAGGCCGGTGATGCCCGGCTTTAGCGCGTGACGATGCCAGTAGCGTTCGTCCACTTCCCAGAAAAGCTGCTGGCCGGCCATGGATCCGAGGGCATGGGGCCGCGGACCGACGATGCTCATGGTTCCGAACAGCACGTTGAGCAGCTGCGGCAACTCATCGATGCTCGTCCGGCGGAGAAAGCGCCCGACCCGGGTCACCCTGTCGTCCTCGCGCCGGGTGGAAAGCTGGCCAACAAAGTCGGTGGCCTCCACCCGCATGCTCCGGAACTTGAAGACCTCGAACAAGGCGTTGCCCCGACCGACGCGCTGCTGCTTGAAGAAGACGGGACCGCGGCTGTCGAGCTTGATCGCCACCGCTGTGAGCAGCAGGACCGGCGCCAGGGCGATCAGGGCGGGTATCGCGAAAGCGAGATCGAGGCCCCGCTTCAGCATGCGCTGGCGCAGATTCAGCGGACCGGTGGCGATGATGAGGGTGGTCTGACCCATCAGCGAGGCAACGCCGATCGCACCGACCGCATCGAATTCGGTCGCCAGCACCTCTCCGCGAATATTGGCGCCTTTGAGCAGCATTGCCCAGGCACGGCTCGTATCGCGCCGGCATGCGACGACGACGCGATCGGCGCCATCGAGCAGCGCGGCGAGACGTTGCAGCATGATCGGGTTCCTGGCGTCGGGCACAATCCCGACCTCGCCGGCATCGACGTAGGTGGTACCGTGCGGAATTCGGGCGGGAGCGCCGTCGCCGATCACCACCTCGGTCACGAACCGCCCGTCCAGGCGACGGCAAATGATCTCGCCGGCGACCTTTCGCATGGTGGCCACAGTGACGAACGACAGCAGGATCGCGCTACCCATAGCGAGGCGCGAGATCCTGAGATCGACCTTCAGGAAGTAGGCGATGAACAGCAACAGTCCGACCGCAAGTACCAACGCGCCGAGCGCACGCGCAGCGCCGGTGGTCGGGGATTTGAGCGCATCGACCGAATAGGCGCCACCGTTAAACGCAAGCCCCATGTAGAGTGGGACCATTGCCATTCCGAAGTCGAACCAGACCTGCTGATCGAGGTCGCCGAAGCGCACCAGCCAGCCGACGGCGAACGAGGCAGCGATGCACAGCATGTCGAGCAGCGCGAGCAGCGCATAGAGCTGGACCCGAAGGATGTAGCGCGACGGCGCCGCTCGAACTGACCGACGGACAGAATCATTATCCTCGAGCACGGGCTCGACGAGTGTGCCCATTCCCCCTTGCATTGACACAAGATTACTCCGCACGGCGGTCGCGACGCAGCGACCCTATCAGCCCCTGTTAACGCACGAAAATGCAAAAAGGGGAATTTATCGTGCAAAATTAACTGCCTGCCCCATCGAATGATGGCGGGGCACTGTCATCCGGTCAATTCCATTGCGGCGCCGGCACGATCGCCCGTGCTCCGGCCGCTTCAGGTCAGCAGCAGCGCCGCCGCGCACCAGAGCGCGATGCCGAAGACGATCGATCCCGCGAGCCCGAACGCAAAGGACGCTGTCATAATGTCCTCACCAGGCTCGACGACCTCATGCTTCATCAGGGGTGCCTTTCATCCTCTCGAAGGTGCTTCGCTTCTGTCGAGCGCGGTCGGCAAGCCGCCGCAATCACCATCGGACTGATCTATATTAGGCTCATTTTGTGCAGGCCTCAATGGATTGCGATCGCCGACTGCAATCTTTGCAGCGCTGCACCGCCAATCACGCCATCCTTGTCATGGCCGAACGGATCAAGCGGCCTCCGTCATCCGGGGATCCGCAGGCGTGGGCATCCAGATAAGTACTCGAAAAATACACGATAAATTCACCGAAAGACTACACCGGCAGGTTAATCCCCGATTGGTAATGACGAGTCTCGACCTATCCTTTTCAGCGGATCCGCGAGACCCATCATGGACCCAACACTCATCGAGAATCCCGAGAAAATCGGGATCGGTTTCTATGCGAAAGCAGACGGGATGGAGATCCTGTCCGACCTCGATCTCATCCGCACCAACTGGTTCTACAGCTGGTCGCCGGCGCTGGCGCCGCTCGGTGTCGGGGAGTGGGGAATTGGTGACGCCGTCACAATCAGCGGAACGGCGGGCGATGCTGCCCTGGCACTGGGCGCTGGTAGCGAAGCCTGGGCTTGGCAGACCTATAGCCTGAACGCTGGAGCCTTTGTCCTGCTGTCGTTCGATGCAGCCTCATCGAGCGGCGGAACCGGTGCCGTCGTGGTCCAGTTTCTCGATGCTGGCGGGCACGTGCTGGGCAGCAAATCCGCGTCGGTTTCCGGCGGTGACAAAGTCTATTCGGCCAGCATGATTGCGCCGGCCGGCACCGTCAGCGCCAGCCTCATAGCCTATACGGTGAGCGGCACCGGAATAGTGATCGACGACGTCTCGCTGAAAATTGGCGGGAACGAACTTGTCCACAATGGCGGTTTCGAATCGTACACGGACAGCAGCGACTATATGAATGGGTTCACCCCGATGATCTGGGGTGCGTCGGACATGCAATATGCGCGCACACCAGGATATTTCGGTTCCGAGACGACACTGCTCACCTTCAACGAACCGGACGTAGACAGCCAATCGAACCTCAGCGTCGCCCAGGCCCTCTCCTACTGGCCGGACCTGATGGCGACGGGGATGCGGCTCGGCTCGCCGGCGGTTACGGCGGAGCATGCGCTCGGCCAGGGTAGCTGGCTGCAAAGCTTTATGAGCCAAGCGGATGCGCTCGGCGACCGGGTCGATTTCATTGCCGTGCATTATTATTCGACCGATCCCAGCATCGATGCCTTTAAAAGCTTCCTTCAGGCGCTTTACGATGCCTATCATCGGCCGGTCTGGGTGACCGAATGGGCGCTGGCCGACTGGAACAATCCGGGCCGGTTCACTGCCGACCAACAGCAGGCCTTCTTCGCGGCGGCGACGCAGATGATGGACGATCTGCCGTTCGTCGAACGCCAAGCCTGGTTTGGCATCTATGAGGGGATGGACGGCTGGAACCTCCATTCCGGCCTCATCGACGCAAACGGCAATCTCACCATCGTCGGGGCTGCGTTTGCCGACCTCGCCGATCCGCATGTCGAGCTGGCGCCCAGCGATCTGCTGCTCGCCTCAAACTGGATCGCCGAGAACAGCAAGACAGGCGCCTCAATCGGTTTCGTGACTGCGATCGATGGTACGGCGCACGACAGCTTCACTTACGCTCTGCTCGACGATGCCGGCGGCAGGTTCGCAATCGATGCGGCAACGGGCGAGCTCACCGTCCTCGATGGCCGTCTGCTCGACTATGAGCAGGCCAACAGCTTCGCGATTGCCGTCAAGGTCACCGACGGCGCCGGTCATGTTTTCAGCAAGCAGCTGACGATCGATCTTACAAATGTCGAAGAAAGCCAGAGTCTCACGGGCACGATTGCCAATGATACGTTGTGCGCGACCTCGGGCGACTGCTGGAACGTCAGCGGGCTTGCGGGGAACGATCTGATCGAAACCCTGGATGGAGCCGACAGCATTCGCGGCGGCGCTGGAAACGACGCGATCAGCGCCGGCGGGGGCAACGACCTGGTCGAAGTGTCCGGCAAGAGCGATGGATTCGACAGTGTCGACGGCGGCGCCGGCAGCGACCGCATCGTCGCGCTCGCCAACGGCACGGTGATCGGACTCGCCGATCTTTCGAACGTCGAGGCGATTTCTGCGAACGGGTTCACCGGCGTCACCATCTCGGGAAGCGGCGGCGCCGACACCCTCGACTTCAGCGAGGTCACCCTCACCGGCATCACCCGGATTATCGGCGGCGCTGGCAATGACGTTATCGTCGGCAGCGCCGGCGACGATTTCATCGACGGCGGCGCGGGGACCAACATGCTGAGCGGCGCCGCAGGCAACGACCGGTTCGTCGCCGGTGCGCCTTCCGCCGTCGACGGCGGCAATGGCTATGATGTGATCGTTGCGACCGGGGCGAGCCAGCGGATCTGGCTGACGAGCCTCAGCGGCGTCGAGGAAATCTCCTCCGGCGGATTTACGGGCGTGACCCTCAACCTCGCTGCACCCACCACCCTCGATCTCTCGGCTGTAACCCTCACCGGCATCACGCGCATCATCGGCAGCCCGGGTGCCGACATCATCACCGGCAGCGGTGGCAACGACGTGATGTCGGGCGGGTCGGGGAGCGGCGATGCGCTGCATGGCGGTGCTGGCGCCGACACGTTCCAGTTCTCGAAAGCGTCGGGCGCCGATCTCCTCGACGGGGGCGATGGGTTCGACACGGCGGCCGCCGTCGAGAATGGATCGGTCCTCGGCTGGGGCGCCGTTTCGAGCGTCGAGAAGATTTCGGGCGCTGGATTTACCGACGTGGCGATCGGAGGGACGGCGGGTGATGACGTGATCGACCTCAGCGGCATCCTGCTCGAGAATATCGCCCGCATCGCGGGCGGCGGCGGCAACGACCGGATCATCGGCGGTGCCGGCGGCGATACGCTTGTCGGAGGCAGCGGATCAGATCTCCTGTGGGGCGGAACCGGAGCGGACCGCTTCGTCTACAGCTCAATCATTGACAGCCGCACGAGCTCGGGGGTCGATGTGATCGAGGATTTCCAGGACGCGATCGACCGGATCGACCTGTCGGCCATCGATGCCTCGACGAAGCTCACCGGCAACCAGGCCTTCAGCTTCCTCGGTAGCAGCGCGTTCAGCAAGGTTGCGGGCCAACTGCGCCTCGACACCAGCGATGCGTCGAAGACCGTGCTCCTTGGCGACACCAACGGCGATGGTAGCGCGGACATCCGGATCGAGCTCATCGGAACGCACAGCCTGACCTCGGCAGACTTTCAGCTCTGAACCTCGATCAACCGGGACAGGGAAAGCGCCTCTGGAGGGCAACGATGACGACAGACGCAGCCTGGCTTTCCATCTCGCGTGGATTGGCCTTGAGATAGCCGATCACGCTGTCAACCATTTCTCCCTGGCTCGTCCCCGTCGGAACGCAGACTTCATTCACCTTCAGCCAGCGCTCGTGCGCGAGGGTCGCGTCATAAGTCGCGACCACATAGCCGTAGCAATAATCCCAGCCGTCCGGCTTCTCACAGCGGGCGATGAGATCGCGGCCGAGCAGGAAACTCTTGGCCTCTTGCCGTGGCTGCGAGGTCGCAGCGAGCAGCGCAAGGAACAGCGTTAGAGACACAGAACCTCCAGGTCAGGGTGCGGTCGACCGCAAGCGGTGAACAGGCGCGCGATGAGCAGCGATAGGGTCAAACGTCCTCCAGATCAGGGTGCAAACCGACGACGTGCGGCGAACGGCCGCACGTTCGGGTCGAACGGGGCAACGCTCGACCGCATCGGTCGTTGCAGGAAACTAAATCCGGGGGACTCTCTTCGCAATTGCAACAAAGTGACCTACCTGTATGTTGCACTGCAATAAATCTGATTGGTGGTTGATGAGCAAGCGTTATACGATCGCGACAGCCTCGGTGCTGGTCGGTTCGGTAGGAGCGGCGACGTTTCTGGACAGTTTTTGGCCGGCCGTGGCGGGCGTCTGGCTGGCCTGCCTGCCGGCGGTCATGATCATCTTCGAACGAGAATCGAAGACCAGCAACGGCTCGTGAAATCGCTGCACTGCATCGATCGCGCAGCTTCGACGCGGCGGGCGATGCTACGGCGAGCAGCGTTGGCGGAGAGGGTGGGATTCGAACCCACGGTACGGTTGCCCGCACAACGGTTTTCGAGACCGTCCCAATCGACCACTCTGGCACCTCTCCGTCGGGGCTGCCCCGGTCGATGGGGCGGTCGATGAGGCGGGCGACTTACGGGTCAAAGACGGGTCCGTCAACGTTCCAACCCGGCACATTCGGAGCCGGTACGACGAAGGTCTGCGTCCTTTCTTGCCAGTCGTGCATTATTGCCTACATAGGTGGAACGATGGCCAGGCAGGATTCCAGCTTTCACAGCAAGAGTGTGGTTTCAGCGCCGCCCATCGCCCACGCCAATTTCGCGATCGGCGACGTCGTCCGGCACAAGCTGTTCGATTTCCGTGGCGTTATCATCGACGTGGATCCGGTCTTCGCCAACAGCGAGGAATGGTATGAAGCCATTCCGGAGGACATCCGGCCGCCCAAGGATCAACCCTTCTACCACCTGCTCGCCGAGAATGGGGAAGGCAGCTATTTCGCCTATGTCAGCCAGCAGAATCTGCTGCCGGACGAAAGCGATGAGCCGATCGACCATCCAGCGATCAAAGGCATCTTCCACGGCTACGCCGGCGGGCGCTATCAGCTTCGGCCAGAGCATCGGCACTAAAGCGCACGCGACGCCCGCGAGCGTTGACAGTCCCCCGAACCTCCAGTAGCAGCGCCCTTCCTCCGCGCGGCTTCGGGCTGCGGTCTTCGTTTCGCGCGGTTCGTTCGAAGCTTTTTGGAATTGAGCCATGTTCGCAGTCGTGCGCACAGGCGGCAAGCAATATCGCGTCGCCGCCGGAGACAAGATCGTTGTTGAAAAGATCCCGGGCGAAGCGGGGGACAGCGTCCAGCTGGGCGATGTCCTGCTGGCCGGCGAGGGCGCGGAGCTGCGCTCGACCGATGGACTCGTGATCGCTGCCGAGATCATCGCCCAGGCGAAGGGCGAAAAGGTCACCGTGTTCAAGAAGCGCCGCCGCCACAACTACCGGCGCAAGAAGGGCCATCGCCAGCAGTACACGATCCTGAAGATCATCAGCATTGGTGGCGCGAAGAAGGCGTCGAAAGCCGCCAAGCCGGCCGAGGAAGAGCCGAAGCCCGCCAAGGCCGCCGAGACTCCGGTCGCCCAAGCGCCGGCGAAGAAAGCCCGCGCGAAGAAGGATGACTCGGAGGCTCCTGCAAAGGCGAAGGCGCACACTCAAGCCCCGTTAAAGGTTGAGGGTGCAGAGAGCGAGATGACAGACAGCCCGGCGCCTGCTAAGCGCGCGCCCAAGGCAGCCAAGGGCAAGCCGGCCAAGAAGGCCTGATCGTCCAAGGCACTACAGATTATAAGGCGTTAGAGATGGCACATAAGAAAGCTGGCGGTTCGTCACGTAACGGC
>Ga0068859_100003732_pt1 | contig 15517 bp, 25 predicted proteins | sample KBSSwiS22_FD_66585 | JGI IMG/M metagenome (GOLD analysis project Ga0068859, IMG submission 66585) | Switchgrass rhizosphere microbial communities from Kellogg Biological Station, Michigan, USA - KBS Switchgrass S2-2 | ecosystem: Host-associated > Plants > Roots > Rhizosphere > Soil ...
AAACCTACAGCCTGCCACATCAGACAACCAACCAGCGCCCATTGCAAAATCCCAGACCACTCAGCCTTCAACTTATCCAGCAGATCAGGATCGCGCTGCGCTTCGGGGATCGTCACCGCAAACGGCACCAGCTGCACCCGGCGCCGGATTGCCTCATCGTTGGAGCGCATCGAAGGCTTGTGATTGCCAGCCACCATCAGCTTAAATTGCGGCACATATTGGAAAAAATCCTGCCGCATGAAACGCGCCGAGATCGGATCGCCGCCGGTCAGCGCCTTGAGTTTCGCCTCGGCCCAGCGCGTGCCCTGCTCGGTCTCGATCGCCGTCACCATCCGCGCGCCTCTAAGCCCAGCCATGTCGGTCGGATGCCGCTCGCCTTGCGTCGCAATCAACATATCCATCGGTGCAACGGTGGTGAACTCGCCAAAGATGCCCGAGAGCGTCGAGGTGAACACAGATTTCCCGTTGGCGCCGGTGCCATACAAAAAGAACATCACGTGCTCGGTCGTCACACCGGTCAGGCAATAGCCCACCACACGCTGCAAATAGTCTTGCAGATCTCTGTCGCCGCCGGAAATCTCATCAAGGAATTGCAGCCAGCGCGGACATTGCCCCTGTGGTGTTGCTGCGGTCTCCTTGGTGATCAGCATCGCCGGATCATGCGGCAGCAGCTGCCCGCTCTTGAGATCGATCACCCCGCCCGGCGTGTTGAGATGCCACGGGCTCTTGTCCCAGGCCTCCGATGTCATGGCGTGCGCCCGGTCGGCACGGGCTAATCGCTCCACCGCCGACACCGTTACGGCGCTGGCAACCCCTTTGCCCTTAAGGCCTTGTGAGCGTAACTGCGTGGCGACGATGCGGCACAATTCCCGCGCCAGATCAAAAGCTCTGAGCGTGGTCTCGTGCTCCCATTTGACGCCGGTCCAGCGCAGCCACTGCCCCCACGCCGCCACATAGCGCCAGTCGTCCTGGTGCATCGCCGTGAAGGCCTGGGCTAGGGAGTCGTCGCTGACCTCGCCGACCGGCTTGGGCTTGCCGCCGAGCGGCTTGCCGTTATTCGCGGCCCTGAAAATCGAGCCCGGGTCTTGTCTGTGTGCGTCGTTGGGATCAAGGCCTTCAGGCTTCTGCTTCTTGCCTTTGTCATTTTTCTCGGCCATAAAAGCGCAGCCTTCCCAGCCTTGTCAGCGGTGAGGTGTTGAGTACCCCAGCCCCCGGGGTCGCGCCCGGGGGCAATTTTTTTTGAGATGCGACCAGCGACATTACGCCGGTCGCCGCCTCAGTGGCAAGATGCGAACCTCACGATCGTCCTCCATCCACGTCGCTGCACACTCGGCAGCTGCATCTTTGCCGGTGTCATCGGGATCGGGGAAGATCGTCAGGCAATCAACGCCCGGCAGCAGCGGGAATTTCTCGATCATGCCCGCCGACAGCGCCGCCCACACCGGACGCGCGCCTTCGATATAGCAGGCGATCGCATCCTCGATGCCTTCAACGATGTGCAGGCCTTGCGTCACCTCGTCGTCGGGCGAGATGAAGCACACGCCAGCCTTGCCCAGCATCTTGCGATCGACCTTGCGTCCAAGCTCATCGAGAAAGATCCGTTGCACGCCGCAGGAGAGGCCGGTGCGCGGGTCGCTCATCAGCCCGACGATCATGTTCTTGGCCTTGTGCCACCTGAGGCAATGATCGAATGCGCCGTCGATGAACTCCAGCCCTCGATGCACCCTGAGATAGCTCCCGCCCAGCGTGCCATCGAGCGGCACCGCCTTGTTCCAAAATTTCATGGCCTGGGCGACGCGCCGCTTCAGATCCTCGGCAGCGTCCTTCTGCGCCTTGTCGTACATCCGCAGCTCGGCAATCTTGGCGGCAGCATTCGCCTCCCGGCTGATCTTGTGCCTGACTTGCAAAGACGTTGGACGCCATGCGTCCAACAGGCCACGCTTCACCAGCTCAGCCTTGATGTCGAGCCAGCTGCATTTGGCGAAGCAGTGGCAGTCGATGCGCGTGCCGCCTCGCTTGGGGTCGGGCTTCTCGCTGATCTTGAGGGATGCCGTCTGGTCGTCATGGCACGGACAGCGTGCTGTGCCGTATTGTCCATGCCAGTGTCCGCCCAGCGCCAGCGTGATCTGTTGCGCCGAGAATTTCATCGCGGTATAGTCCCCTCGTTGGTTGTGTGTCTTGCGGCCCCGGTGATTCCTTTGCACCGGGGCCGTTTTCATGCGCCGTCGCAGTCGCGCTCCTGATCCTTGGCACACCAGTCGAGCGCCTCGCTCACCGCCTCGACAATCTCCTCGGCGGCTTCCTTCTGATAGCCTTGCAGCTTGCGCTCGATGATCCGGCGAATCAGGATCGCCTCGACCGCCTCTTCGGCCTTCCGCAGCGGCGTCATCACACCACCACCAGGATCAGCGCGAACAGCATAGAGCCGAGCACGATAGTGGTCGCGCCAATTACTAAGATAGTCCCTGTCAGGTCATAGAGCGTCATCGTAGTCTCCTCGGTGTTGATTATGTGTCAGGCGGTAGTGCTTCTGACAGTAGGGCTCAGCATCAGAAGGCGTTGCCCTGCCGCAGAATCTGAATGGCGCCACTGCGCCGAAAGGAAAGTGACACATGCCGCTGCTGAGTTGCTCGAGCGGCAACGCCAATGCTTCGGCATCCGGCTGCACATGCTTGCCTGTGATCGTGGTGTTGGGCACCGTCGGCTGCTGCTTCGGTCGGTTCACGTTGTAGTTCGGCTTGGCCTTGCGGTCGGACGGATGCCGCTCGGGTTCCACGCCGCCCATCTTCGCCAGGAAGGCGCGCCGCACCATCGAATTTTTGCGGTAGCTCTCCCGCTTGGCGCTCTCATTGGCAGGCAGGCGCGGCTTGATCGGGATCTTGTTGCGGTGCAGCCGACCGAGCACGGCGCAGCGCGAGCGCAAGTCAAAGCCCATGCGATGCAGCATCGAGGCGATCTGCTGGCCGGACCATCGCTCAGGCTGCTCCGCCAGCGCCTTCAGCGCCTCGTCCTCTTCCTTGGTCCAATGGCTATGCGTGTCAGTGCGTGGTGACTTGTAGCGATTCTCCATTTGCATCCTCCTCTGCTAAAACGGCACCTTGTCGCTCATGTTGGCTTCGGCATATTGCGATCTCGGGTTCGCCATCTCGGTGATCACAACGTGCATCCCCGGCTTCTGGTCGTAATGTGACGCCACCTGCAATGTATGCAGCCGGTTGATGAACTGCTTGCGCAGCACAGTAAGCACCTTGGCAACGAACGGCTGCAAGTCCGGCCTCTCGCTGCCCTCGAGCCGACCGAGCACGAGGCTGACCTGCGCATCCTGAAATCGCTTGCGCTTGCCAAAAGCCTCACGCACCGCTGCTGTGATCTCGAGCGGCTTAAGCCGCCTGGCGACTTTGAAGGCCTCGATCGGAATGAACAGGCTGAGCTTCGGCGGCACCCAGCCTGCACGCTCGACCTCACGCTGCATCCGCTGCACCTTGTCGAGGAAGGGGGTCTGCTGCGGGACAAGGCCACCGGCGGCCTGAATGCCAAGCGCCTGCGCCTGCCCTAAGATATAGTTCTGCTGCGCCTGCGCCTGCGCCAGCTGCGCCTGCGCCTGCGCCTGCACCAACTGGTTCTGGTAGGCAACCGGATCGACTTGCGCCTGCATAGCCCGATTGCGCCGCATCAGTGCCACCGCATCGTCCATGCTGAGCCCGGGCATTTCACTGCGCAGCGTTTTCACCAGCAATTCGTGATGCTCTAAGATTTTTTTCGGATCAATTGCCACTGCTTTGATCTCCCCAACATTGCCAGCCGAGCCAGCCCTGGCGTGCGAACAGCTCGACACGCGGGACCTCGCCCATCAGCTCCTCGATGCGAAAATAAGTTTCGTCGGGCTTCTTGCTGTGCTCGCGCCGCTTGCTGGCGATCACTTGCGGCACGGATTTCCTGGCACGCTTCGGATGCCCACGAGTGCAGAGCAGGCACAGCTCGGTCTGCTGCCGGGTCCAGTAGCCAAGACCGATGCCGGGCTTCACCCAGACAAACGCCACCGACTTGAACCTGAAGCCCCATGCCGTCATCAAGGCCCACGCCTGCTCGAGGTGGCAGCACGGCACCCACAGGAATAGCGCACAGTCTTTCGCCGCGATCGAGCGCAGCGGCAAGGTGTACAGCTCGGCGAGGCCCAGCGTCTTATAGTGCTTCGACGGCGAACGTCCCTCGCCCTTCGGCGAGCGTGTTTTGAAATGCCACGGCGGGTCGGCAAGGATCACCTTGAACGGCCCCGGCGGCAGCGGTGCGAACGTCATTTGCCGTTGGCCTTCCTTTCCTGCTTGGCGAGCGCCGCGCGCACTGCCGGACGCTGATCATCCTCGACCTCGACATTGCCAAACCTGACCGACTTGCCGAGCCCGCGCGCCACCGCCGCAACGGTAGCGAACTGTGGGCGCTTGGTGTCGCCGTGGAACCAGTTGTGGATGGTCTGCCGCGTCACGCCGCTCGCGTCATGCACCTGCGTGTAGCTCATGCCTGAGTCCCTGACGAGTCCGCGCAGCACGTCAATGCAAGGGTCTTTTGTCACGAACATATAGCTTCGATATAATTTCAGCGTGCGGGTCATGCCTTGGCTCCCTTCACGACGTAGGTGCCATACTCAACCTTGCGCAACGCGCCCTCTCTGATCATCGGGATCATCGCCGAGCGGACATTCGCGCTTTCGCAGCCAGTGAGCTTGACGATGTCGGCGACCTTGAACTTGCCAAGCCCAGACGACAGGATGGCGGCGCGGATGCCCTCTGCCTCCGACGCGCTGCCGTTGCGCTTGGCTCTGCTCGGCAACTGGTCGGCGACGGGATGCACCTGCAACTGGTAGGCGACGCCATCGAGCGACCGCAATAGCTCGGCCAGCTTGGTGTCCTTGACAAAAAACTCGATGCGAAACATTTGACGATTCCTTTGTTGGTGTTGGTTGGCGGAAAATTCTTAAGGCGAAGCAAAATCCTGCCGCTGCCGACGCGGCTCCATATTGATTCGAGGCATCCTGCGAGCCTTGGCTTCAACGATGTCGAGCAGGTTGTCGATGGTGACGCGGCCACGAGAGAGAGCACATAGCGCCCGCCAGTATTGCGGCGGGACGCTGTTGGCGTAGACCCAACGAATGACTGTGTTGACAGGCAACGACAGGCGATGCGCTAGCAACGCCCGCGTTGACCACAGATCAAGTACCTCGCGGAAACTCTTAAACTTTGGTTTCACCATGCGGTCCTCACTCTCTCACGCCTGCCTCGCCGCGCCTGACCAAGCCACGCCACGCCCAGCCTTGTCCCGCCTTGCCTGCCTCGCCTTGCCACACCGGGCCACGCCACGCCTTGCCAAGCCTCGCCTGCCTTGCCAGGCCTAACCTCGCCCAGCCGCACCACGCCTTGCCTGCCTTGCCTCGCCACGCCATGCCCGGCCCTGCCTGACCACGCCTCGCCACGCCTGCCTTGCCTTGCCCAACCTGACCCAGCCACGCCGAACCGTACCGGACCGGACCACGCCTCGCCTTGCCTGCCTAGTCTTGCCAGAGCGCGTCGATCAACGCCTCGACCTGCGCCACGTCGCCGCCCGCCTGCATCACCGCATAACGATAGCGATTGAGCCAAGAGGACAACGCCACGCTCGCCTTGTTGCGGAATCGCTTGACCTGTTCGGGGTCTTTCACGTCGAACGGCTCGTAGCCGCCGCCGACAGGTTTCTCGCTCGATTCCATGTCGATGAACGCAGGCACCGTGAGCGGTGCCGCAACGCGCGCCACCCTTGCGGTTTCCGCCGCCACCTTGAAGGCCTTTGCCTTGACGACCTTTGGGGCCGTCACGATGATCACAAGGTCTTTGAGGAACTGGCGAACCTGCATCAATCGCCGAGCATTGCCAGCAGCAGCATCGTCCCAATCAAAGAAGGCGAAGGCCGGGTGATCTGGCCCGGTCGTTCGCACCTCGTCAACGAAACCCTGATTGTCGAAACTGCCGTGGCGGCGAATGTAATCGTCAATCAGCCGCTGGCGTTCAGCGCGCGTCATGTAAGGTCTATTACTCACTGTGGTTGCGGTAGACATTTTTCGATTCTCCTTTGTTGGAACTAAGCAGCGCGCCGCTGGCTGACCGTATCGGCCCAATAGGCCACAAGGTCAGAGGTTTCTTTATTGGCACATTGCGGAGCGTCTAGCGCCGCCTGCTGCTGCTTACGGCCAGCGGTCTTGACGAGATCATTCCACTCGTCATCATCGGCACCATCGGGAACGACCCGGAAGCTGCCGAAGCTGCCCTTGCCCTTTTCCTGCCGGTAATCGCCGACGCCGACAATGATGCCAGCATTGGCCGCGAGCGTGTAAACGCCACGGAGATTAAGCTGCGGGGCGACAAAGCCGACCGTCAACTCGGCCCCCCAGCGCGGAAGGTAGCAGCGGGTGCGAACATCGGGCGTTCTTGCGATGTCTTTCGACCGCACGACATCGCAACGCAATTGCGGGATGCCGTAAAGCGGCACCAGATCACCGGGCACGAATAAAAGTTTCTCCGCCGCGTTCTTGAAGATGCCTTCGCTCTGCGTCGCCGCCGTCACCATCGCGGCCTTGATGGCAATCGACCGCAAACCTAGCGCGGTCGGTCCATCCGGCATGATCTCTGCCGACGACAAAAATTCGGCGACGACATCGTGCTTGATGCTGAGTCGCTCGGCGGCGGATTTCTTGCGGCCACCGACCAGCAGCATCTGCTGTACCTTGTTGCTCATTCGATTCTGGAACAGCGGTGTCGTGCCGATGATCCGCAGTGTGGTTTCCTGACGGTCAAGCGGCGTGATTCGCAACTCGACCGAGTCGTCTGTTTTCTTCTTGGTCATTTGTGTGTCTCCTATGTTTAGACCGTAGTTCCTATGCCTTATCACATAAAAAAAATAGTTGCAAGTGGGGCATGGTCTATGCAAGGCTGGACAGCTGCACACCAACCAACAGGAGATGCACCACATGACTGACCCCACCATGCCGAAGCGTTCGCACAAGAAACAACCGCCGCCGCGCGTGCCTACCGTGCGCCCAGCTCGAGATACGCTGATTCTCGACAACGAATCTTTTTCGTCGATGTGCCGCGCGTTGCTGAATTTCTCCGAAGAGCTTGCCGGTATTGCCAGCTCGCTCGCCGAGATTCGGCTGCAAAACTTTACAGTTTGTTCCAATCAAGAGGCGCTGTCGGGCGACATCGCCAACATTATCTCCCGCCTCGCCATCCTCGAGCAGCTGGCGCAAATACCACCGGCGCCGCCGCCGTCAGTCTACCGTCCGCAATACGATCACCAGGGCCAGCCGTTGCAGCCGCCACGGCAGCTGCCGCCGCGACCAGACACCGGCCAGCCGCCACCGCTGCGCGAGGTCTTGCGCGGCATGCAAGGCGTGCAGCCTCGTGAGCCGCAACAGCAGTCACCGGGTTTTTATCCTGACAACACGGAGCGCCGCAAATGACCCAGGTCGGCATCGCGGGTCGCAGCGACCCCTACGAATTTTGGCACCTTGCGCTTTCGGGCGTGCCGGTCGGCAGCGACGAGCTGCCGGTGTACGCCGACCGGCCTCAGTGCGGCTTCTACCGCATGCGGCGCGGCATCCGCGCGCCATGGGAAGCCATCGCAATTTTCCATCGTGATGATGCGCTGGTCGCGCTAGTCGATGGCCGCGAAACGCCGCCCAATTCCATCTGGCATTGGTGCTGTGTGCATCCGATTAGTGAAATGGCTTACCACCACGCGCGCGAAACTGGGCAATGGGGCGATCTCGATGACACCGTTCTGGTGCTGCAAAACCAGGACGCGGTGCCGGAGCGATTCAAAAACTCCGCGCCCTATGAGCGCCTCAAGCAGCAGATCGATCTCGCCATCGGCTCGGCCTCGCTCTACGAGACCATTGCCGACGACACCACGAGCCTCAAGGCGCAAAGCCTGCGCGCCAAGCTGATCGAGCTGGCGAACGCTGCCGACAAACTGCGCGAGACCGAGAAGCGCCCGCATTTCCAGCAGGCCAAGCTGATCGATTCGGTTTGGATGCCAACCATCAAAGCCGGGCAAGAGGCCGCCGTGAAAATTCGCAAGGCGCTTTCCCGCTACGAGACCCTGAAGGCCGCCAAGGCGATGCTCGAGCGCCGCAACGAGCCGCTGCCGGAACGCATCGAGTCCGGCTACGGACGCGCCGCTTCAATCCGAGACAAGACGGTGATTGCATCTGTCGAGGATTGGGCGGCGCTGTTCGCCTATTACGCCAACGACCAGCGGGCACGCGACATGATCCTGAAGCTCGCCGAGCGTGACGCCGCATCCGGCGTCGCCGTGCCGGGGATCACAACCAAGACCGAAAAGGAGGTCCGGTAATGCAGAACGAAGAATTTGTGCGCGGCATGCGCCACGCCGCCAGCATTGTCGAAAAGTTCGCCAAGACTAGCCCCAATGCGGTGCTGATCTGCGAGGACATCGCCATCGAGATCCGGCGACGCGCTAAGCTGTCTGCCTTGCGCAAAACGCGAACCGCAAAAGCAAAACCGGAGACAACCGCATGAGCATCGACCAATTTGACGACATCAAACCCGGCCACATCATCACCAAGAAACCAGAGCCGGTGCCGACCGTGCAGCAACTGCCGGGCAATCCGCTCGAGCGTGCCGGGATCGACGCCCAGCTCGCCGCTGCCCGCGCCAACCCGCGCAGCATGGAAGCCTTCATGGGACGCAGCCAGGCCATGATCGGCCTGCCGGGCGTGGCGGAGGAATGCGTCTATTCGCTGCCGCGTGCTGGCAAGACCATCGAAGGCGCCTCTTCGAGATTCGCCGAGATCGTCCTCGCCAATTACGGCAACTGCCGGGTGTCCGGCGCCATCGTTGCCGAGTCTGCCGACTACATCACGGCACGCGGTCTGTTCCACGACTTGGAATCCAACATGGCGACGAGCGTCGAAACCCAACGCCGCATCGTCGACTCCAAGGGCCGACGCTTCAATGCTGACATGATCATCACCACCGGCAACGCAGCTGTCAGCATTGCGGTGCGCAATGCCACGCTGCGCGGCATCCCGAAAGCACTGTGGAAGGGTCTCTATGACCGGGCCTGCGAGATCATCGCCGGTGGCGGGCACGATGCCGAGAAGATCGAGAAGGCGCTCGCCTATTGCGAGAAGCGTGGCGTCAGCCCCGACCGGGTGCTGAAATTTTTGGAGATCACAGACAAAAGCGAAGTCATGCCAGAACATTTGGTCCGCCTGCGTGGCGCGTGGCAGGCCATCGCTGACGGCGAGGCGACGCCGGAGGACTATTTCAAGAGCGAAGCACCACCGGCGCCGGAAGCGCCGCCGACCGCCAGGGCCAAGGTCGATAGGGGCAAGATGGCCAAGAAGCCCGACGCCGCCTACGTGCCGGACGAGGCGACGTGGCTCGGCGACTTTGCCGCGCGCTGCATCACCACCGACACCGAAGGTCTCGGCGATCTCTCGGTCGAGCTGCAAGACCGGCAGGGCGTGCTCAGCGCCTACGCCTTCAAAGAGGCGTCTAACGAGCTTGAGAAGGCCATGGTTCGCCTCGGGGCGATCTGATGTGGTGGCTCGGGCTTTGGCTCGGGCTCACCGTCGGCGCGTTGCTGGGTTGGCTTTGTTGTGCGGCGCTGGTACGCAATTCACTGGAGATCGACAACATGCATCTGCGCCGCAAGGTCGCCGACCTGGAGGACGGTCGAGAAATTGCCGTCAGCCGGGCCTATGCGATCGGCAAACGGGATGGCGCCAAACCTGTGTGAGAGCTTCGCGCGCCTGGGCTGCATCCCTCTGGTGCGCGAGGGTAGGGGGAGGCGGGGGCGGCAACTTTGTCAGGAGGGGCCGCCCCCGTTCTGCTAGGCGAGGTAGGTTTTCGCCAGCTCGGCGAGGCGGGCAGCCTCGTTGGCCGTGCTGTCGCGGAGCGCCTTGTCGCCGCGCAGATCGTCAGCATCAACGTCGGAGATGGATTTCAGAGCCGCCGCCAATGCATCGATATTCGAGTCGTCGGTGACGTTCAACTCCGGCAGCAGGTCCGCGAGCTTGGCGACATTGCCGACAAGTGAATCGCGGAAGATGCCGACGCCGAGCGCCGGATCGTAGGCCTTGAGCTTCTCGGCCATGGTGCCGACAACCTCAGTGACACGGCCCACGAGATCATTGTGCGCCGTCTTGGTCTTGGCCTCGATCTCGGACGCGATGGCCGTCCGCACGCCTGCCAGCAGATCATCCGACAGCGACACGCGGAAATCGTCCGCGACCGGCATCGGCATGATCGACGTGTCGAAGGCGAACTTGCCAACGAGGTCATCGGCAGCCGGATAGTCAACCTCGTTGAAGATGTCACCGAGCGTGGCGCGAGCACGATCGATGTGCTGCGGGTACGCGGCGACAAAGGCGGCAACCTCGCGCTCGAAATCCCAGCGCAAATTGCGCATCTTGTCCGAGAACTTGGCGAACGCCTTGGCGGGCAGCAGCCGGTGGCCGCCGTCGTGCCAGGGGAGGGTGTAGGCGAAATACTGCGCCCGCGCCTCGTTGATGACGCTGAGGATCGGCGCGAGCGCCTTCTTGTCCACCAGCGCCTTGTTGTAGCGCCCGGCATCGGACGCCGCGTTGTGACGCTGGTTGGTCTCGTTGGTGACACGCTTGTCGAGCTTGCGCGCCGTCCAATGCGAGATGGTGAGGCTCACGAGCATCGCCCGCGAACCGAGATCAAAGCCAGCCATGTGCAGTGTGTTGGTCATGTCAGTCTCCTGTTGATTGAAAAATTACCACTCTTTGTGATCGCCCGACGCCTCGCCAGCATCGAAGCCAGCGTTGTAGGCGTCGATCTCGGCCTGCGTCATCTGCGGGGGCAGGATCGGCTCCGAGTTATATGAGCCGCCGACAAAATAGTGCGGGTTGCGCGGGCGGCGATACCAGCTGTCGGCACCGCCACGGTCGTAGGGGCCGCCGTGGCGTTCGTCATAGGTCTTGGTCTTGGGCATCTCAGTCTCCTGTTGGTTGGGTGCAAAAAAATGGTCGGCTACGCCCACGCGATAGAGCGGGCGAGCCAACCGGGAACATGGATGGTCTCAACGAAACCATCCTCGTTATCGACCCAAGTCACCTGCGACTTGGGGAGCCATTTGAGGCGCGACCCGTCACGGGCGCGACGCGCATGGATTTCGACCAGCAGAGCCTTCTCGGTCTCACGAACGATGTGCTCCTTGGTCGCCCAGGTGTTGATCAGGTTCTGCATTTCAGTCTCCGTTGGTTTGCGTGTCAGTGGATCGATAGGATAATATGTATGCCTATTACGAATGCGATACAAGTGGTTTATCCACAAAATCGTCCCTGTGGATAATTTTAATGTTCTAGCATTTCCGCCATGTTCAGGCCGGGAGAATGCGATTTATCTGTCGTCCGCCATTCGTCCGCCCATGCTGGACGGCGGCAACCTGTTGGAAACATTGTTAAAAATAATGCTTGCACCAGCCGGTGGAATGCTTATATTCACACTGTTAAGACACCAACCAACCAGGAGATTTTCCAATGTCTACGTCTACCGTCAACATCGTCACGGTCAGCCTCAGAGAGGCTGGCCCGCTTGTGATCCACTGCGCCAAGCGCAAAAAGCCCGTCATGCTTTGGGGCGGCACGGGCGTCGGTAAAAGCGACCTCGTGGAGCAGCTTGCTGCCGCGCTCGGTCTGCCCCTGCACACGTTCATTGCGTCCCTCAAGACCCCAGTCGATCTGTCAGGCATTCCAGTGCCGGACATGGCCACCGGCACCACGACGTGGCTGCGGTCAGAGGACATCCCGTCCTTTGCCTGCGTCCTGTTCCTCGATGAGATCAACGCCTGCCCGCCTTCGATGCAGGCCGCGTTGTTCCAGCTCGCACTCAAGCGCCGCGTCGGGCAGCACCAGCTGCACCCCGACACCATCATCGTCGCCGCTGGCAATCGTCTGACGGATCGCGCCGCTGCGCAGCGCATGCCGACGGCGCTCGCCAACCGGTTCCAGCATTTCAACGTGGAGCCCAACGTCGAAGATTGGTGCGACTATCAGGCCAGCATCGGTGGCAACGAAATCTACAGCGCGTTCTTGCGTGCTCGCCCCGAGCTGATCTACCTCGCGCCCGGGCAGGAGTCGGAGCGGATCAAGGTCCCGGCTGACGCCGTCGCCTTCCCGACGCCGCGATCGCACACCACGGCAGCCGAGTGCGTTGACGTTGCCGACGCTACGACGCGCTTCCACTTGGTCGCGTCAGCTGTCGGTGAAGGCATCGCGCACGAGCTGAACGGGTTCCTGCCGACCATCACCCAGCTGCCGACCTTCGGCGAGGTTGTCGCCAACCCGAAGAGTGCCCGCGTGCCGACCGACCCGTCGCTCTGCTACGCGGTCGTGTCGATGCTGGCGGTGCAAGCGACCCGCGAGACCATCGACGCCGTGTTCGCCTACGCGGCACGTGTCGGCGGCGAGTACGAAATGGTGATGGCCGCCGAGATCAGCAGGCGCAAGCCGGAGCTGACTGAGACCAGCGCCTACACCACCCACTCAATCGCTCACCAGAACGAGGTGCTCTAATGGCTCGCAACATCAAGTCGGCGGAGGCCCGCGTCGCGCGGGCCAAAACCATCCTGCTGATCGGCCAGCCGTTCTACGGCTCGCTGATCTGCAATTTGCACATCGAGGAGAACAACGAAATCTCCCCGACCATGGCGACCGACGGCACGCACATTTTTTGGAACCGTGCTTTCGTTGACAAATGCACCGACGCCAATCTGGTGTTCGTGCTCGCGCACGAAACTGCGCACTGCGCCAACCTGCACCACGTCCGCCGCAACGGGCGTGATCCTGAAGGCTGGAACATCGCCGCCGATTACGCCATCAACATCGACTTGGTCGATGGCAGGGTCGGGGTCGCGCCGTCATGCGCGCTGCTCGAGCGGGCCTACAAGGGTTGGTCCTCCGAGCGCATCTACGCCAAGCTGAAAAAGCAGCAGCAGGATCAGCCGAAGCCGAAGCCCCAGCCGGGCAAGGGCCAAGGCCAGGACGGCCAGCAGCAGGGCCCGGGCCAGCCCGGCCAAGGCCAAGGCGAGGCCAAGGACGGCAACGAAGGCCAGGGCGCTGGTGATAAGCCGGGCGATGGCCAATCGGCCCCCGGGCAGGGCTCTGGTGGCGGCAAGCCCCAGGCCCAGGACCCGGGCGGCTGCGGTGGCATCCTCGACGGCGGCAAGACGCCGGATGACCTGCGCAAGCAGGAGCGTGAGTGGCAGCGCAACGTCCGGCAGGCCATCGGCTCCGCCATGAAGAGCGGCGGCGTCGGCGCCATCCCCGGCAGCATGCGTGAGACCCTGAAGCGGCTCAGCAGCGGCGGCGAAGATTGGAAGCATGCGCTGCGCAATTTCGTCGATCCGTCGTCGCGCCAGGATTACTCGTGGGCCCGGCCCGACCGGCGCTTTGCCGGGATGCCCTTCATTCTGCCGGGCACGCAGTCGAACGGCGTCAATCACGTCGTCGTCGCGGTTGACACGTCGGGCTCCATCAACACCGAAAAGTGTCAGGCGTTCTTGCGCGAGTGTCAGGCGCTGCTCGATCAGGAGTTTATGGACAAGCTCACCGTGATCCAGTGCGACGAGCAGATTCAGGGCATCGCCGAGTACACGCCCGGCGACATCCTGCCGCTCGACGTGTCTGGCCGTGGCGGCACATCGGTCTTGCCGGTGTGGCGTTGGGTGGAGCAAGCGTCTGAGGACATCTCGGCGCTGGTCTATTTCACGGACCTGGACGTGGGTGGCTTCGGCGAGGAGCCGCGCTGCCCGCTGCTGTGGGCTTGTCAGGATGAAGATATCCGGCGGCAGCCGCCGTTCGGTGACCTCGTTGTGATTGGGAGCTGATCATGGATTACGAAGAAATCAAACGCACCCTCGACCGGCTCGAGACCGTGGTGAAGGTGAAGCGTGCGGCGCGAGAGCCGCACGCCAACAAGCTCACCACGATCTACAAGACCGGCAAGTGGACCTACACTTGCGAGGCGATGACCAAGAACAAGCTGGGCCAGACCGTGACGTTCTGCGTGGCGAACTATGTCAACGTCGCTGGCTACATTTTGACCTGGGTCGCAACCTACGCCAAGAACGGCACCAAGCGGGTCAAGCAGCTGACCGCATTCAAGTCGCGGTCGGCGGCGGTGGCGTGCGCGCTGCGCCGCGCCGAGAAGCTCGAGGCCAAGCTCGGACGCGCCGGGCGGAAACTGCGGAAGGACCAAATATGTCAGAGATCATGACCCATGAGGCGCGCTGCAAAATCATCAGCGTGCTGTCGCCCAAAGAGCGCGAGATGCTCGACACGCTCCTCAATGGCGACATTGTGCCGACCAGCCGCGCCACGCGGGTGCGGGCGTGCCGCATCCGCTACGCGCTCAATCTTTACAGCCCTTCCACGATCCTGATTTGCGCACGGGGTCGCGGTTACACCATGCGCAAACTTGAAGCCTAGACGACCAACCAACAGGAGACTGACATGCTTAGACTCACAACCCTACTGATCGCGCTGACGATGACGACCTCGGCCTTTGCCTACGAGTCCTATCAGCAACTCTGGCAGCGGCAGCTGAACCAGGACCGGCAACAATTCCAGCAGCAGCAGCTGTGGCAGCAGCAACAGCAGATGCAGTACGACATGGACCGGTTTCAGGATCAGCAGCGGCTCGATCGGCTCGACTCCGAGATCGAGACCGACCGGCTGATCGACAGCCTCGGCGACGACTAGGAGGACCGGCCAATGACCATCTCAACCATTCTGTTGCTCGGCTCGTTGTTCGGATTCCTGGCCGGTTGCGGCTGTCTCATCGCTGCCAACAGGAGGCTGGGCAATCTGGCCAACAGCGACCAGGAGCGTCAGGTCAACATCACGGCCTTCCGCAAATCGCTGGACATCTACGAGGAGCTGGCCCGCGACCTCGAGGCGGCGCGGGTTCAGGCCGACGAACTTGAACGCTTGAATTTGCAGCATCGGATCAATACGCTGCCATAAGCCCGTTCAGCGGAAGCCTGCGTTGGACGGTACCTCGGCCCCGGGCCTCTCGCCCGGGGTTTTTATTGCTCGTCGGTCTCGGCTGGTCCGCCCTGCATCAGGCGCGCAACGAACGGCGTGGCCAGCATCATCGACAGCAGGTTCGCATCACCCTTGCGCAGCCGGGTCTCCATCTCCTTGACGGAGATGCCGAGCTTCTTCGCCTTCTTGGCGATCAGATCATCGAAAATGTCGTAGTAGGATTTGCTCTCGCCACCGAGCGCAGCTGCGTCGTATTGCTGGCCGTTCAGCTCGCCAAACTTTTTGACGTGCTCGCGGACGCCCGCCCAGACATCGGCGCTGTACTTGTCCACATCCTCGCCGTTGCGCTTGGCGGCGGTCTCGATCTGCTCCAGCAGATGCGGCATCAGGTCGTCGTCGATGGCACCCTCCTGCGATCCTGAGAAGATGTTGTTGTCGATGTCCTCTGAC
>Ga0068859_100003735_pt1 | contig 15514 bp, 17 predicted proteins | sample KBSSwiS22_FD_66585 | JGI IMG/M metagenome (GOLD analysis project Ga0068859, IMG submission 66585) | Switchgrass rhizosphere microbial communities from Kellogg Biological Station, Michigan, USA - KBS Switchgrass S2-2 | ecosystem: Host-associated > Plants > Roots > Rhizosphere > Soil ...
ACACGCCCGAGAAGCTCAAGGCGTGGGGCGCGCGGCTGAAGGCTAAAGAAGGCTGGACGATGGTCACGGGCCAGAAGGCGGAGATGGACCGCCTGCTCAAGGTACTGACCGGCGGCGTTAGCGGCAACAAGATGCACGAGCCGCTGCTGCTCATCGGAAACGAGGCGACTAACGTCTGGACCGACGCTTACGCGTACGAAAGTCCGGCCAAGCTCATTCAACAAATCGATCGCGTCGCCGCCATGCACTGATCCGGCGGCAAGACAAGGAACACCGCGAACATCGCGGCCAATATGTCGGCTGTGCCGAAGAATCCGGCACTGGCTGGTAAGAGGATTTACAGATGAAATAACCTCAGGCGCTCTTTTGTGGTTTCGATGATAATTGTTTCACACGTTTAGCCACAGCTCGAATAAATCGATCATCTTGGGCCAGCGTATTAGGATCAAGCGATTCCTTATCTTCCATGTGTGCACGTAATACTTGATTGATCTGAGTTTGATAAGCTAGTGCTCCGGCCTTTGATGCTTTCTCCTTAAAGAAGTTCAAAACATCAAGATCAAGCAGAATCGAAATTCGTACCTTTGTGTTTCGAAGTTCATTTTCTCCAGGCTTCGCCAAAAAAGATCCCCGGGGTAAGCGCTTAAGCTTCTTGGGATTGAGTCCCTCAGTATTAGACACTCGCTCAGTTTTCATCTTCATAAACCTTCACCATCCATTTCTCAGCACGGCGGGCTGATATGAGTCGCACAACCTCATCACGATATGTAAATGAAACGAACAGCAGACCAATTGAAGACATCCCGATCATCACGTACCGAGTTTCGTCACGAGTGGAATGCTCCAAATCCTCAAAGGGAACTGCCCGCGGATCGTCAAACACCTGCTGAGCCTGTTCGAATAACACTCGATGCTTCTTTGCATTTTCCAGGGCTTATCTTCGTGCCATTCAAACCGCATCCACTAGAGCATATGCATATTGAATATATATATTCAAGGGCGCGAGGTTAGCAAAGTTTGACTGCATGATGTGCCTTGCGTGTATCATCCCACGCCAGCGGTGTAGGGAATGAGATCATGATCAGACTAATCTTCAAAGCGTTGCTGTTGATGACTTTTACTGTCGCTGCCGGGTTGTCGAGTGTCAGTCGGGCGCAGCAATCCACAACCGCCTTGACTGGCGAGTGGGTGGGTAACAGCGAGCCGTCCGGCAGGTCCGAGTTTTTGCGGCTGAGCCTTACTGAAAATGCAGGCGAGATGCGGAGACCGCTTAAAGCAAAATTGACATTGGTCCAACTCGAAGGTTCTCGCGTTCGGTTGGAGTTGAGCTCGCTTAAACTCGTCATGACGGGAACTCTCGCGGGGGATGAAATTGAAGGCGAGGCCGAGGTGCCGGGAATCAAAGCTCGCTTTCATCTGGTGCGCACGGTGAAGGTCGCGCCGGAAATTTTGTCGCACTATGTCGGCGTGTATCGCTTCCGTAACGGCGATCATCTGATGATTGATAGTTTTCCCGATACTCCTGACACCCTGTTTGTGACCGACGTGAAATCCGGCGAAGCTCGCGCGGTCTTCCCACGATCGGAGACTCAGTTCACAGGTGGACCGGCCCTGCGCGTGGTGTCTCCCACGAGGCAAACACTTACCTTTCGCGACGATGGAGTTCACGTAATCGATTTGGATCAGAAGGGTCGCCAGTCTGGAGCGTTCGCGACGCGAGTTCCTATACGACGGGAAGAAGTCACTTTCAAAAACGGTGATGTCACGCTCGCAGGTACGCTGTTGCTTCCCGCTTCGAAGAAGAAGCATCCCGCCCTCGTGTTTACGCATGGTGGTGGCCCGCAATTGCGCGAGGTGTATTGGGGTCTCGGATACCTCTACGCCGCGCGCGGGTTTGCGGTCCTCAGTTACGACAAGCGCGGCGTCGGCAAATCGACAGGTAATTGGCGCGAGGCGAGCTTTGAAGATCTCGCTGATGATGCGGTCGCGGCGGCAAAGTTTCTTCAGGCCCGCACGGACATTGCCGCGAATCAGATCGGCTTTTTGGGTCAAAGTCAGGGCGGGTGGATTGCTCCGCTCGCCGCTTCACGTTTTCCGGACGCCGCGTTTGCGGTCGCTATGTCAGGCGGCGGGTTGTCACCCGCTGAGACGGAGTTGTTTGACACGGAGTATGAGTTAACTAAGGCGGGCTATACCGCGAATGAGATCAACGATGCGCTCGCGTTTCAAAAGCTGAAGAACGAGATCATTGCTTCGCCTGACTCGAATGACAAATGGGAGCAGTACGCAAAGCTGCGACTAAACGCCAAAGACCAAAAATGGTTTCGCCACCCGGGTATCGATGTCTTTGGAGCTGAGAAGCGCGCTGATGGTTTCTGGCCTTACATGCGAAAGTTTTATTTTTACGATCCAGCACCAACCCTGCGCGCCTCCCCCGCGCCACTGCTGGCGATCTTCGGCGAGCTCGATACGCCTGAGGGTGTCAAAGCGAATGTGAGTGCGATCAGGCAAATCATGGATCAGGCAGGACGGCGGGATTACATCGTTAAGGTTTACCCAAACGGATCGCACAACCTTATGGAGGTCCCACCCGACAATCCCAATGAGTCCGTCCGCCTCAAACGATTCCCACCGGGTCTCTTCGAAACGATGATCGACTGGACGATGACACAGCTTCGCCGGCGTGGACCAGCAAGGCGTTAGGCCAACGCGGAGTTCCTGTCGCGCGCCACATGCGGTCGCGATGGAGTTCGATCTGTTTGGGAAGAGGCGGAGTGGTCATTGAGTTAAGGGTGGCGCACGCCGGGTCAGCAAAGGAAAGTGGTTGGGGTGATAAGCATTGTCTTGTCGGGAAGACTGAACTGCTCAACAGCTGAACAGTGGCATTGGATAATGCGCGCGGTACTATCGCACAATCGCAAGCCTGACCTCAATGCTGGTGAGATTACTGGATGAGTTGTGAAATGCCAGCCGAGCATTGACCTCTTGAGGGCGACGCGGATAAATTTTCGACATGCCAACTTCCAAGCCTCGAGTCAAAAAAACAGCATCGATTAGGCCGTACGAACTGCGAATTTCGCGCCTGACAATCGATAAACTTGGCGTCAAGCTTTACGACAAAGTAAGCGCGGTTGTTGCTGAACTGATCGCTAACGGCTACGATGCCGACGCAGAGAACGTGGATGTTCGCCTTCCTCTCAATTCGGCTCTGGCCATAAAGAAGGATGGGACATTGGCAGAGTATGGGTTAACCATTGAAGTTGAAGACGACGGCCACGGAATGACCCCCGATGAGGCGATCGACTACTACCTCGAGGTAGGTAAAGATCGTCGCGATGACAAGAAGCAGGGAGCTTACTCAAGAATAAAGAAACGACCGGTGATGGGTCGAAAAGGTATTGGCAAACTTGCGCCATTCGGTATATGCAAGCGAATAGAAGTGATTTCCGCCGGCGGAGAACCCACAAAATACGGCTACCGTATTGCAAATTTCTATCTAGACTACGACCGAATCGTAACGGACGATGATGAAAAGGTTGAACTTGAACGCGGGCCTCTGGACCGTACGTACCAAGGAAAACCTGGTACGATCATTCGACTTAGCAACTTCTTGCCGAAGCGTGTTCCAGACGCGGAAACCTTTCATCGTCAACTCGCCTCTCGATTTATCTTTGCTCGTCCAGATTTCAAGATCTTCGTGCAAAACACGAAGAACTCATTGACAAATCCGAAGAAGCAAGTCAGGCCGCTGGATGTCGCGATCGTGGAGACAACGAAAATCAACTTAGCCACTCGTCCCGTCACCGTGGAGTATGGCGAGCCTCTTGCCGTTGAGGGATGGCTTGCGATGGCTAAGGAATCTTACAAAAACGAAGAAATGGCTGGGGTTCGAATCTACGCTCGAAACAAGATCGTTGCAACTACGCGCGACTTTGAGCAACCCGCGGGTTTCACTGGTGAATTCACTGTTCGTTCCTACCTAGTGGGAGAAGTGTATGCCGAGTGGTTAGACCTTGATAATGGCGAAGACCTTATCCGGTCTGATCGACAAGGAATACTGTGGGATTCCGAATATGGTAGAGCGCTACGGAATTGGGGCGCAAGCCTTATAAAGGAAATCGGTGCAATTACAAAAGAGCCGCGACGAAAAAAGGCGCGCGATCTCTTCTTGAGCAAATCAGATTTCGCAACCAGAGCTAAGGCCAAATTTGCAGATCAAGAGGTTTACGAAGTTGCGCTTGAGCTCGCTGGACAGATCGGAGCTTTCGCAGCTGAGGATGAACTTGAGGACCAAGACTACCTAGAAGGATTGGCAGAAGTAATCTTGTCGGTAGCGCCACACAAAGCCTTGATAGAGGCTTTTCAGAGATTCAACGAGGAAATTGCCGGAGGAGAAAAGGCATCGCTTGACCATTTGCTCGCTCTTTTCGGAAAAGCACGGATTGCTGAGATGGCTTCCTACAGCCAGCTTGCAGCTGAACGCGTCAAAGTTTTGCAAGAATTGGAAGGAATCGTTTTGATCGCTTCGGACGAAGCGAAGCTTCAGCAACTAATCCAAGAGGCGCCTTGGCTAATTGAACCGAAGTGGACGCTGATCACAAAAAACCAAACGCTAAAGACCTTTAAGGCAGGCTTTGAGGCTTTTTACAAAGAGAGAACAGGCGAATCGGTGGTTCTGGCTATCGGCAATGAGGTTAAGAAACCCGACTTTATCTTGGTGAGTGTCGGCGAACGGCTACACATCGTCGAGATTAAGGCGCCTTTGCACAAGTTTGACGACAACGATATGGACCGTTTAGCAAACTATATTGACTCCTTCGACGATTTCTTTGAAGCCAATGTCTCATTCAAGAATGAATTTCCATTGGGCTATCAAATAGATCTGGTCGCTGACGGGGAGAACTTGAAAAAACCCGCAAATCGGCAAGCTTTCAAAGCGGCCGTCAAGGTTGGAAAAGTCCGACGTGCTTCGTGGTTAGATTTCTTAAACGTAGCCAAGAAATCTCACGAATTGTTTCTGGCGATAAGCGACAAGTTCGCTGCGGTAAAGGATTCATTGAGCAAATAAATGAATAACTCTTACTCACATGGCCTCAGCCTTTTTTCGAACTGTGGTGCTGGTGATATTGGTTATCGGCAGGCTGGGTTTCGGTTCGATGTAATGGCTGAGTTAGACCCGCGCCGTCTTGAAGTTTGTCTACGCAATCACTCGGCGGCCATCGGTGTGCCTGACGACTTGCGGCAGACCTGGCCTACTGTGATTGAAAGATACCGCGAGATTGCAGGGAATGCGTCACCAGAACTGTTGGCAGCATGTCCGCCCTGCCAACGATACAGTTCTGCACGTGGAAGGCGAGGTCAACAAGCAGATGGTGTTTACGGTTCACAGGAAAAACTGCTCGTTACTATCATTGCAGAAGTGGCCAAGCGCCTGCTCCCTGCGATCACAGTTGTGGAAAACGTGCCGGCGTTTTTAACGAGCAAAGTTCTGAATCCCGAAACGAAGAAGGAGGTTTGTCCGGCGCGTTTGCTAATCGACTTACTTGCTGACTCCTATGCTGTCTTTCCAATCTTAGTAGATCTGTGCGACTTCGGCGTGCCACAAGTTAGGAGCCGCGCGTTTCTCACATTCATTCGCAGGGACTTGGCTGCGCTTCAAATCCTACTTGACGGTGAAAATACTCCGTACCCTGAACCTACACATTCGAAGGATTTCGGAGGGATACCGATTACGCTACGTGAAGCGCTTGAAAGTTTCGGGTTACCTAGCCTGGACGCGGCCTCAGAAGAAACCGCCAAATCACCGGACGGGAATCCGCTCCATAGCGTGCCGGTGTGGCCGGATCTTAGATATCCCATGGTTAAGGCGATTCCCGTCAACAGTGGGCGGAGCGCTTGGAAGAACAACCAATGCGTCTCGTGTGGTAGGTTCGCAGACAAAGTTACTGATGCCACTTGTCGGGCCTGCGGCGCTGTTCTGCCGAGGCCTGTAATAAAAGCAAAGAACGGACGCTACCGACTCATTCATGGATTCCAATCATCGAGCTACACGAGAATGAAACTGGACCAGCCAGCAGCCACTATAACGACGGCGAGCGGCCACATTGGAAGTCACAAGACAATTCACCCGTATGAGAACAGAGTTTTGAGCCCCCAAGAGTGCGCTAATCTTCAAACATTCCCGAAGAGCTTTGACTGGGGGGACGCGCTGGATAAGTGGGGACACACCAACATTCGAAGCATGATTGGTGAAGCGGTGCCGCCCTTGTTTACGAAACAACATGGGCAGGTACTCCGCAAACTTCTGAATGGAATTAAACCCCGAAGGCTTTTGTCTCAGTCGGACCGTCGTTGCAGAAGAGCGCGAAAGAAATTGGGACTTCCGCACGACCTACTATAGAAATGTCTCATTGGCCCAAAGGCGCCGAAGCACAAGCGACTACATTTGGCGGCTTGACACGGTCGCAGTTAATGTCGCGCGTTCGCAGCCGTGGGAACAAAACCACCGAACTGCTTACCATCTCATTGCTTAGGGCAAACGGCATTACCGGCTGGAGACGGCATTCACCTTTGGTTGGCAAACCTGATTTCGTCTGGCCCACATCAAAGATCGCATTGTTCGTCGACGGCTGCTTTTGGCATGGACACGACTGCGGGCGAAACTTGAGACCGAAAACGAACGCGGGCCTTTGGGAGCGGAAAATAGGGGCCAACAAGCAACGAGATCGCCAGAACAATCGCAAATTAAGGGCGGCTGGATGGAAGGTAATCAGGGTTTGGGAATGCTCGCTTGTTCGAAACCCGACTCAATGCATGAAGCGAGTATTTATCGCTTTGGGATGAAGCTCGTCAATGGCCAGACACACCGTCGCGATCATTCAATTTAGTCCAATCGAGTACGACGTTATACCTTTCCGCTATTTCATTGTAGCTCTCAACAGAGTTCAATCTACTTACGAATTCTCGTTTCCGGATATTGAAGTTTCTTTAGAATCACGTGAATTCACGGAGGAAGAACTATTAGCCAGCCTTGATTCAATAAACGAGACATTATCGCCCGCGTTTGAATACGTAATTGCGGTCGTTTCTCGGCCAATCCAAGGCAATCTGTTTTTTACATCTCGTGGGAAGGTTACGGCCATAACAACAGATACATGGGAAAGCTACTTTTCGCCGCCTTCGTTGTTCGAATATGTGCTGCACTGCATTGCAGCGAGTTTGCTGTTTTTGCATCCGGCATTGGACTTGGATTCCCACTTTGATACAAGAGGATGCGTCCTCGACTACACGCGACGAAAAACTGATGATCGAATCGATATTGCTCTTGGTTATATCTGCGACTCAGATTGCGAGAAAATAAAACGACACATCGGAGAAGATTACCTAGAACAAATGCAATTGGTTGTTAGTCGAAAATGGATCGGGTCAGTATCCGAACGAAATTCCGTGGCGTATGATCTGAAGCATTTTTTCCGGTTCGACATTGAGCGTGATTCCGGCTTAAACAAAACCTTCTGGGAAAGAACTCGTAGCAAACTTGATGATGTGCCTCTTGAAGTCGTGAAACTGGTTCTTAATGGTATGATGACTGTGCTCTTGGCGATTCTTTTACTCGTTCTTGGGTTGAAAAAAGATTAATCATTCGAGAGCCAAAACTGCCCACCTTGAATATGCTGAGCACCACGCGCTCTTATTAGTCCTACATCTCCAAAGAAGACACTCCAGCCCGCTCTAGGCTGTACTTTGCCAATTCCAACGGGTGCGATTATCGGCAGATTCTAGGCGATGCAGTAGGCCCGTTCCCGAATATCGTCTCCTCAACGGCGCGGACCGGATATTCCGAGAACACTATTGAATGAATGCTCGCGGAGTCGGCGGGCGCAGCCCCGCGTCTCGGCGTTATGCACCGCAGAGACACGGAGCGGCGCGGGGAATTCTTAGTCACTATCAAAGTGGATGTGGTCGATGCTCATTTCGCCGGCTTCAACACGATTCACTACTTGCTCAAGGTATTTGTCTTTGATCTCCAATCCATAGCGGATCAATGAACGAGTTCTTGGATCGACTCTGCTGTCGGTTGCGAGGTTTCGAGCGCGTCGTTTTAGATCGGCGTCGAGTGTGCGAGATTTTTGTTTGCGCGGTGATGCGCTACCATGTTTTGCCATGGTCCTTATCCTTTCTTTGGAAGGTTGAGGACTTAGGGTCGGCTTTGTGGTTCAAGCACAAGTCGGCCCGCTTCTTTTTTTATTAGGTGAGTGATCAGCAACCTAGCGCAAAAGTTTTCGTTTGTCATCAATCGATTTGACTCAGTTTGAAATGACGAAGTAATACGCCGAAGGCGTTGGCTAATTTCAGCCCTGGGTTCGAACGTAGTGAGAACCCTGGGTGCCAATTACAAGAACTGCGTTAAACCCTGAAAGGGTTTCTCTCGCGTCGAACCCCTTCAGGGTTAATTGCAGAATAAATGGACCAAACCCCATGGTTGTCGCTGCGCTCCAACCATGGGCTGAAATTAGCGAACGCCTCCGGCGTATTGTTTACAAATTTCAACCTGAGGCACTACCCTTCTTTGCGATCACTCGGAGATCTATATAATCGATTTCGCTGCGTAGACTTCAACTAGAGGTTGGGCCATAACAGATGACGCTGTTGTTCGCATTTCTGATTGGACTCTTCGCCGGGTTGCGCTCGCTTACGCCTCCGGCGGCGGTCGCGTGGGCCGTGCACCTGGGTTGGCTCAAACTTGCGCGGCCACTGTCTCTTATTGGCTCGCTTCCCGCAGTAATAATTCTGAGCCTGTTGGCTATCACAGAAATCATGATTGATAAACTGCCGAATACTCCGAACCGCACCGCTCCTGTCGGACTTATCGCACGCATCGTGACAGGTGGCTTAACGGGCGCATGCGTTTCTCTTGGTGGTGGACGGTCGGCTTTCGTTGGTGCCGGGCTGGGACTGATCGGCGGAATCGTCGGGTGTTTCGCCGGCTTTCACGCCCGCGCGTGGGTCGTAAGGTCTATGCGTCTGCCAGATTTCAACGTTGCTTTGGTCGAGGACCTGGTTGCGATCGGTGGCAGTCTGTTGATTGTTTCGCGATTCTAATCCGGCGCTCGGCAAATGAGAGTAGTGCCATTCCAAAAGACATTGTCAAAACTCTGATCGGAGCGGTAAGTTTGGCGCATGGCAACGACCTCAGAGAGTCTGGCATTTGATCGCGGCGTCCGGCCGATGCTGGAAATTGTTTTGCCCGGAAAGACTGACGCAGTAATCGGTTTTCAAGCCGATCCTGAGCTGCAAGCCCGCATCGAAGAACTCGCCCGAAAATCGACGGAAGGCCAGCTCACGGAAGACGAACGGGCCGAATATGCGGGTTACGTGCGGGCGAACAAGTTCGTCGCCATTCTCAAACGACAAGCGCAGCAGATCGCCAACTCACGTCGTAGATGATCAGTGCACAAATTACGGCTCAGGTTCGCCAGCGTGCTCAAAACGCTTGCGAATACTGTCATCTGCATCAGGAAGATTCGCCGCTCCCCTGCGCTCCACGTTGAACACATCATTCCTAAAATTCACGGCGGCAGTGACGAGGTCGAAAATCTCGCCCTTGCCTGGGAAGACCATTTTCACTGGCAGGGACTTGAGAGCGTTTTCGGGAGCCAGCCATGGCGAAGAGTTATGTTAGCCCTCTTAACACGTCAAAAAGACGTTGAAAACCGAGAGATTTTTTAACACGTTACTCCCAACTGCACTGCTCCTATCAATAGCAAATTCGCATGTTGATCGATGACCCATCCGCTACCGCGGACGGTACTGACTGTGTCCAAGCGCGGTTTCGCTCAGCTCCTTCCGGCGCCTGAAGATTCGGCCTCCTGTTATACTAGCGACATGACGATCAAGAGATTGGACCACGTAAGCGTCGTCGTCGATGACCTTGCGGCCGCTACCGCTTTTTTCACCGCGCTCGGCATGACGCGCGAAGGCGAGGCGCCGATCGAGGGGCCGTGGGTGGACCGCGTCAACGCGCTCGAAAATGTCAAAGTCGACATCGTTATGATGCGGACTCCTGATGGGCACGGGCGGCTTGAGCTGACGAAGTTTCGCAATCCCAAACTGGTCGAGATCGAACCGGCGATCGCACCACCGAATACCCTGGGCCTCCGGAGCGTCATGTTTACAGTCGAAAGCGTCGACGACACTGTCGCTCGCCTGCGCGCCAACGGCGGCGAACTCGTGGGCGAGGTGGTCCAGTACGAGGACAAGTACAGACTCTGCTACATGCGAGGCCCTGCGGGCATCATCGTCGCACTGGCCCAGGAACTCTTCTGAATCGCGCTCCTTTGACTCGCCTCATCGCGAGCTATCCTTTCGCCGCCGCTGCTCGCTCTCCTTTATGATTTCACTCAAATCCGCGAGCGGCCGGATCTCATTTGGTCCAAGTTCATACTTCATGCCGCCTGGATGCTGTGACAGTAGCTGAATGACGTGATTGAGGTCGCGCGCCTCGAGGATGAGAATGCCGCCGAGCTGTTCCTTTGTTTCCGCATAGGGGCCGTCAGTTGTCGCGACTTTGCCGTTTTTCCAGTACAGGGTTAACGCGGTCTCCGGAGGCTGAAGAGGTACTTCGCCAACAAGATGTCCGTTGGCGCGCAGATGATCGTTATACTCAAAGCATTCGTCGAATACTGCGTTTCGTTCGTCCTCGGTCATCCCTTCGAATTTTCCTGGCGCGATGTATCCCAAACAGATGTACTTCATGAATGCCTCTTTCTTAAGTATTTCTCACGCAAAGGCGCAAAGCGCTGCCGCGTTCTAAGAGAATCTTCCGGTTTGAACTGCGCCGGCACGTTCGTAATTAACGAGAATGACGCCCGTGGAACCGACAATGCTTTCCGTCACCTTAAACGCCGCCGGGATCGTGCCCTCGGCAAACAAACGTTTTCCCTGGCCCAAAGTTATCGGATAGATCATCAACCAGAAATTATCGACCAGATCATGCTTCATAAGCGTCTGGAGTAGGTTACCGCTTCCCCAGATGTGCAGATCAGGTCCTTCCCCTTGCTTGAGCTCGGCGACTTTTTTCGCAACATCCCCGTTCAAAAACACCGAGGGTTGCCATTCGGAAGAAGTCATGGTGTTCGAGGCGACGTATTTAGTGGCCCTGTTGACGTTGGGCCAGATGTCGCCGTGTTGCGGCCAGTACTTCGCCCAAATGTCGAAGGTTTTACGACCCAGTAACAGGTCGACCGGCAGTTCCAGTATCTTTTTAACAGCCGCTCCAATCGCGTCGTCGTCAAAGGGCGCCGCCCATCCGCCATACGCGAAGCCGTTGCTCGTATCCTCGTCCGGTGCGCCCCCTGCTTGTATGACGCCATCAAGGGTAATGTGTTCAAGTACAGTGATTTTTCTCATAACTATTCCGTTTCTTCCTCCGCAGCCGGGTAGAAAAGCAGCTCGCGCACCTCGCCCGCCGTATCGCATGCGATGGCGCCCTTGCGCGCCCACGCGAGTGCCTCGTCCATATCGGCAGCTTCCAGTATCCAGAAACCGCCCATGTGCTCCTTGGTCTCGGTGTATGGCCCATCAGTGACGAGCACCGTACCATCAGCTTGCTTCCGCACCGTCTTTGCGTTGCCGGCCGGGGAAATTCCGCAAGCGAACTTCCTCACGCCGGCAGCAATCATTTCACGATTGAGCGCGTGGATCTCCTCGATCATCGCTTCGGTTACGGTGGACGGGTCGAAGTTGTCGGGCAGGTAGTTAGCAACCAGATACTGTGGCATGAATTTTTTCTCCTTGTTTTCTGTGGTTTGTTTCCGATGACTCGTGTTCACTCACAGAACCATAGCTCATCGTCTTCTGTCCTATAGTCGTTGGGAAGACGGAAAATCGACAGCTATCCCAAAATTTATTTCAACTGCCGAATCCGCTCCTGGAGGAATTGCCGCTCTGGTTCCTGTTGGGTGAGCGCCAGAGCTTTCTCATAAGACGACCGAGCCTCAGCGGTCCTGCCGAGCCTGCGGTACATATCCGCACGGGCTGAATGCGCGAGGTAGTAATTTGCCAGTTCGCCATGTTCCAACACCGCTTCGATATGCGTCAGACCAGCCTCTGGTCCATCGCGCATTGCAATTGCCACGGCACGATTTAGTTGGACAACCGGCGAAGGCTGAATTAGTAGCAATTGGTCGTAAATCGCAACAATCTGCCGCCAGTCAGTCGCAGCAACCGATTCAGACTCAGCATGAACGGCCGCAATCGCAGCCTGCAATGTGTAAGAGCCGAAGCGGCGCGACTCCAGGGCTTTCTCCAGCAATGCCAACCCTTCAGCGATCTGTTCCCGGTTCCAGAGCGAGCGATCCTGGTTCTCCAGCAAAACCAGATCTCCGGTCGGAGAGGTTCTCGCGGCGTGACGGGATTCCTGCAGCAACATCAGTGAAAGCAGACCAATGACTTCCGGCTCTGGCTGGAGTTCGACCAGCAACCGGCCCAGTCGAATTGCCTCGCCGGTTAGCTCGGCCCGCGTTACCTCCGCTCCCGCCGCAGCCGAATAACCCTCATTAAAGACGAGATAGACGACTTGGAGCACCGCGCCGAGTCGCTCCGGCAAGTCGTATGGCGACGGCACCTCGTACGGAATACGTGTCTCTCGAATCTTTGCTTTTGCGCGGACAATGCGCTGGGCGAGGGTACGCGGAGTGATGAGGAAGGCCTTTGCAATCTCCTCGGTTGTTAGCCCGCAGACCTCACGCAGGGTGAGTGCAACGCGCGCTTCCGGCGGAAGAGATGGATGACAGCACGTAAAAATCAGACGCAGCCGATCATCCTCAACAGCATCCTCTTCTTCATTGGACCTTTCCGCCGAACTCAATTGCGCTTCGAGATGTCGCGCGAGCTCGTCTTGAGAGGCGTCAAATCTTGCCCGTCGACGTAGAGTATCAACGGCTTTGAAGCGGGCGGTCGAAATCAACCATGGTCGCGGGTTGTCGGGTACTGCACTCGTCGGCCACGAGCTGAGCGCAGCCGCAAAGGCTTCGTGCATCGCCTCCTCGGCAAGGTCAAAATCACCGAGCAAGCGAATCAGAGTGGCGAGGATTCGTCCCGAATCCACGCGATAAAGGGAGTCGAGTAATTCGCGTATCTGTTCGGAACGCTCAGACATGACGACGACGTTAGCAAACCAGCTACGCCGTATCAATTTGGCAAACAGCAGACCGATGCAAAGTGCCCTCAACGCGAAGTACGCCCACCCCAGCTTGTCCTATCTGGTGATATTGATCTATCAAGCTATGACTGGTAACGAAGAGTATTCCCTGTTCAGTTGCCCAACAACGCGGCTACGTTACGAACTTCGACACGGTCGTCCGTCGCTAGTTGTCCGAAGCCAAGCGCGTATAGAATCGCCTCCTCTTCCTGGTTGATCTCCAAAAGTTCCGCGACAAAGCTGTCGAAGAAGCCGCCCAAAGGCAGGACGCCGAGATTCAAGCTCGCTGCGGCGAGGCACATATTCTGCGCGGAGTGGCCCGCTTCCAACAGAATGTAGCGATAGCCGCGGTCGCCATACTTGTGCATCGATCGTTCCACCACGGCTGTGATCAACAGCACCACCCGCGCGCCAACCAGGTAAGGTTGATTCATGAAGATCTGCGAGATGAAAGTGTCGGGGAACTCCATCAATTTCAGTTGCTCTAGTTGATGCATGAGTGGCGCGTAATGATAAAGGCCGGGCGCTAGGCCTTCAACCTGACGAACGATCGGATAAAACTCAAGCGGGTACAGCCCGCCGCCTGACGGCATGGGCCGTTCGAGGTGCTCGTGCGGGCCAAGTTGCACCACGCCTTCAACTCCATTTCCCACCGCCAGGATAGTGCTCAACTCATTGAGTGTTAGCGGCGATGAACTGAAGCTCCGACATGTAAGTCGACGGCGGATTGCCTGGTCCAACGGTAAGTTCAAGTCGCTCAGCACCGGCAACTCGATCGCTGGTTGGCCCGGATACTCTTTGAATTGAGGCCCAGCCCACGGTTCTTCTTCCGGGTTGAGCGTGTTGAAGGGCCAGCGGATCGTGTTGTGATGAAACAACCACGCTGCAGGATATTGATCGCGGAACATGGAATCTACTCCTGAGATTTTGCGCCGAGTTAAGCCAACGGATGTGGATCGTGATTCAGGTTATCCCAGTTGGAATGCTCGGGGCGCAGTCTGAGTTTGAAAGGTTGACTATAAATGCGACGTCCGCCAAGGCGGCGCTCCTTCCAGCCAAAGTCGATTGGCTGGAAGCCCGGCAGGATGGCGCGTGCAGTGTAAAGACCAAGCGCGGCCATGTCCGGCGGAGTAAGGTTGACGTAAAGCAGGTCGTGGCTGCCCTCGGGAGACTGGGCCTTGAGCCAGGCGACTAGATCCGCAAGCTTCTGCGCCGGTGTTTCGGCGCATCGAGAAGTCACGTCGAAAGGTTGTTCATCTATGTCCAACCAGAAACCGAGCCGGGGCAGCGACTGACGACTTGCATAAAGTAGATCATGATCATCGATCGTGGCGACGAGGTGCGGGTCGTCGAGAAGTTCCTGCAGGCGAGTCTGAATTTTCGGATTCCGCATGCGGCGTCTGAGGGCGGGACGCACCTGACAAACTTCCAATACCGCTTTGCGTGACGCCAACACTGGATCAGGATCCGCGCCAAGCCCGACGACTGCCGCTGGTCCACCTCGCCCTGGAGCTTCCAGGGCTAGGCCAGCGAACACTGCGCAGTCGTGATCCGTGGGCAACCAATAGAGTCTGATCTCGACGCCGCGTCGAAAATACAACTCGGCCAGTTGAGCTATATCAGCGTCCGGGTGAGCGCGCGCTGAAAAGCGTTGCACCGGCAATCGATTAAGCCAGGCAATCATGATCGCGTCGCGTTCGAGCACTTCATTGGCCGCGTTCCACACGGCTTCGAGGAGCGTACGTCCGGTCGCGAGTCCGTTTGAAGTGATTGGAAAAAGAAACTCTTCGTTCGCGTGCGCGCGGTAGTTCATGAACACTGACATGGCGGGCACCAACACTTCATTGCCGCTCACGAGTGAGCGCGCGGGAACCCAACCGAGACGATTATCTTCATAAGGAGCATACTCGAGATCCGGATATTGCGACGGATGATAGAGTACGAGCTCCCGCGGATCGAGCGACGCCACACCCAACTCTGATCGCCGGCTGTATTGCACCTCTTTGGTCGAATGCACGGCGCCTGAATAGCGCTCAACGGCTTCTCCTAGTGCGCTAACACGCGCGTCAGCGAGCGTCAATCCTTTGCCGGAGCAGATGTCGCCATCGTCGTCACGGTTGCTGATGAAAAGATGGTTGGCGATGTCGGCGCGCACGATGTAAGGGACGGCCGGCTCAACCGGATCTTTTGCGAACGGCTCGAAGCGACGCACGATTCCCGTGCGTGGGCTCACTAGTTGATCTCTGAGAGTGCGGAGGTCGCCGGATGGAGAACTTTGCTCGGCCGCTCTTAGCTCAATCAGGTCTGGATTAT
>Ga0068859_100003736_pt1 | contig 15513 bp, 17 predicted proteins | sample KBSSwiS22_FD_66585 | JGI IMG/M metagenome (GOLD analysis project Ga0068859, IMG submission 66585) | Switchgrass rhizosphere microbial communities from Kellogg Biological Station, Michigan, USA - KBS Switchgrass S2-2 | ecosystem: Host-associated > Plants > Roots > Rhizosphere > Soil ...
GTAACGACCGATGCATCGGGCGCGGTGGCGACACCCAGCGGCTACACCGTTCTCGGCTTCCCTGGGCAGACGCGCACGCTCGCCGACCTCTATTACAACCGCTACCGCGACTATGACTCCTCGCTCGGCCGCTATATCCAGGCCGATCCCATCGGGCTTGGGGGCGGGAATAACCCCTATCTCTACGCCCTCGCCAACCCGCTGAGATACACAGATCCCAGCGGGCAATTCGTCCAGGCGATCGGCGCTTGCGCGCTCAATCCCATTTGCGCCGGCGGGGCTATCATCGTTGGCGGTCTAGTCCTTTGTTATTTCTACTGCCACATGCCGCCTCTTCCCGAAGCACTTAAATGCGATTGGAATGGGGCTATTCCCGACTTCAACGCGGGCAATGGGGGCGATTCAGGGCCGCGGCCGAAACGATCGCCACCCACCTCAAGTCCGCCGCTAACAACTCCTGACGCTGGTCCGTATGGGGGGCCATATGGTCCGGGTGATCCGAATTGGCCATGGGGAGGCAGCGTTGGTGGACCTGGACCGGTCGCGGGCTCCGGCAGTGGTGGCCCCACGACGATCGGACCCTGGAATGGTACGATCCTGACGGCCGACCGCCCACGCGGATATTGGCCGGGCGACAAGGGAGCGGAAGAGTGGGGACGTAAGAATGGAGTTGGCAAGGATGCTGGACGAAGAAAGTTTCATGGAATCAAACAGGGCGACGGGCCCTCTAGAGCCGATGACGACTACGGCGTGAATCCAGACACGGGCGACGTTGTTGATCCAAACGGAGATTCGGTAGGAAACCTCAATGACTAATTTCAGTTCGGACGTACGGTACGCCGGGAGCCGGCTCTTGCTTTATGGGGAGCAGCTTGACCCGGTTGAAATCGACAAACTGAGTTCGATTAAATCGAACGAAAGCTACAAGAAAGGTGAGCCAACATCAGGCGGAAAGGGCGTAAGGAAGGGCGGAATGTGGAGTATACGCCCACTTTCTAAGAACGATACACTTTTGACTGATTTGGAATTTTTCCGATGTGCTCTAGACGCTGCCCCTAAGCCTCTAACAAGTATAAATGGAGTGGAGCTCGCGCGCATATCAGTGTGGCTCTATGATACTTCTATGGAAACGTCGGAGATCCTTATTAATCTCGAAGATCTTGAGCTGATCAACGACATCGGGGCTGAAATATATCTTACGGTTTTTAGAGGTGATGTGGGCCTAGAGTGAATGCTCTGGATAACGTTGAATTACGCTGACTGTGCACACAACTCGTAGCTGTCGCAGCAGCTGAGTTGACGCCCGGCCTCATCGGCCTGGCGCCGACAACTAGAGCAACACCAGCAGCGAAACCCGCTCCGGAAGCGCCACGGTCAGCACGACCTTTGATGGCTACGGCCGCCTGCTGACCTACGTCCGCACCGGCGATCCGGCGCAGTCCAATGCGTACAATGGGCTCGACGATCGGGTGAGCGTGACCAGCGGATCGACCACGCACAGCTTCGTCTACGATCCCGACGGGCGCCTGATCGGCGAATATGACTCGTCAGGCTCCCCGGTCGCGGAAACCATCTGGTTGAGCCCAGAGGTCGCGAACGCCAATGAGCCTTTTGGTGGCGATGACGGCGTTGGCGGCTATGCGCCGCTGGCGTTGGTCACCGGCTCGGGCGCCGGCGCGGCGATCTACTGGGTGCACGCCAACCATATCGGCGTGCCTTTGGTCACCACCGACGCGGCCGGCGCGGTGGCAACCCCAGCGGCTACACCGTTCTCGGCTTCCCTGGCCAGACGCGCACGCTCGCCGACCTCTATTACAATCGCTACCGCGACTATGACTCCTCGCTTGGCCGCTACATCCAGGCCGACCCGATCGGGCTAGAGGGTGGGGAGTTGACGCCTGGAATGGAAGTGCCAGTGTAAGCGACGGATGCCCGATCTCAGCGCTTCAGGCTCAAACGCCTTCACTTCCGCCCTCGTCTGGCTTCAGGGCACGTTGCTCGGCACGATCGCCACGACCGTTGCGATCATCGCGGTCGCTTCTGTGGGCATCCTCATGCTCACTGGGCGCATCGATGTCCGCCGCGCGGCTCAGGTGATCTTCGGCTGCTTCATCCTGTTCGGCGCCTCGACCATCGCGGGCGGGATCATGGCCGCGGTGAACGGCGGCGGGCCAGGCACTGGGTTCGTCCAGTCGGCCCCGCCGCCGCCGCAACTCCCGCCTCCGCCCACAGGTCGACCGGCGAGTGCAACGCCGTATGACCCCTATGCCGGAGCCGCCCTCCCGCCGCGCTGACGGCGGACGCGTCAAATATTGAAATCTGGCGCTAATTCCGGTTGGATTTATGTCGCAGTCGGCGCACTATCGGCGGGCCGAATCGCCCCGGGGGACCTTCGCTAGAAGATGCCAAAACATATTCGCGCCGCGCTCGCGGCGATCGCCGCCTTCGTAGCCGCGTCACCGGCTATCGCGCAGGATAGCTATTCAGATCCACAAGGATCGGGTGTGCTCGTGTCAGCCGTCAACTGGCTCCAGGGGACTTTGCTTGGAACGATCGCCACGGTGGTCGCGGTGATCGCGGTCGCCACGGTCGGCTTCATGATGCTCACCGGCCGGATCAACTGGCGCTATGGGGTCACGGTCATCATCGGCTGCTTCATCCTGTTTGGAGCTTCCAGCATCGTCGCCGGAATTCACTCGGCGGCCACAGTCGGACAGTGAATAATCCACTCGAACGCGACACTTTGTTCGTCGGCCTGACCCGGCCGCAGATGTTCGCCGGGGTCACCTACAGCCTGTTCGTTGCGAATGTTGTGATCGCAACCGAACTGTTCCTGATCTTCAAGTCGCTGTGGGTGGTTGGCGCGGCGCTAGTGCTGCACGGCGTGGGGGTGGTGCTGTGCCTCAAGGAGCCGAGATTCTTCGATCTCTGGCTGGCCCGCGTCTCGAAGTGTCCGCGGATCAAGAATTACCAGGTCTGGGGATGCAACTCCTACCGCCCCTGACCCGCAGCTCCGAAGCGGCGGAGCGGGAGCAGCCCGCCGGCAAGCACCTCCCTTACGCGCGCCATGTCGACGATCACACGATCGAGACGCGCGACGGTCTGCTGATGCAAGTGATCCAGGTTCGCGGGTTGTTATTCGAGACCGCCGACAGCGACGACATCAACTACCGCAAGCGACTGCGCGACGCCGCGCTCCAGGCGATCGGCTCATCGCGCTTCGCCGTCTATCACCACATTATCCGGCGCGAGGCAGAGGTCGCACTTGACGCTGAGTTCCCGGACGCCTTTTCAGCGCAACTCGACGGCGCCTGGCGGGCCAGGCTCGGGGCCCGGAAGCTCTACGTCAACGACCTGTTTCTGACCCTCATTCGCCGGCCGTTACAAGGCAAAGTCGGCACATTCGACCGGCTCCGACAGCGCTTGGGAAAGGTCGCCACGCCGCTCGATACAACCCGCTATGAGTTGCAGCAGTTGGCCCAGGCCCGCGACGCGCTCATGGCAGCCCTTGCGAGCTATGAGCCGAGGCTGCTCGGCGTCTATCCGAGCGCGCAAGGACCCTGTTCCGAGCCGCTCGAGTTCCTGTCCTATCTGTTCAACGGTGAGATGCGGCCGGTCCTGCTGCCGATGCAGGATCTCGGCGATTATCTGCCGTACCGGCGGATCAGCTTCGGGCAGGATGCCATTGAGCTTGGAAGGGCGGGCGCAAGTCCGCGCTCATACCTTGGGATGGTCTCGATCAAGGATTATCCGGGTCAGACCGCTCCGGGGATGCTCGACGAACTTTTGAGGCTGCCGTTCGAGCTGACCATCTCCCAGTCATTCGGTTTCGTGGAGCGGCCGGCGGCTCTATCCCGCATGAACCTTGCTCTTCGGCGCATGCGCTCGGCCGAGGACGAGGCCCTCAGCCTTCGCGGCGAACTGACCGACGCCAAGGACGAGGTTGCCGCCGGCCGAGCGGCCTTCGGCGAACATCACATGACGATCGCGGTTCGCGGCAGTTCACCCGACCAAGTCAATGAGGGCGCGGCCGAAGTTCAGGCGGCGCTCGCCGACCTCGGAATCCTTTCGGTGCGCGAGGACATTGCGCTGGAACCGGCGTTCTGGGCTCAGTTTCCGGGCAATTTCAAATATATTGCTCGACGCGGCCTGGTCTCGACTTCGAATTTTGCCGGGCTCGCGAGCTGCCACAATTTCGCTCTTGGCCGAGCGGCTGGAAACCATTGGGGCGAAGCGATCACCCTACTCGAGACGACCGCGGCCGGACCGTACTTCTTTAATTTTCACCAGGGCGATCTCGGAAACTTCACGGTGATCGGCCCCTCGGGTTCGGGCAAGACGGTCGTACTAAATTTCCTGCTCGCCCAGGCGCGAAAGCTCAAACCTCGGATCATCTTCTTCGACAAGGATCGCGGCGCCGAGCTGTTCATCCGGGCGATCGGCGGGCGCTATGATGTCCTCCGGCCGGGTAAGCCCTCGGGCCTCAACCCGCTCCAGCTCCCCGATACGCCGGGCAATCGTCATTTCGTGATTGACTGGCTCAGCGTCCTTGCGGGCGGAGCCGATGAAGAAGAGGTCGCCCGGATCCGGGACGCGGTCGATGCGAATTTCGACCAGCCGAGGAAGCACCGGCGGCTTCGCCACATCGTCGAGCTGTTCCGCGGCGGCCAACGGCCCCACAGCACCGACCTGTGGTCGCGTTTCCGGCCGTGGTGGGGCGAGGGAGAACGCGCCTGGCTGTTCGACAATGAAGATGACCTGACAGACGTCGACGCCGACGCGGTCGGGTTCGATATGACTCAGATCCTCGACGATCCGGTCACTCGGACGCCGGCGATGATGTATCTGTTCCACCGGGTCGAGGAACGGCTCGACGGCAGCCCGGCGATCATCGTTGTCGACGAGGGCTGGAAGGCGCTCGATGACGACGTGTTCGTCAGGCGGATCAAGGACTGGGAAAAGACCATCCGCAAGCGCAACGGAGTGGTCGGCTTCGCCACCCAAAGCGCTCAGGACGCGTTGGAGAGTCGCATCGCGAGCGCCATTATCGAACAGGCAGCGACCCAGATCTTCATGGCCAATCCGAAGGCTCAGGCAACGGAATATATCGGCGGGTTCGGCCTTACGCCGCACGAGCTCGAGCTGGTCCGAGCAATCCCGGACACGGCGCACTGCTTCCTTATCAAACATGGCAATGACAGCGTCGTCGCTCGCCTGAATCTTTCGGGCGAGAAGGATCTGCTCACCGTGCTGTCGGGACGCGAACGGACCGTGCGGCTGCTCGACGAAATTCGCGAGAAAACGGGCGATGATCCGGCCGACTGGCTGCCGCGGTTGCTCGAGGTCGCGTGATGGAAACGTGCCAGGGCCTTCCGCCAGGGGCGGGCGTCGTCAGCTCACTGGCCAACTATCTCGATTGTCAGGCGCAGACGCTCGGTTCAGGCGCCTACCAGGCGCTGTTGCTTCCAGGCTCGACGCTTTCGGTGGTGCTCACCGGATTTCTGACGATCTTCATCGCGCTGATCGGTTACAATCTGCTTCTCGGCCGAACCATGACGGTTCGCGATGGCACGCTCGCCTTCGTGAAAATCGGTGCCGTTCTGGCGCTGGCGACGAGCTGGCCAGCCTATCGGACGCTGGTCTATGACCTCGTCGTCGATGGACCCGCACAAATTGTTTCGGATGTCGGGCGTCCGACCGGCGTGATCGGCTCGGACGGGACGCTTCTGCAGCGGCTCGACCTTTCGGATTCTGCGCTGTCGCAGCTCGCGATGTTGGGTCCAGGCAATGCGTTGGCTGCGCCCGGCACACAGGTGCCGCCGCCGCCGTTCGGCGGGTTCGATGCCTTTGCGCTCGGAGGGTCGAGAATCCTGTTCCTGTTGACGGCGCTTGCAACTCTCGGCGCCCTGCGTGTCGTCGCCGGGCTGCTGCTCGCGCTCGGCCCCTTCTTCATTGCCTTCTTCATGTTCGACAGCACACGCGGTCTGTTCGAGGGCTGGGTACGGGTTCTCGCCGGCGCCGCTCTTGCAACGATTGGGGTCTCGATCGCCCTCGGGCTCGAACTCGCTCTGCTCGAACCATGGCTGAGCGGAGTTCTTGCCCGGAGGATGGCCGGTGAAGCGCTTCCGACCGTGCCGACCGAGCTGTTCGTGATCGTCACGCTCTTCTCTATTATCGTTCTCGCTGCGTTACTCGCTTCGGCGCGGATTGCTCGCGCCTTTCGCCTGCCCGCGCGCATTCAATTTGTGCCTGGGGTCGGCGAGCGCGTAGCCGCCGCAGGGGTGTCCCGCCATGCGGTCGATCCGGTCGAGCGGGTTGAGAGTGAGCGTTCCCGGGCGGCGGCCGTTGCAAGTTTCATAAGCTCGGCAGGCCGGCGCGACCGGCTCGAAGTCGCGGCCGAGCCGGCCGGCGCACCCGGAGCCACGCGAATCATGCCGACTTCCGACAAGGACGTCAGCATCAGATCAACCCAACCGATCGGACGATCATTCCGACGGCAGGCCCGGGCGCGGGTAACGGCGAGCGCAAACAGGCGGGATGCAGTGTCATGAACGATCTGAGCCGTGAAGCGCTTGACGCATATTATGCCGAGGCGGCGAGCTGGAACCGCGATCGCGTAGGGGCGATGCGCTCGTCGCAGCGGATCGCCTGGTCGATTGCGGCCATCGCGGCCGTAATCGCCTTGCTTGAGGCCGTGGCGCTCGTGCTCCTGACGCCACTCAAGACCGTTGAGCCTTATACTCTGATGGTCGACCGGACGACGGGCTACGTGCAGGCACTTAAGCCTCTCGATGCCGCCAAGATCGCTCCGGATACGGCGCTCACTCAGTCTTTCCTCGTCCAATATGTGATTGCACGGGAAAGCTTCGACGTCGCGACCCTGAACGCCAATTATCGCAAGGTCGCGCTCCTTTCCGCCGGGACCGCCCGCGCCAGCTATCTCGCGGGCATGCAGGTCTCCAATCCGAATAGTCCGCTGATGCTCTATCCCCGCACGACTGTTGTCGAGGTCCGGGTCAAGAGCGTGTCGCCGCTGGGGCCGAACGCGACTCTCGTCCGCTTCGAGACAATCAGAAGCGATTCCGTGGTGCAGGCGCAGACTCCAGCCCAGTGGGTCGCCGTCGTCCGTTACCGTTATTCGGGCGAGCCGATGAAGCTCGAGGATCGGTTCATCAATCCGCTCGGATTCCAGGTGACCGGATATCGCAAGGATGCCGAGGCTCTCCCGCAATCGTCGGGCGAACCGCAGGCGCGAACTCCGGCGACGGGCTCGCCCGCGGCCGGCCCAACTCCATATTATTCTCCACCGCCGCCGGCTCAGGGAACTCCGACGCGATGATCCTGCGCCGGGCAGCCCTTGTTGCCGTGCTCGCTGCTGTGCCGGCCGTGGCTCAAATTGCGCCTCAGCCCGCCACGGGAGATCCGCACCTTCAGTTCGTTAATTACGACTCCGGTCAGATCGTTCAGTTGAGAGGCGCTGCAGGCTATCAGTTGATGGTCGAACTTTCGCCCGACGAGCAGGTTCAGAGCGTTGCTCTGGGCGACAGCACGGCATGGGCGGTCAGCATCAACAAGGCGGGCGACCGGTTGTTCATCAAGCCGCTTCAGGCGCTGGTCCCGACGAACATGACGGTGGTCACATCGGTCCGGGTCTACAATTTCGAGCTTGTGCCGCTTGCCGGGCCTGAGGGCGACATGCCCTATACAGTCCGCTTCCAATATCCCGCCGTCAGACCGGAAATTGCTGACGGTCAGTATGTCGACGTATCGGCGGCCGCGCGGCGTCTCAGCAAATACCGGATCAGCGGCGCGCGCGCGGTGCGGCCGTTGTCAATCAGCGATGATGGTCAACGAACCTACATCAGCTGGCCTAAAGGTGCGTCCATTCCCGCCGTCTACGCGCTCGATGGATCGGGCAGGGAAGTCCTCGTCAACGGCATGATGGGCACCGACGATGTGTACATCGTTGACGGTGCTCCACAGCGGCTCAGCTTTCGGATCGATCGCACGGTCGCTCGCGCGGAGCGCGTCAACCCCCGGAAAGGTCACTGATGCCCGTCACGGAGATCGGCGACCCGCGGCTTCAAGCGCTGTTTGGTGCCAACGATCCGCGGGATGCGGGCATCAAGCCGACAATGCAATTGCCGCGAAGGGGTCTGCCGGCCTGGGCCCTGGCATTGTTCGTCGCCGCGGTAGCGGTCGTCCTTTTCATGGTGCTCGAGGCACGGCGAACGGGACAGCCCGAGCCGGCGACACGGGTAGGAGTAACCGCCCCGGCTTCGTTCGAAGCGCCGCCGCCACTCTATATTCCCCCGGCACCGGTCGCGACGCCGCTGGCGATCCCATCATCGCAATCCGCGCCGGCGCCTCACGTAAACACCGCGCCGGTAACCGCGCCGACGACCCGCCCGGCGCCCGCTCCCGTTTTTTATGCGCCGCAGCCGATACCTCCGCCGGCACCGGCCTTTCCATCGCCTCCGCCCCGCGTTGCCTCCGGTTCGCCACTCGTGATCGACACGGGCGCCACGACCGGAGCAAGCGCGCCCGTGCCGTCCGTTGCAGGTCCCTTGGGTCCGTTCGCACAATCGACCGGCCGGGTCCGGGCCAGCGCGTTCGCAAACCGTTCCACGACGGTGCCGCAGGGGTACGTAATCCCGGCCGTTCTGGAGACGGGCTTCGACTCAACCCAGCCGGGGTTCGCCCGTGCAATCGTATCGCGCGACGTTCATGGCTTTGATGGGAAGAACGTCCTCATCCCGAGAGGCAGCCGGCTCATCGGTGAGTACAAGGCCGACGTTGCCGCGGGGCAAAAGCGGGCGATCATCACCTGGACCAGGTTGATCCGTCCGGACGGCATGACGATCGCAATGGATTCGCCGGCGGTTGATACGGTCGGAAGGGGCGGGGTCCCAGCGTCGGTCAACACGCATTTCTTTCAACGACTGACCGGCGCACTGCTCCAGTCGACATTCAGCCTCGGCGCAAGCCTGGCCGGCCGGTCCACCGGCTCCGTGATCGTCCTGCCGGGCGCAACCGCGGCCGTGCCGCAGGTGGCTCCTTCAACCGACATCGCGCCGACACTGACGGTTGCGCCCGGCAAGAGCATCAGCGTCTTTGTCGCGCACGATCTCGATTTCAGCACCGCCGAGGCGGGACGATGAGCGCGCTTGCCGCGCTTCCGCTGGATACCGGCGTCTATCTCGCTTCCTATCTCGCGCCGTTTTCGGACGTCCTTTCGGATCCCGAGATCACCGATATCTACGTCAACCATCCGGGCGAACTCTGGGTCGAAACGCTGGGGGGCGAGATTGAGCGGCGGAATGCGCCGGATCTCGATGAAGTCACGCTCTCCCGCCTGGCACGCCAGATCGCCGCATTGACGCACCAGGGGGTAAGTCGCGAACATCCGCTGCTTGGCGCTACGCTTCCCGACGGGTCGCGCATCCAGATCGTCAGTCCGCCGGCAACCCGCGGGCCGATCTGCCTTGCAATCCGTCGGCAGGTTGCGCCGTCGCTTACGCTTCAGGACTATGATCGGGGCGACCACTTCGCAAAGACCCGGACCGGGCTCGCGGCCCCGAACGACGTTGCAACCCTTCGGGTTCTCATCGCGAAGGGCAGTTTTGTCGACGCGCTTCAGCTCGCGGTCCGCTCCCGCAAGAATATTCTCATCTCGGGTGGCACATCGAGCGGGAAGACCACCTTCCTGAACGCACTCGTTCGTGAAATTCCCGCGCAGGAGCGGCTGATCCTGATTGAAGACACGCCGGAAATTGTCGTCGCGCAGCCCAATTCAATCGGATTGGTCAGCGTTCGCGGTGAGCTCGGCGAGGCGCGGGTTACGACGAACGATCTCGTTTCAGCGGCTCTACGAATGCGTCCGGACAGGATCATTCTCGGCGAATTGCGGGGTCCGGAGGCGTTTGCCTTCCTGCGCGCTGTCAGGTCCGGGCATCCGGGGTCCATGACCACGATCCACGCCGACTCTCCCGATGCAGCCGTGGAACAATTGGTGATGCTCGTGCTGCATACAGGCACGAAACTCAGCCGCGACGATGTGCGGCATTATGTCGAACGGTCGATCGATGTCTTCGTTCACCTCGCGCGCACGAACGGCAAGCGATCGGTGGAAGCTGTCGCTTTGAGCCAGGGTTGGTAAGAGACAACTTGGTGAGGCGGGGCGTCGGTCGGACGTTTCGTCCGACCCATTACCCTGCCAGACCTGATTAGATTCACTGTAGCGATTGCCTGATTTCACTGTTCATGGGCCTAGGGAATCCTGATCCAAAAGGCGCGGAAAACTAGCGTTTAACGCAAGGCCAGATGGCAAAATGAGCGCAAGAATCGTCAAGTTCCCTGTAAATTGCCGTCTTACAGGGAATTTGAGTCTGGAGACTTGTCGACTACGGACTGGCCGCACCTCCACCCATATTTCGAGACTTAAGTCTCTGGTTTAATTAGTGAAAGTATGGCGCTGTTCTGCGCCTTGTTGGCGCGCAATCCGTTTCCAGAGACGCGCTCATTAAGCCGATGCGGGCCTGATTCTTCCCGCCGGTCTCTCGAGCCAAGATCGAGTGCATGGTTTCGCGAGAACCGGCGTTCGGCAAGCAGTCTAATGTCCGCTTCCCACCCATTGCGGACGTCACATCCAACCGCCAAAGTAAGGCGAGGCGGCGCGGGAAGGTCTGCGACGATGAAAAGAGTGGGGCTTGCATTCCTGATGCTCGCGGCCACGGCCGCCGCGGCTCCAGCGGCGTGGCCCACGCTCCCGACCTCGGGCTTCGTCGTTGGCCGGCTGGCAACCCAGGACGACCTCAACAAGGGCGACGGGGTCTTCCGGTTCGATGTCGACGGCAAGCCGATCACCAAGCCGACCAAGACTACGGCGCTTACGCGGTCCAAAATTCCGCTTCGCGATAGTCGGTGAAGGCGGCAAGCCCAAGATGATCAGGAGAGGCCCCTTATGACCTTTGTCACCAAACCGATCCCGGAGGAGAAGCCGCCAGTGCCGTTCGTCGAACGGCCTTGGGGTGCTTTCAGCCAATATGCCGTCAACGAAGACTGCACCGTTTCGATGATGACAGTAAAGCCGGGGCAGCGTCTCAGCCTGCAGTCCCATACGGGGCGGGCCGAGCTCTGGATCGTCATCGATGACGGCGCGCTGGTCCAGGTCGATGAGGATACGCGTGAATATAAGGCAGGCGACGAAGTCTGGATTCCGGCCAATGCCCGTCATCGCCTCTCTTGTGCCGGCGATCGGCCGGTGCGCGTGCTGGAGGTGGCATTCGGCAATTGGCAGCAGGCCGACATCACTCGCTATGCGGATGATTATGCCCGCCCCGCGAGCGGGGAGTGAGACTGACCGCCCGGACGTTGGGCTCTGCCCTGCTCGCCGGGGCGCGCCGGCCTATGACTTCAGCGGCAGGCTGTCGTTCGATTGGCCGGCAGGCGACTGTCTGCGCGGCGGCGCGGCCCAGTTCCGGCGCGGCTACGGCCTCAGCTATCGCCGGGCGGCACGGGTCGCGCGGCTCCCCGTCGGCCCGGCCATCGCGACCTGTCCACCCGGCTCTAACTAGGGTCGGGACGTATTGGAGGGAACCCGTGTGGGCAGCAAATGAGTGCCTCGCCGGGCTGTTCGTGGCCTCTGTAGGCCGGCGCGCGTCTCAAGAAGACGTTCGAGCTTTCTAATGTCCGCTTTCGACCCAAAGCGGACATTGTCATTGCCTTAGGTTGCGCGCAGACTCCGTTCAGCTCCTGAAACGAACGGGAGGTAAGTATGCAGGCGTATCACCGTTTGGGGTTCCTGATTGTCATCCCAACACTATGTCTCGCTGTCGGATGTACTTCGGGGGCCAAGGAACCGACCCTGGACGCGGTCCGACTCGTTGCCGAAAAGTATCGCGACGTGAACGTCGCCAAGCGCGAGGGCTATACCACCGATAACAAGTGCACGACCGCGGAGATGCTGGGTTTCCCGGCAGAAATGGGCGCCATGGGTCTCCACTACGTGCGCCGCGATTTGCTTGGGCTCCCGCCCAAGCCGCCGCCGGGTAGCGGCCGGGTGCATGGCACGGGCACCCATAGCGACTTCACGAAGCCCGCGATGCTCGTTTACGAGCCGCAGCAGGACGGATCTCTCAAGCTCGTCGCTGTGGAGAATTTGGTTTTCGCCTCGGCCTGGCAAGCAGCGGGCAAGAAGGGGCCGCCAACCTTTCACGGGCAGCCTTACGTTCTCCTGACGGACAAGCCGGAGACCAGAGTTGACGAGGCTCATGGCTGGGCGCCGCATTACGAACTTCACGTCTGGCTCGACGAAAATCCGAACGGCATATTCGCGGAGTTCAGCCCGCAGGTGAGCTGCAAATATAATAAGCCTCTTCCCGCGCGGCCCGCTACCATGATGCATTGAGAAAGGGCGCACGTCGTTGATTTCAACGGGAGTTGAAGCGGCGTCGGGTTGGGCGCAGACTTAGCGCTTCCAACAGGGGAGTTGGATGGCGTCCGTATTCCTTAGCTATTCCCGCGACGACCGCGAGGCGATCAAGCCGCTGGCATCCGCAATCGAAGCGTTTGGCCACAAGGTATGGTGGGACCGCCATATCACGGGCGGACAAGAGTTCGCCGGGGCGATAGAACAGGCGCTTGAATCCGCCGAGGTGGTCGTCGTCGCCTGGACATGTTCGTCGGTGAAATCCGCCTGGGTTCGCGACGAGGCCGGGCATGGTCGGGACACTGGTCGGCTGATTCCCGTGACGCTCGACGGCTGCAAACCGCCGCTGGGCTTTCGGCAATATCAGACGATCGACTTGTCGTCGTGGAAAGGGCGTGCCGGCTCGACTGCGCTCGAGCCTCTAAAGGAGGCTATCGATAGGGCGCTCGGCCGCCCGACAAGCGAAAAGCCACCCCGGCGTTCCGCGCCTTCGCCCTGGCTTCGGCGGATCGTTTCGTGGCAGACCACGGTTGCGGCGAGCCTCGTGGGCCTCCTGCTCATCGGCGTCGGGGTGATCTACCCGCGCTTGGCTGCGAGTGGCGGAATCTCACCGAAAATCGCTATCGGTCGAATTGCGCTCGTTTCTCCCGGATTGCCGAATGAACTACCGAATCTGATCGGCCAGGAAGTGTTGGCTGCATTTGGCGCGGAGAATGCGGTCGCTGTTGTCTCGGGCCCAGCCGGGACCAGTAAATCCGCGCCCTTCGTCATGGACGGCAGCATCGCAAAGCAGGGGTCGACGGTCCGATACACGATGAGCCTCAAGAACAGTTATTCGGGGATTCAGCTATGGTCCCAAGCGTATGAGCGGGCGACCGCGGACGCTCTCGCTCCGCGGCAGGTGGCCGTTCAAGCGAGTCAAATCGTCCGCTGCGGTCTTTGGGGCGCGGCCGCTTACAAAAAGCGAATGTCCGACGATGCTTTGTCGCTCTACCTCAAATGGTGTGACGAGCATTGGAGCGGGTCGGGAGACGACACCGCTGAGTTGGATGCCGCTCGCGCGGTAACCGCTGCCCTTCCGGACTTCTCGTTCGGGTGGTCGGCTCGTGCGCTCGCAGCCGTTCCGCTGGCGCAGGAGGCTATGTCAGCGGACGCGAAGCAAATGGCAGCGGAGGCCCGAAACGCCGCACAACGGTCAATCGACCTCGATGACCAAAATCCCGAGGGTTACATGGCGCTCGCGGGTCTCCTTCCGCTCAATAGCTACGATGAGCGTGAGGGGTTGCTGAAGAAGGCGATCAGCGTGCGCAGGCTTGAATGCGGATGCGAGCGCCTGAGTTATGGCGATTTCCTGGCGTCCGTTGGCCGCGTCGAGGATGCTGCGGAGCAATATGAGCGGGGTCGTGCGAAAATGCCGCTCGCGCCGTTCAGTAACGTGCGTCTTGCCCATGCTCTCTATTCCGTGGGCCGACATGAAGAGGCCGACCGCATCTTGGCGGAGACACTGGAGGTTTGGCCGGACGCGTCAGACGTGCAGCTGCTGAAGGTCAAAGCTGCGTTCTGGACGAAGAGATACGACGACGCTCTCTTGGCATTGCGCTCCCCTGAGCTTCACCTCGCGCGGCAGCAGCGCGATGCCCTGACTGTGACCTTCGAAGCATTGAAAAGCGGGGCTTCAGACCGCCGGACGGACGCGCTTTCATTGCTTGAGCGTTGCGCGAGCGACCCCAAACGGACCGACCGCCTAATTGTCGGCGCATTCGCGGCACTTCACGACGAGACTTCAGCGCTGCTGGCCGCACAGAGTCTGATCGCAAGTCGAGGACACCGCTACGCGGATGTATTGTTCGAACCAAATCTCGCGTCTGCACGCCAGTCACCGATCTATCAGGCCTTGGTCAATCGGCTAGGGCTTCCCCGCTATTGGAAATCCGACGGCCATACACCCGACATTTGCCGTGACGACGACCGACCGGACTTCTGCGGCGGTCGCTTGAGAGAGGTGCAACCATGAAACTCTTGCCAATTATCATGCTGGTGGGGCTCGCGTCTTGCGGCGACGCCGGCGATCAACCAGTGGCTCGGCGGTCGGCCCAACCTACCGCGGCCGAGGCGCCCGCAAAATCGATGGCTAGCAAGCCAGTCGCGGCCCAGGCGGCCATGATCCCTGTGCCGACCGACAAGGCACAACTCGAGCGCATGTTGGCCATGGGCTACACTGTCCACGAGGATCACATGCACGCGCCGGGCGTAAAGGAATGTCCATTCAACATGGGCGGCAGTGTCGTTCAGTGATTCCGGTAATGTCCGCCTTCCACCCATTGCAGACATGCGTCCCGCGCAAGGACACGCGCACGGAAGCCCGCGCGCTCCGCTCAGGACGAACGCAGGTTGTTCAGGCCGTCTGAGGCTCGCCCTGTGGCTGCGGCTGCTCCTCCTCGAGGCCCGGCTGGGGGACTCGGCGCAGGTAGGGCAGGTCGCTGGTCCATCCGCCCGGGAACTGGGTCCGCGCTTCCTCGTCCGAAACCGAAGGGACGATGATGCAATCCTCGCCCTGCTTCCAGTTCACCGGGGTCGCGACCTTGTGCCTGGCGGTGAGCTGGATCGAGTCGAGCAGTCGAAGCACTTCGTCGAAGTTGCGGCCGCTCGACATCGGGTAGATCAGCATCGCCTTGATGAGCTTGTCGGGGCCGATCATGTAAACGGTGCGGACGGTCGCGTTGGTCGCCGCGGTGCGGCCCTGCGACGAACCCGGCTCCTCTTCGGGAAGCATGTTGTATTGCTTCGAAACGTTGAGGTCGTGGTCCGCGATGATCGGATAATTGACCTTCGCCCCGCCGTGGCTTTCGACGTCCTGGAGCCAGCGGCCGTGATCGTCGACCGGATCGACGGACAGGCCGATGATCTTGGTGTTGCGCTTGTCGAACTCGGGCTGGAGCTTGGCGAGGTAGCCGAGCTCGGTCGTGCACACCGGAGTGAAGTCCTTGGGGTGCGAGAAAAGGATGCCCCAGCTGTCGCCGAGCCATTCATGGAAGCGAATCCGCCCCTGCGTCGTGTCCGCCTCGAAATCCGGTGCCTTCGAG
>Ga0068859_100003740_pt1 | contig 15512 bp, 18 predicted proteins | sample KBSSwiS22_FD_66585 | JGI IMG/M metagenome (GOLD analysis project Ga0068859, IMG submission 66585) | Switchgrass rhizosphere microbial communities from Kellogg Biological Station, Michigan, USA - KBS Switchgrass S2-2 | ecosystem: Host-associated > Plants > Roots > Rhizosphere > Soil ...
GGCTCATTTGAGTAATGGATAATTGGGAATTAGGTAATTAGTGCCCGTGTAGATCTAATATTGAGCATTGAAAATTGAACATTGAACATTGAACATTGAATATTTTTTATTTATGCTATCCATCTCAGTTGTGTTTATAAATTTTAAAAGTTGCTCAAAGTCCCTTTGGGGGATTTAGGGGTTAATTACCACTTACTTTACTATTGGCTTTTTCCTCTTCTATCGCTTTATCCAGTTTTTGTTGTGCTTCGCTCTTCAATTCGGGTATCACTGAATTTTTGGCCACGCTTTCGTAAGTGGCTTTTGCATTGAAGTAATCTTTCTGCTGCATAAAAATATCACCCAGTAAAATATAAGATTTTGTAACCCAGTTATCATAAGAACCCGTTTCCTTAATTACCGCCATCGCTGATTTTTCTGCTGCACTTAAATTATTAGCAGTAAACTGGCAGCTGGCAATTTCATACCTTGCTTCTGCTCCCCATGCTGATTTATTGATGGCGGCGCAGGATTTAAAGGAACCAATTGCACTGGCACAATCATTACCTAGTTGCTGTGATTTACCCAATACCAAAAATGCTATCGATTTATCATCGGTACTAATGCCTTTTTTGGTAAGCAATGTTTTTGCTGTTTCATTGGCTTTAGTATAATCTTTCAATAAATACTGGCACCTTACCAAGCCTCTCAATGCTTCTAAAATATTATCCTGGTTGGCAGAACCCGTTAATAAAGATTCGAAGAATCTTTTAGCTTCTGCATAATTTTTCAATTCAAAATAATTGATCCTTGCTGCTTCAAGCGTGGCTTTTTCAAAATAGCGGTTCAGGCCTTTTGCATTTACATAATTATATCCTGTCAGTGCATTTTGAAAATCCTTGTTCTTATTATAACATTCACTGCGGAAATAATTTGCTTCCAGTGCAAATGAACCATCAGGGTATTGTGATAAATAATTATTGAAGCCTGTTATTGCCGCTGCACAATCATTGGCATTGTATTTCATTTCTGCAGACGTGTAGGTTAATGAATCTGCTTCGCTTACTGAAATGCTCTTGCCGTTCTTACGCATCAGCTCTACATATTCATTAGGCTTACCTTCTTCCACATAAATGCTTTTAATATTATCGAGCGCTTCATCTGCCTCAGGTGATTGCGGATATTTCTGTATGAGTGTTTGATAATTGGTCAGCGCATCTTTATTATCATCTGTATTATAATAACTCAATCCCAGTTTTAAATAAGCGGTGGGTTTTAATCCTCCTGCATCGGGCATGGTTAGAATATTGTTTAAATAAGGAATGGCATCCCTGAATTTTTCATCAGCCATATAAGTATTGGCAATTTCCATGGTTACATCAGGTACCAAACCACTTTGCGGATAAAGTCTTGTAAGTGTATTCAGTGTTTTAATTTTATCAGACGAACTTTTTACACCTGCTATCATGGCTTTTTGAAAATAGGCATAATCACTTTGTGGTAACGCATTGCTGATCACTTTGTCGTACATGCCGTTGGCTTTAGCAAATTCACGGTTCATAAAATAGCTATCGGCGCTGCGTACATAAGCATCTTGTTCCATTGCAGGAGAAGTAACACTTACTGTATTGGTAACCTGTTCAAAATAATTCAATGCCTGTTTGTAATTTTCTTTCTTCATCCAGCTATACCCCAGGTTATACCTTGCTGCTTGTGGTGTGGCTTCACCTTGTGCTGGTGCACTGCTTTGCAAGTACAACGTCATATACTTAATAGCTTCATCATATTTCCCGTTGCGCAATGCAATCTCTCCTTTCCAAAAATTAGCAAAAGGTAATATCGGGCCGGCGTATTGATCAGATAAAACTTTTGTCAGTAATTCATCTGCTCTTACTATTTGCTGATCGTTGATATACTCCACTGCTTTGCCAAATAAAATTCTTGGATACACTTTTTGCATCGCCACTGTTGGCTTGCCCATCGATTCATACAAGGTTAATGCATCGGAGAAATTATTGGTATTAGCCAGCAGCCCTACTAATAATTCTTTAGCTTCCGTTTCATAATCGGAGTTGGGGTAATCGTTCAGGAATTTTTTCAATTCATTTAAAGCAATATCCTGGTAACCTAATTCATAAGAAAGTTTAGCATAGATAAAGCGTGATACTTCCTGTTGCTTTGCATTACTGTTATTGTAAGCACAATATTGAAAGGCATTTCTTGCGTTGGCTTTTTGATTGGTTCTTAAATAACAATCACCCAGCAGGTACATACTATTCTGCCCCATGGAATCTTTTTGGTTACTCAATTGCTTAAACCCATCAATGGCTTTTTGCAACTGGTTATCCTGGTAATAACAATAGCTCACTTCGTATAACACTTCTTTATCTACCTTATCGCTGTTCTTTACATAATATTCTAAAAGCGGCAGTGCTTTACCAAATTCTTTTTTCTCAAAATGCAATTGCCCCATCAGCAATTTCATTTCTTTTTCATAATACAATGTGCCGCCTCTTGCCAGTACGCTTTCACCATAGCGTAATGATTCATCTTTCTTTCCCTGGAAATAATAGATCTCTGCAATATAGTAAGGCACCACGCCTTTGTATTCTTCACGTGTTTCCACCAGTTTAAAAGCTTTCAATGCTTCATTATACTGCCTGTCGTAATAACAAATGAATCCATAATAGTAATTGGCAGGAAAATAATATTTATTGCCGGGCAGTTGGTGGATCTCATCAAACAATGGCTTGGCTTCTTCAAACTGTTTTAAATTGAAGTAACAATAAGCCCTTTCAAATTTTGCATCCGCAATTTCTTCATTGCTCAGGTTATCCAGGCCTGCCCTTTCGTAATATGTTATAGCATTGCTAAAATCTTCTTTTGTAAAATAAAATTTGGCCAGGTGATAGGCCATCAGCTCTCTGCGGGGTTCATTGCTCACCACTTCTATATAGTGTTTAGCTTCGTCTTCGGCTACAGGTTGCACCAGCTTTAATTCGCAAACGGTATAAAAATAACTGATGTCATCATTCAGGTAAGTATGGTTACTGATGGTGTTATCCGGGTATTGTTCCTTTAGTTCTTTAAACAGCGGATAAGCCAGTGCATACTGCTCTTTCACGAATAATTCCTTGGCATCTTTATATTTTTTTTCCGGATCAGTAACTGCGTTGGAGGGTTGTGCAACTGCTGTACAATAAAGCCCGGCGGCTACAAGCAGGGCTGTGAGTTTGTGTTTTATCATGTTGGTTGATTCAGGCTTTTGCTAATTGTAAAATTAACTATAATGCAAGTTATGCAAACACCGTTCCAAGTTTATTGTGAATAAGTGGATAACTGTTATATGCTAAACGAATGTATTTTTGTTTTGCTGTTAAGGATTTTGTAAAATTGAAAATCAAAATATCAATAACCTTCAAACCAAAAAAAAGAAAATGAAAAAATTACTTTCTACAAAGTATTCCGCCGGTGCATTCAGCACAGCAATGTTAGCCCTCCGTTTAGCTGTTGGCATCCTTATGTTGTTGCATGGCTATGATAAACTGATGCATTTTGCCAAATACCAAAATGAGTTTATGAACTTTATGGGTATTGGCAAAACCCTGAGCCTGGCCCTGGTAGTTTTTGCTGAATTCTTTTGCTCCCTGTTTTTAATTTTAGGACTGTTTACACGCCTTGCAACTGTTCCGTTGATCATTGTTACCTGTGTTATTTTTTTTAAAGTTGATCATGGACATTTAACTGCTGATAATGAAAATGTATTAATGTTTTTGTGCAGCTATATTGTTTTATTATTAGTTGGCCCGGGCAGGGTAAGCGTAGACAGCATGATGGGAAAATAAACCTTAAACTCAGCATAATGAAAAGACTTGATTTAGTGCAGCTGACAATTATTATTGTTGGCATATTCAGTGCATTCTTTTTTTTACTCTCCCTGCCCAAGTTTTTATATGGCCTCTACTTTTGGATCAACAGAGGAATGAGAGGGGGTGAGTTCATGGAAACCTTATTTTGGAATATAATTATAAGCGGTGCTTATCTTTTAGCAGCCTTCTACTGCGTAAAAAAATCAAAGCATTTTGCAGAATGGATATGCAATAACAGTAAACTTGATGCTGAAGTAAATTTTGCACTTGATAAATCTGAGTTGCTTTTTGTACTTTTTGTTGGACTTGGTATTTACGGGCTCATAAAAAATTTACCTACGTTCCTGGTAGATGGATTTGACTACATAAAAGGCAGGAATAACTCCAGCGAGGTTGAAAATGCTAAAGCAGTTTCCTCCCACAGCCTCATCATCCAGGCACTTACCCTGCTTTCATTTTTTGTACTGGTATATTATGCAAAGGTCTTTTCAGGTTTTTTTGCAGCAAAGGTTAATAATACTGAACCGGACGATTTGATTGATACTAAAACAGAAGAATAATGTTTGTAACCGAAACACAGGTACGCATTCACTATGCATTAACCGACCAGATGGGTGTAGTGTACTATGGCCACTACGCACAGTTTTATGAAATTGGCCGTACGGAAGCCATTCGGCAGATCGGTTATACCTATAAAGAGATTGAAGCCCTGGGCATCATCATGCCGGTGGTGGATATTCACAGCCGTTTTTTGCGGCCTGCCAAATATGATGACCTCATCACCATTAAAACCACATTAAAAGAAATGCCTGCTCATTATAAAATTGTGTTTCATGCAGAAATTTATAATGAGCAGGATGAATTATTGAATACCGGCGAAGTGACATTGTTTTTTGTGGATGCCAAAACTATGAAGCGGTGTGATATGCCGGAAGTGCTGAGAGAAAAATTGAAACACTATTTTTAAGTTCCTATTTCCTGGTCATTATTTTCTTATACAAAGAAAAATTTACGCCTATTGCCGTTGCAGTTTGAGTTAATTTTTCAGACCATGGGGTTGCATAAAAACCTATAGGAAATAAACCCAGCCGCACCCCATAACCTTTGGCAATATGAATATCCATATCGAGATAGGGCTCAACTCGTAACAGGTAGCTGTTAATTTCATTATTATAAGCATTACTGATTGTACTCAATTGCGTAGCGGTTGGCCTGAAATAATTTGTATCAGGAGTAGCTACTGTTGAAGCTGCTATTTTAAAGCAACTAATCAATCGCAATCCTGCAAAAAAAGTAACCCTGTGATCATCACTTTTTGATAACCTGTATTCAAAGCCCAGCGGTACATTAATATACTGGCTGGAAGACCTGACTTTTGTAAGGTAAGCAGTGTCTTTTAAAGTGGCAAAAGGTACAAACAGCAATATAAAATCGCCTGCATTAAATTTACGCATCGAAAAATGGCGCTGGCTAAACCCCACTCCTGCAGATAACCTTAGTCTTTGATTGCGTAAAGAAAAAAAACTCTGGAGATCGATATTGACCTCATCTCCAAAACTCAGCTTATTCCTGTTTCGGGGCAGTACCATCGAATCGCTGGTATGAGAATAAGGGTCAAAAAAAGCGCCGGCTATAATTGCAGTGCGTTCGTATTTTATTTGTGCAGCAGCAACTAATGAACAAGTGATCAGCAAGCATAATAAAAACATTTTCATAAGCGCAAGGTCTATTTTTATTGACACAAAATTATACCCTGTTATTATCGGCCTTCCAGTTGGTGATGGCCATTTTAATTTGTTTGGCAGAAAGATTTTCATCCACTGCTTTTTTAGCTAAGTCCACAAATTCATTATCTCCTGCAAAACGTAGAGCTATGATCTGGCCCATACGCAGCCTGCTGTCAAAAGTTTTTCCTGTAGCAATATAATAACGAAAATTTTCTTCTGCACGAATAGCCCTGTCCTGTGCCTTTATTGCAAACGCCCTGCCATACCAAAGCGAAAGGAGAACAGCGAATACTAATGATACCATTGCTGCTGCATGCAATCTGCCACTACCATCGCCAATGGTTTTAAACAAATGGATAACAGTTACAACAAGTGGAAACAGCACCGCCAAAAAAGCAACTAAATGATACATGGGCACATACCTGGAATGATTTTTAAAATTTTGTTCTGACATACAATATTGTTTTGATAAAATTAATAATGATAAAGCTACTTTAAAATGTCCAGTACCTTCCACATTTTTTCCCTTACGGTTCCGGGGTTACCATCAAAATTATTGATGATGAATGAGAAGGTATATTCATCTCCTGAGTTGCTTTTTATATACCCTGTATAACTTCTTACGCCGTTGATATAACCGTCTTTCATTTTGATACCATTTATTTCAGGCAGGTCGTAATAAAAAGAGGAAAACCATTTTTGTTGTTTGGCATATTGCATTACGGTTACCAATGCATTGGTGGTAACACGGTTGGCAGGAGAAAGCCCGCTGCCATCAATGATGTTGAGTGCCGATTTTTCAATTCCTTTTTTACTCCAGAAATCTTTGATGATAGCGATACCACTATCTGTTGAACCAAATTTTGTTCTTTCGTAAGCAATGGTTTTTACAAATGCTTCGCCGTAAAGATTGATACTTTTTTTAAGGAACCAGTAATTAATGCTGTCAAGTGGTGGTGAAGAAATTGTATAAATAGTGGTTGGGTTTACCGGTATATCTTTTTTTTCTACTTCTATCCCATTGTACGAACCTGCAAATAAAACACCGTTTATATTTTTGGCCTTCAACTCATTTACAAAAGTGAGTGTTAATTGTTCTGCAGCATTGGGCATTGCACCGCTGATAGTAAAATTATTCTCGCCTAAAGGAATAGTGCCTCTTACAAAACCACTCATGCCATAAGGCGGTAAAAAAATATAGGCATTATCGCCACTTCCTTTTTTAGCCGTAGTAACTTCACTGTACAAACCTACATTTTCCAGTGTTGGAACGGTTTTTACAATGCTTGCCTTATCCCCTATTTTTTCGCCAGCTTTTAAAATAAGATCGTATTGGTTTTCTCTCCAGTTCAATGATGAAGCACCAGCGCCATAATAATTCCCGATATCTTCCCATATCCATCCCCGTGGGGTATTATTACTCTCCCATTTTCTGTCGTACCCAAAAACATTGCCTTCAACTTCTTTGATGCCTTTTTTTTCTATTGCAGCAACAAGATTATTTAAAACTGTTTTTTCGTTGGTATTTTTCCAGCGCCAGCTGCCCAATGTTGGGTCTCCGTAACCAATCAAATAAATATTACCGGTTAATTTATTCTCTTTTATTTGTCCGTCAACGGCTAAGTCTGTTTTGTACTGATAGTCTTTGCCCAATAGCTCAAAAGCGCTCACACTCGTAACCACTTTCTGGCAACTGGCAGGCGCCAAACCAATTTGTGCATTCTTTTCAAAAATACCTTTGCCTGTTTTGCTATCCGCTACATATATGCTTACTATGGCATGCCTGCATTGCTCATCAGCTTCTAAATTCTTTATTGCTGCAGATAATTTAGCATTCATATTTTGTGCCCGGCTGAATGAACAAATAAAACTGCATAACGTTATTACAATGTATTTCATCAGCAAATAAATTTATTTTCTCAAAGCTAAAAGATTTAAATTTGATGTATGGAAAATAAAGTAGAAGAGCCGGCACTAAAATACAATTACATTTCGCAGGAAGAATATTTAGAGCGGGAAAGAGCCGCCACGGAAAAGCATGAATACTATGAAGGTGAGATTTATGCGATGAGTGGAGCATCATTAAAACATAACCGTGTATTCACAAATCTTTTTACAGATATTGGTTATAGACTTAAAGGGAAAAACTGTTTGCCTTATGGCAGTGATTTACGGATACATATACCCAAAAACACTTTATATACTTATCCGGATATTAGTATTATTTGTGGCGAGCCAAAACTTACGGATGACAAATTTGATACTGCAACAAACCCAAGTGTAATTATTGAGTTGCTTTCTCAATCTACCCGTAATTATGACAGACTTGAAAAGTTTTCATTGTACAGGGATATCGATACATTACAAGAATATATTTTAGTAGATACACAAAAAATACATATTGAAAAATATATCCGTAATGCCGATAACACCTGGCAACTCACTGATTATAATTCTATGGAAGGAACACTAATGATTTCTACTGTGAATATTAGTATTTCCGTTGAAGAGGTTTATCAAGGTTTATCATTTTAGTTTCATTTTTATTTTATTCTTTCATGATCAAAGCAACCATCATCACCATCGGCGATGAACTTTTAATAGGCCAGGTAATTGACACCAACAGCGCCTGGATGGCACAGGAATTAAACAAAGCGGGCATACCCGTAGTAAGGCGTTTGGCAGTAGGCGATGTATGGGATGAAATTTGGAATGCCCTGGACGAAGAAAGTAAATATGCCGATATCATATTGATCACCGGTGGCCTTGGCCCCACCGCAGATGATATCACCAAACCATTGTTGTGCAAATATTTTGGCGGTACAATGATTGTTGATGAAGGCGCCAAACAAAACGTCATCAACATCTTTACCAAACTTAACCGGCCAATGATAGAAAGAAATTTATTACAGGCCGAAGTACCCGATGTGTGTACCGTTATTCAAAACAAAAGAGGTACAGCACCGGGAATGTGGTTTGAAAAACCTCACCCATCCTCTCCTGCAGCAGAGGGGAAAAAGATCTTCGTTAGTATGCCAGGTGTACCACACGAAATGAAAGGCATGATGGAAGACGATGTTATTCCTCGATTGATTCAACAGTTTGAATTACCAGTTATACTGCACCGCACTTTACTAACTGCCGGCGTGGGCGAAAGTTTTTTAGCCGACCTCATTCAAGATTTCGAAACCACTTTGCCCGCTTCTGTTAAACTGGCTTATTTGCCCAATTATGGCATGGTGCGTTTGCGTTTGTCCACTTCGGGCTTTGATAAAGCTGCCACTGAAAAAGAGATTGATACTCAATTTGCACAACTGCAATCCCTGGTGAAAGATTATTTAGTCACTAATATTGATGAGTCCATTGAAAAAGTGTTAGGCAATCTCCTCCTACAAAAAAACAAAACCATGTGCACTGCCGAAAGTTGTACCGGCGGTTATATTGCACACCTCATCACTTCCATTCCCGGTTCTTCTGCTTTTTATGATGGCAGCGTGGTAAGTTATTCTTATGGCGCCAAGGAAGATCTGCTGGGTGTTAGTCATCAAACCTTATTAAGCAAAGGTGCTGTAAGTGAGGAAGTGGTTAGGGAAATGGCTAAAGGCGCTTTGCAAAATATTAAATCCGATTATGTAATTGCTGTTAGCGGCATTATGGGGCCCGGTGGTGGTATGCCCGAAAAGCCAGTGGGCACTGCATGGGTAGCCATCGGCAGCGCTGAAAAGATTGTCGCTCAAAAACTATTCTACCGTTTCGACAGAGCAAGAAATATTCAGATGACTGCTGCTACTGCGTTGAATTTATTAAGGAAGTTTATTTTGGAGAATTAAGTAAATTTGATAAAACTTAAAATCATGGAAGCTATAGTTGTTGAAACAAAATCTAAAAAGGAGGCTGCACTGCTGATGAAACTTAGCAAGGAAATGGGACTACGCTCTAAAATAATATCAGCCGAAGGCATTGAAGACTTATTTATTGCCCAAAGTATTAAAGAAGGCTTAAAATCTGGCTATACTACAAAAGAAAAGGTTTTAAAGGCCCTTAAGAAATGAAACTTGCATTTACTAAAAAATTCCTCAAGCAGGTTTCAACATTAAACAATACTTCTATAGCAAAACAAATTGCGAAAGTTATTGCAGAGGCAGAAAATGCCAAAAAGTTATCAGAAATTAAAAATCTCAAAAAACTAAAGGGATACAATGATTATTACAGGATAAGAGTAGGCGACTACAGAATTGGAATTTACTTTAGCCAGGATAGCTTTGAGTTTGCTGCCATCGACCACAGAAAGGATATTTACAAATACTTCCCCTGACGACTTATAGTTTTTTACTTACTTTTGCCTTGCCAGAACAACGATTGTTTAACACTTAAACCATTTTATGAGTGTAGTAGATTTAGTTATGCCAAAGCTTGGCGAAAGCATTATGGAAGCCACCATTTTAAAGTGGCACAAAAAACCCGGTGACACGGTTAAGCAGGATGAAACTGTATTAGACATTGCCACCGATAAAGTGGATAGTGAAGTACCTTCTACTGCCGAAGGTGTAATTGAAAGCATCTTATTCAATGAAAACGATGTGGTGCCTATTGGTACCGTGATTGCCACCATTCGTGTGGGCGCCAATGCAGCTGTATCCGGCAACTTCCAAAGGAGTCCTTCGGACCAGCAGCCTGCTGCACCGGTAAGTCAGCCGCAATATGAAGAGGCCAAACTGGTGGAAGAAATTCCTTACCAGCCAGCAACCAGCTATCAGTCTGCCGGCAATGGACATGTTGCTGATAACAAAATAAAATTCTATTCTCCTTTAGTATTGAATATTGCACAGCAGGAAGGCATCAGCATGGCCGAACTGGAAAATATTCCCGGCACCGGGCAGGAAGGACGTGTGAGCAAGAAAGATATTTTAGCTTATGTAGCGGGAAGAGGCGCAGGCTACAAGCCACAAACTGCAAGCCAGCCTATGCAGGAAGTTACAGTTTTAAAGAGCGACAACAGACAACAGACGACAGACAACAGGGTGCAGACTTCTGACCAACAACGGCCAACCACCAGCGATCAACCTGCTTACCAGCCACCAACAGTTTATAGTGGTAATGTGGAAGTGATTGAAATGGACCGCATGCGCAAGCTGATTGCCAAGCACATGACGGACAGCAAACATACCAGCGCTCATGTAACCAGCTTTGCTGAATGCGATGTTACCGGTTTGGTAATGTGGAGAGAAAAAGTGAAGAAAGATTTTGAAAAAAGAGAAGGCGAAAAAATTACGTTCACACCTTTATTTATTGAAGCGATAGTAAAATGCCTCAAAAAATATCCCATGCTAAGCAGCAGCGTGGATGGCGATAAAATAATTATTAAAAAAGACCTGCACATTGGTATGGCTACTGCTCTGCCTTCCGGTAACTTAATAGTACCCGTTATTAAAAATGCCGATCAGTTAAATTTAACCGGCCTCACTAAGCAAGTAAATGGCCTAGCCAATGCTGCACGTACCGGCAAATTAAAACCCGATGATACCACCGGCGGCACTTTCACTTTAACCAATGTGGGCACTTTCGGCAGCATCATGGGCACTCCTATTATCAATCAGCCGCAAGTGGCTATTATGGCTGTCGGTGCTATTAAAAAAAGGCCCATGGTTATTGAAACGCCCCAGGGTGATAGTATTGCTATCCGCCACATGATGTACATTTCTCTTAGTTATGATCACAGAATTATTGATGGTGCATTGGGAAGTACTTTCTTAAATGCAGTGAGTAAAGAGCTGGAGAATTTTGATGTGCATAGAAGCATATAAAAGTATATTAAGTAAATAAAGTATTGGGTTAGATGAAAGTCTAACCTTTTTTATTTTAACTTAGTACGATGCAAAAAAGATATCCCAGGCAACTTTCATACGGAGCGAATAATGCTGTTATCGCTTTGAATGACACCGAGGTGGCAAAGATTTTTTCCGGTGATACCCGTAGCGATATTGGTTCTGAAGCAGAGAAGCTGAAATTTGCCAACAATATAAACGACCTGGTGGCAAAATTTATTCGTATTGATTTTGATGAAAAAAATAATTGGGATATGCTGGTGATGGAACGCATTTATCCTGTGGATTACAGGAGTTATGAAGTGGAAAAAAGAGAACTGTGGGTTGATGTTTTTGAAGATGAACTAAAACAATTGCACACGGCAGGTTTTGTACACCGGGACCTCCAACGCCCCTCCAATATTTCCGGCGAACGTTTTGACAATATTTTTTTAACCCCATCCGGCCTCAGGTTAATTGATGTGGGCATTTCTGCGCTGCGCACTAATGTTGGCGACAAACTTTTTAAGAAATACATTGAGTTTGAATTGCAGGAAATGGAAATATTCAAAGCATTTTTTTTAGCGAGGTGAAGAGCAATATTTATAAGCACACTGAACCAGGCTATTGAATATCGACAAAATAAATTAACCACATGAAAAAAATAATCCCCCTTTTGATTCTTACCGGATTTTCTTCCATAGTATTTGGACAAACTAATTATGAAAAATTCAAAAAACTATTTAAAGTTAATGACACAGTAAAAATAAAATCGCTCCTGGCCGAATGGGAAAGATCTAATCCCAATGACCCGGAATTATATACCGCTGCCTCTAACTTTTATTTTTCCACCAGCCAAAAAGAAGTTGTTTCCCTTGAACGCAATCAAAAGTCTGGGGAAAGTATTCAGTTAACAGATAGCACCGGAAAGGTTGCCGGATATTTAAATTCCAATTTAAGTTATGATCCAACCAGGTTAACCAAATCACTTAGTTATCTGAACAAAGGAATTGAAAAATTTCCATCAAGACTGGATATAAGATTTGGCAAATGTTTTATACTTGGTGAAATTGAAGACTATAAGAGTTTTACCAGTGAAATAATTAAGGCTATTGAATATTCCAACACCATAAAAAACAATTGGCTGTGGACAGAAAATAAAAAGCTTGATGATGCGGAAAATTCCATGTTGGGTTCTGTATATTCTTACCTTAAACAATTGTATGAAACAGAAGATGACAGCCTTTTAGAAAATATCAAGCAAATTGGTGGTTTAGCAATTAAATATTATCCAGCCAATGTTGAGATCTTGTCCATAACAGCAGTAGCTCATACACTCACAAAAAGTTACGATGAGGCTATTAAATATCTTCAAATGGCGGAAAAAATAAACCCGAAGGATTTTATTGTACTGAATAATATTGCTGAATGTTTTAAGCGTAAAGGTGATAAGGAAAACGCAATTAAGTATTTTCAACTAACAGAAAAATATGGAGATGCTCAGGCTAAAGAACAGGCAAGAAGAGCAATTAAAGAAATAAAAAATTGAAACTGCTACGGCCTTGATAACATGGTTGCCTATACCAGGCTTACAAATTAAAGCGTTATCGATCTGATGATGCAAAAACTAAAATGAAAATCTTATTCTTATTCATACTACCATTCACGTACTGTGCTTATGGACAAACCGTTACTTTTAAAGAAATAAGGCTTAAGTCCAATGCGAAATATTATAACCCACCACTGGTTGCAATCATATTTCCGATAGTAGTAACTAAAAATGCAAAAGTAGCAAAACTTATAAATACTCAAATAAAGGAAGAGGTTTTTCCAGGTGTTGACACGGGAACACCATTAAAGGAGATTCTTATTGAGAGTATTGCACATGATGGGTTATCTGATCTGTCATACAAAGTCACCTGCAAAAAAAACGGTATCCTTTCGTTCAGAATAGATAAGGGTAGTTGCGCCGCTTATTGCACTTCATTGTCGAGCTATTTTAATTTCGACCTGAAAACAGGAAAAAGTATTACGATCGACAGCCTGATCTCCGAAGATAAGATGGACAGTTTTAAAAGTATCGTTTTTGCTGATAAAGTAAAAGCACTTACCAAATATAAAAAGGAAGAAACAGCAATTCTTAATAGTAATACTATCGACACGGTAACTTATAATTGGGCAATAGAGCAAGTTGACAGCGAGTGTATAAAAACAGTTTCAATTGAAGATTTTTCATTGTCAGATCTAACTTTAGAAATAAATGATGCGTGCGAATTTCCACACATGATCAGGTCACAGGAACCTTCGTATGAATTGAAATACAGTTATTCCAGAATGGCTCCTTTTTTGAGGCCCAGGTTTAAAAAAATACTGGTAAAATAAAGTACGCAGAAATGAAGAAAAATGAACTTATAGCTGATAAATTCGAAGAAGTGATCATGCGGATGTTTGTTGCTTGTAAATCCCTTATTCCAAAAGCATCCGAGTATACTATTTTGTATGATCCCCGAAAACATAATTCCTGGTTTATTGTAATTTTTTTTGCAGATAGTGATCAGTTAAGGGAAGGTTTAAAGAATGGTGTTTGCTACCGGTTATACTCTTATTTACTCCATGAATTAAACAAGGCAGACGAAATTTCAGGAATCGATCGGGCAATATATTTTGAATCTGGCAATCGTCCAACGGAAAAAATCGCCATTGATAATTTATTAGAAAAACTGATAAAAAAACTTGAAGCACAAACTAAAGATGCTGGTAAGGCAGACATTAAAGTGTGTGGTAGTTGCGGACATAATTTTGATAATCATCAGCTGTTATGTAACCTGACCGAAGATAAAAGTGCTCCAACTGAAGGATGGATGATGTGCCCTGAAGAAAATTGTAATTGCTTTGGAACGTGGAGTGCAAATTATAATGGAGAAATTTAAAGGAATTTGACTTAAAAATAACAAAGCCCGCCACAATTAAGCAGCGGGCTTTATTTTATCTAAAAGTTATTAGTTGCCCATCATTGAGCAATGACTTTTAGGACATCCCTTAGGACATGTTTGTGCCTTTGCGGTTTTAGCTTTTGCTTTTTTCTTGTTGCCATTTGCAAATACTGCTGTACTTGACAACATAGACAATGCTAAAACGCCCAAAAATATTTTTTTCATATTTTCATATTTATAGTGAAATAATTTTATTTACGATTGATAATGTAACTATGCATTTGGCGGGTGCCAAAATTCAGAAATGCTCTGAACGGTACGATTATCATTGTTGATACCAATTTTTTCCTTAACCAGAGATTGTAATGGTGATAAAGAAGATGTAGTGACTAAAAACAAACAGTAATAAGGACATCCCACAAATGGATTGCAGGCCATTCCTTCGCAGCCGCCTTTCTTATTTTGTTCAGGCATTTTTTTCTTGCAAGCCTTCTCTGAACAACAGCGCATAGCAATTTTTATCGGCGCACTTTTTATTAATGGCTGCATGGTAAGAAAGCCAATCACAAATAATAATATCGCTGCTGCAAACTTCATGAAACTAAAGATAATATTTACCCCGGGCTTTTATTTACCTTTCATGTAATAATATTGCCAATACTGCATTACAGCAGTTTTTCACAAATTGTTATTTCACTTCTTCCAGCAACATATACTTCCACACTATTTCATAACTCTTATCACCTATCACCGCACCATGCGGAAAGCTTTCTTCCTTTGTACTCGTAAGTGTATGCGTATGCTGGTAAGGCGGCAGGGTTTCGTCTACGTTTACCCATTTGCCTAATGCATCAAAACCCATGGTGGTAAAAATTACTTTTTGTTGCGCCCAGGTGCAGCCGTTGCTTTCATCTTTGGTGTGCACAAAACCAAAATAACGGTTGAGTGGTGTAACACTTTTTTGATACAGCCAAAAAGCAGGTTGATCAAATGTATTGCTGTAATCTTTTGGCGATGCAAACATGATGACACGGTCTAACTTTTTTTGTTGTGCAATAAATGCAGCATGTCCCCCGCCCTGCGATTGGCCGGCGAGACAAATTTTTTCCCAGTTGATGGCATTGGAGGAAGTAAGAAATTGTTTCCAGTTATCATTGGGATATGTTGCGGCAAGATAGAGTAGTAATTTTTGCAACCGGT
>Ga0068859_100003743_pt1 | contig 15508 bp, 9 predicted proteins | sample KBSSwiS22_FD_66585 | JGI IMG/M metagenome (GOLD analysis project Ga0068859, IMG submission 66585) | Switchgrass rhizosphere microbial communities from Kellogg Biological Station, Michigan, USA - KBS Switchgrass S2-2 | ecosystem: Host-associated > Plants > Roots > Rhizosphere > Soil ...
CATCGTCAGGTTTTGAGTCAGCCCGCAAGGGTCAAACTCGTGTCGTTGGATATTCTCCAACTTTCAAACCGACTTCGGGAGACCCGGCTTCATAGTTTCTGGGCTCCTAATACTGGATTGCTCCGGCATCAGGAGCTTCGATGCCTTTACGTCGAGTTATGCAAGGCAAGAACATTCTCCTTAGATCTTGCCAGGTAGACTTCGACTCTCGACAGACTGTGTCGTGTTAAGCGAAAATGAGCAGGTAGCAACCGGCAGTTCTGGAACAAGCAGCACTCTAGTTGTTCCAGAATGCTAGCTATCCTGCTCACAATCGTTCTAACAGGATAAGCAAGGACCAGCCATGACTCACTCCAGCGTTTCATTGATTATTGGTTTTGGCTTACTGTTACTCGCGCCTCTTGCTCCCGCTCAATCAACTCCGACGAAATCGAAAGCCCCGCTCGAAAACTTGGGTCATAAAAGCAAGTCCAGCGCGAGAACTGAAGCGGAAAGTATTCGTAAAGAGCGACAATCACAAGCCCGTTCTCTCTTGATTTCATTAGCTAGTGACGCGCGAAGTTTTCGCGATCAACCTTTGCGTGCGCGCTCCTTAGCAAGAATTGCGGATTGCCTGTGGTTCGTTGATGATGAGCAAGGCCGCGCACTTTTCCGGCAGGCTTGGGAAGCTGCGGTGATAGCTGATCGAGAAAGTAAGGAAAACATAGACCTACGCGGCGAGGTATTAATGCTGGCATCCCGTCGTGATCGTCGACTCGCTGAAGAGTTTCTTCAAAAGCAGAAGACGGAGGAACGTCAACAAGAGTCTAAAGCCGAATCATTGTGGGAACTTCGCGAAGCATCACAGCAAAGATTAAATCTGGCAAAAGGACTGCTCGGTACTGGTGATATTGAACGTGCTTTGCAATTCGCCGATCCGGTGCTCGGTAGCGTAACTATATCCACCGTGGATTTTCTTACGCAGTTACGCGAGAAAGATCCTGCTGCGGCAGATCGGCGTTATGCAGCAATGCTGGCAAGCACCAGTGGTGATCTGTCGGCAGACGCAAACACAATATCGTTGCTTTCATCTTACGTCTTCACTCCATACATGTATGTAGTCTTCAACAAAGCCGGCGGCGCTGATAGTTCCTGGCTACCTTCTTCCGTTCGGCTAACGGATGTAAGTCCGCAATTGCGACTCGCCTTTTTTCGGATAGCAAGCAGCGTTTTACTGCGACCTCAACCTTCACCAGATCAGGACCAGAGTACAACCGGCATTGCCGGCAAATACATGGCAATCAAACGCCTTATGCCGCTATTTGAACAATACGCGCCGCAGGAAGTCACAGCCGCGTTGCGTGGCCAGTTTGAAGCGCTCAATTCTCTTGTAAGCGAGGGTTTACGCCAAAGCGAAAATGAGTGGATCGACAAAGGGATTAAGGTTCAGAGGCAAATTGCGGATCAAGAGTCTTCTCTATTGGATGACATCGAGCGTGCCAAAACGTCGGAGGAGCGCGACCAATTATATTTTAAGCTGGCCTTACTAGCGCTCGACGACAATGACATAAGCGCCCGCAATTATGTTAGCAAGATTGAGGAAAGTGTGTTTCGCAAACATGCACAAGCATGGGTGGATGGATGTTTGGCTATCAACGCTATCAAGAAGCAGAAGATTGAAATTGCTCTGGAGCTGGCGCGCATTGGAGAGTTAACTCACATTCAACGGGTATGGCTGCTGTCACAGGCTGCAAAACTTGTGGCGAAAACTGATCAGGAAAGAGCTTTGTCATTGCTTGCCGATGCTGCCGCAGAGGCTCGACGAATCGACGGTAGTGATTTGGATCGTCCGCGTGGGTTGCTGGCGATCGCTAATGCGCTAAGGGTGATTGAGCCGTTGCGGGTCTGGGATGCCGTCTTCGATGTGGTAAAGGCTGCAAACTCGACCGAACGCTTTACAGGTGAAGGGGGTGAGTTGACGATGATCGTCACCAGCCCGAGTAAGATCTTGAGAAAGACGGAAAACGTTTCCGAGTTTGATGTCGCAGGAGTCTTCGGTGAATTGGGGAAAAGCGATTGGGAACGTGCGGTCCAGTTGGCGCGCGGCTTTCAAGGGGAGGCGCTTCGCGCAAATGCCACGGTGGCAATCTCTCGATCCATGCTGGATGAAAAAGGACAACACGCGAATTCGAAGAACTAGCTGAAAGAAGGCGCGTCCGCTTTATCCATTCACTACATCAGGACAGATCCGCATCCACGACTTTTGATCGACGTTCATAGTCCAGTCAGCCATTCTTTGAATGCGACCTTTCCTTCGTTAGTGACGGTCGGGTCGACCCATGTTTTCTTTATGATTCCATCCTCAACAAACACCTTTAGAGGGACCTCATAAACTTGGAGGCTCCTGCTGAGCATTGAACCGTCATCAAAAAAGGTCTCAAACGAATACTTCTCTTGCCCTGCTTTAAGAACCTGCTCCCGGTTTCCAAACGGAATAACGTAAAAGAACTTAACATCAGGCCGGCTGCTAACTATGGTTTTGAGGAACTCATTTTCCTTGTCGCATGGCGGACAGTTTGTCAACGTAAAAGCCAGAATGACCTTTCCTCGTCTGAGGCTTGCATCATCAAGCACATTGCCGGAGACGTTAGTTAGCGCCGCCTTTGGTAGCGGTTGATTAATAACAGCTGAAGTAAGAATTAGAGGTTGCGATAACTTTTGCTGAGCCTTCTTATAGAAGACATAAAAGGTGACGCAGAAAACGGCTATTAGAATTAAGCCCATCATCAGAGCTTTGAAAAATCTTTTCATAAAGCAGAAGTGGTGGTGGTCACCCAAAGTTTCCGCTGGCAGCGCTGAGAACCACCGCCGATGGCGGCTAGGCAGATCGCTGAAAGGTGGTTCCTTAAGTGGTTATTATCTGTGAATTCTTACAGACTTTGTAAAAGTCCGAATCAGATGTCAGTGGATTTGGCCGCTTAGAATTGCGAAGCAGTTCTACCCACTTTTGACACCGCTTACTCCGGTGAAGGAGGTGAACCTGGTGCTTTCGGGGCGCAGTTGAGGCAGTCTGCACTATACTTGCACTTATCCCCGTCTTGCGTGCCAACACAATTGCGCTCACGCCCATCCGGACAACGTACGATAATATCGGGACAGCTTGCTTTTGCCACAATCGGCGCTATCGAAGCGGCGGTGAGAGCGACCAATCCACACACGATGGTGAATCGAATTTTGAGGTGTTTCATACAAGAACCTCCATTGCAGGTTATTGTTCGAACAAGTGGGCGATCCTTGTCCAGCAAACCGCACCACTAACATTCCGAGAGACATTTACGAGACAAAAGATTTCTACTCGGGTGATGGCGGACTTCCAGAACGGCCACAGGTCAGGCAGTTTAAGGAGTAAACGCATTTATCTCCCTCCATCGTTCCAGTACAGCTCCGGATGGTGCCATTCGGGCATTCAACTTTAACAATTGGACAAGCCGCCTCTGCCACAATCGGAGCTAACGAAGCAGCGATCAAGACAACGAAGCCACATAAAATGAGGAACCGAGCTTTCAGTTGTTTCATGGAGAAATCTCCTTGCCACGTAAGGTCGAAGCCGATGAGCAGCTTTGAGTAAGAGTAACTATCCAGGAAAAGAACAACCGCCCCTGCAAACATCCACATAAGCGGTTTAATTGAGATGCGCGAACTTTAGTACAAAGCTTCTGAGCCGTCAAGGCGTAGAATTAACTCGTGAAAATTCTAGGTAGGATATTCCTCCCATGAGTAGGCGGAACGCAAAGTCATAATCGCACGTGTAACAACGTAAACGCGACAGCGCTGGAAAGCGGGGTGACGTGTCTCTCTTATTCAGGTGCGCAGCACTCGTGCTTTGCTTCGTCATTTGTGCGGGTCTTCCAAAGTGGGTTGGGTATGGAACCATTAAAGCCCGTACGTCTGAAATTGCTGTGGATCGAGAAAGCGATAAGGGTGGGCAGCGCAGCAAGCAGTTTGCCGCATATCAAACCTTTCTGCACATCGAAGATAGTAACTTCTGGCAGGGGTCGCGAAGGAAATGCTTGAGGTTCAGAGCTGGCGGGTTCAGAGGTGCCCTGATGGCAGTGTCGCACTGGGGAAGTTTCCGGCAGGCTCATTACGATTGTTCCTTGTTGACTACGATTTGCCCGGCATGAATGGTAGAGATCGTGCGTCGTGCTCAAAAACTGGCGCACCATTCACATACGCCGATCGTGGTGCTTTCCGGAACTGCTGAAGAGGCCGAGTTCGTGAAGCCGAAGCAGATGTGTTATACACGAAATAGGAGGGCCGACTTATGAGTTCATCTTGTGGATGCGCGACGAAGACTACCTAGGTCGACCTTAAACTAGCACAGACGGTCGACGCCTCAAACGATTCCCACCGCGTTTATTCGAAACTACGTACCTATCCTGTGATGATTAACTTACCCCGCGGGTCCCTTTCCAGCACGATTCTTAGACCCTTCGGAAGCTATAATTTATCGTGTGTCTGCCAGAACATGCCACGAAGTTGAGGAGAAGTTTTAGATTGAGTCTCGGACCAGCCCATCGGGGTTACAACTACCAAGATTTAGTGACGGCATACCACCTCGCGTCAGCACTTGCGCGTAAGTACGACGCGGTCACCGTTGATTGTAAAGAGACCGTGGCTGATGATCGTTTCGACGACATATCCGTGCGAAGCGGATCGCGGCTTACGCGAAAACAAATCAAGTCTAGCGAGAACGCGGGACTGGCCTTCGAACTGCGAGACTTGACCACTACCTATCGGGACTTAGAGATAGATAGCTTGGTCAGGTGTTACCGCGACGCGGGCGACCAAGCGGTGGATGAGTACCGGTTATGCGCGACCTGGGGAGAGCCCTCGGACGCGGAGTTCGCAAGCTTACTCGAACCTATCGCGGCCGAACCCACATTCGAGGGCTACTCAACGAAGACCTACCGTCTGCGCGCGGACTTGATTTGGCCCGAAGCTTTACCACCGACATGGCGGCGGTTGAGGAACGCAACTGACATTACGCGGCAGGACTTCCAAGACTTCGCGGCCCGATTCATCATAGAACTCGGTTGCCCTCCCGCCTCTTCCAACCCCGCGGCACCGGACGAACTCGAACGACTTCTACTTGACCTGCTCGCAGACACGATAGGCATAGGACGATATCCGAACCACACGAGGAATCCGGTCGACGTTGCGACGCAATTGATGCAGTTGGCGGCGCGTGCAAGGGCCCGCATGCAGATGCTCACGCCGTCCGAGATCGAAGCCGAAATCCAGCTTCGCAAGGACTTCGGTCGCGTGGCGCAAGAGTTTCCGGTCATAAAAACGGTAGAGGTCAAACGCCCCGCACTGCATGATGCCTTACGCGATAGTCTAGGTCATCAGCGCACGATACTCGTCGGCGCGCCGGGCTCAGGCAAGTCGTGGGCGCTGACTGATTTCGCCGACGCCCTTGAAGCAGAAGGGCGAGTGATCGCACGCCACTACTGCTACTTGGAGCCGGGAGACCAGCAAGTTCAGAGGCGCATCACCACAGACGTGCTATTCGCCAACCTGATCTATGACCTCATACGTGCTCGACCCGCGTTGCGCGAGATTCACCGCCCTTTTTACGCAGCCGGGCCGCGGGAACTTGAAGAGCTGTTAAGAAAGGCCTTAGAGCAGGGGATTATCGACGAGGCAACGCTTATAGTCGATGGCGTAGATCACATCTCGCGCGTATTCGCAGAACAAAGAAACCTGTCCGCCGAGGACGTGGATATCGTCGAGGAGTTGGCGGCTCTCGACCTGCCGAACGACGTTCGTTTGGTGGTCGGTTCGCAGCCTGGGGCACACCTCGATCCGTTGCGCACGGGCGCGGACACAATCGTGGTGTCTGGATGGGAGCTTGACGAGGTTACGGCTTTGGCCGACAACTTGGGCGTAGCGTCGGTTCTCAGAAGCGCAGGGCTTGGTGACACCGTAGATGGATTCCTTGAGCAGTTGCTGGAGCGCTCCGAGGGCAACCCGCTGTACGCGACCTTCCTTTGTCGTCAAACGCTCGCCGGGATCATTGCTAATGCGGCGTTCGACCCCGTATCCGCTCTACGAGAGGCGCCGCTTATTGACGGTCAAATATCGCGTTACTACAAATATCTCCTCGCCGGGTTGGAAAAGGGCAACACGACAGATGTCGTCGCCGACCTACTCGGGTTGATTGATTTCGGGGTTACCGAGGAAGACCTGAAAGCCATTTTCCCTGCGCTAACTCGCCACATTCCTTCATCACTCTCACACTTATCTCCCGTTTTGACGCAGCTCTCCGCGCAGGGCGGTGTTCGCATTTACCATGAGAGTTTTCGACGCTTCATCGTCGAGCGCCTCAAAGAGGGCGGTGGCGCGGTCGCAGACGTTATTGCTCCCGTAATCGAATGGCTTAAGTTGCGCGGCTTCTACGAGGATGCCAAGGCATACCGATTCCTGCTTCCTTGCTTGAGGCGAGCCGGACGCAATAGAGAGGCATTGGAGATAGTAGACGCCCAGTTCGTATCCTCCAGCGTTTACGCGGGGCATTCAAGGCGGGCGATAGAGGAGAACCTGAAGCTCGCGACTTATATCGCCGCGGATGAGACGGACTGGGCGGCACTCGCGCGTTGCGCTGAACTCCTCCGTTCGTGCTTCACATGCTTCGAAGAGAAGCTGCTGGATGTTGAGTCATTCGGTCGCGCTTACGCTGCGATTTTCGGGGCTAAAGCACTTAATGATCGCTTGTTACTTGATGGCCGACCGACATTCTCAGCGTCGCTTGGACTTATCTTCTGCTCGCTGTGTGATGACGCTGGCGAAATCCCACCGTGGCAAACATACCTCGATTTAAACCAAGAAACCGAAAGGCGTCATGGCGAAGCCACGCCACCTTCCGACGGCAATTGGGAAACGCTCGCTGTCGCAGCAGCTCACGGCATACTCCGTCTCGAACACGGCGAGGAGGTATTCGGGCGTCTGACGAGATACTTGGAACAGCTCGATTCCCCACCCACCAAATATCTTCGTCCTCTGCTCAGGCGGGTAGTGCAGTTCTCCGGAGTCGACACCCTCTCGCGCATAGTTGCCGAGGCGCGGATGGTAGACGAGGTGCGAAGTGTCGTCCTGATAGAACTTTCCCTAGCGTTAGCGAGCGCAGGACTGGATGCAACTGCACATGAAGCGGCAACGCGTGCCGCCCGCGAGGGCCAATCAATCGAACTGCTTGCCGAATGCCTCAACCTCGGGGCCGACAAAAGCGAGGTAGCACGACTGTTACCTGATTTGAGCAACATCGATATTGCTCTAAACAGCGAGCGCTACCATCTTGAAACTGAGGCAATGAGGCAGTGGGTCGCAGGCGTCAAGATTGCTGCGGTAACGAGTCCGAAGGAACTTGATTTAGTTTCTCATCGGATCATCGGGGTAGGATGGTATCGCGCTTGGCTGCGCTTCGTCATCTCACTGGCGCGAGCCGAAGCACAGTTCGCTACCGACCAACCCGGGGCACAAGCCAGCATTCTTAGGGCGTTCGCTGATCTCGCCAGCGACACCCGTCCATTCGTCGGCACCCCGCGCGCCTGCGATCTATATCGTATCCATGGCGTCATTCACGAAACGATTTCACGAGGCCTTCGCATGATTCATGATGAAGGAGCCTGGAGCGAGGCGCTCCGGCACCTCGAAAAAATCTCTCGTGGGACGACGACATATCTCCAGCGTTCGCCCAGCGGGCCATTAACGCCTGAGGCACTGATAGAGGTGCTGATGGCCTTTATCACCGATCCCCGGGTGAATGAGCACGTTGTCCGCACGATGAGAAGTCAGCTCGACTACGTCGAACGAGGCGGAGAGTTGTACGATGTACATGCCAGCTTGGAATTGCTCCTCGTTCGCGCGCTTGCTGCGGGCGGATATGTTGAAGAAGCGAAGGAGTTATGGCGATCAGCGTCAATTCACCTCTGCGCATACGGCTTCCGAAAAGATACGACTATTTTCGAGCTTATAGAGAGCGCTCCTGCCCTCGCTGAACTCGACAAGGAGCGTGCCTGTGCTGCGCTCGCCACCCTTCAACCGCTCGTCAATGCGGTGGTGGAGCACACCGACGGCAAGGAGACAAAACATGCCCCTGCTTATTGGGTTGGGGCGCTTGGCAAAGTTGATTCTACCGGTGCGGTCGTGCTGCTCGCCCGCTCGTTGGTTAAATACGGTGGAGTAATCGATTGGCGACACGAAGATGCTGCCGAGCAGTTGATCGATGATGTTCGCGCTTCAGGCGATCCTCTCCTTATCTTCTTTATTGAAGCGACTCTGCCATTTAATGCACGGGTTGAAGATGCTGAGGCCCGGTTGAAGGTCATAGCGAGGCTCTACGATCACGACACGACTACCGGCGAACACGCCCTCCGCTTACTCGCGGCACAAATCCACGGTGATTCGGAGCACTTCAACCCGGCAGCTTACGCCAAGGTCGAAGCGTTTGCCGCAGCGAAGAGTTTACGCCTGCCTGCTGTCGATCGCTCCATAGGTACGGACGTGGAGAAAGAGCGGGACTATTCTCAGAAACCCGATCCGCTCTCTAAGTTTAAAGACGAGCCAATCTTTCCCGTTGATGCTTCACCACTCCGTTTGATGACGAGCATCAGGTTAAGTCATCGGTCATTCAGCGAGAGGGCTGCGGATAGCGACGACCGCTTCGTCAATGCTTTCGGCTATCGTCTGGTAGAGTTGCTCGACCGTGGAGATGAGGAGCAGGCGATCCGGCTGATACGTAATTTCTCCCGCGAGAGCTACTTCGGCATTGGGGCCACACCGCTAGCCGACCTCGCTGCCGGTCTTGAGCGTTACGGCTATACGAGAGTGTCGTCGGCGACATATGCGCTTGCCTACGCGAGTTCTAGGGGCAACGGCGGGTGGAACTTTCTCGGTGACCGCGAACACTTGCCGTGGGCATCACGAGCGTTCGACTTGTCCGAGCCAGACGCCGCCCGGACCTTGTCAAATGAAGTGGCGCATTTGCTCAATGACCGCGGCTACATGCTAGGTATCACACGCCATCTCGTTGAATTGTGTGCTGCGCAAGAGCGTGACCCAGAAATAGCGTTCCGAACGTGGCACGCCGCTTACGAGGTCATCCGGCATCGGCTGCCTGATAACGAAAACGATGACAGCATCTTCCACCAAATTTATGTGACAGAAGAGACTGCGACGTGGACGTTGAGTGAAGCACTCATCTTAATGCTTCTCGCCAGAGTGAGCCATCCGGAGTTGCGCAGGAAAACAACAGCACTCGCAGGTATAGCGGCCGCCGCCAAGCAAGACCCTCACTCGCTTGTGCGACCACTAAGAGAATTTTTGAGCGTAGATACCCCTATGAGTTCTTCCCTTCTCGTCCTGCACGCGCTTGTGGAGGCAGAGACCGATCCATATCCAGTGACACTTGCACTGCGCGACGAACTCCGATCCTTATCGAGCTCAGATATGTTCGGTCTTCGGTTGCTTGCTGAAACGCTGCTTGAGCGGGCGGGAGAAGAACTCCAGGCGGTGAACCAGCGGCGCACATTGGCGATGTCCTCGCCGCTGACTGAAGAGAAGCAGGAAGGAATTCTTTCAATTGATTGGGGCGAGCGCGTTGAGGGCATTGCCGAACTTTGGGAGGATTTTCCGGAATTGGTCGCCCGCAGGTTCGATCACCTGTGGGAAAGTCAAAAGTTGATAAAGGAACGGGCGAAGTCTAGGTATAAAGCAGCTCACAGCCGGGTGCGCACAGAACTGCCGCCGACGCCGATGCTGTTCTGGGATCAGGAGCTTTTTGAAAGCGTATTTCACGAGGTGCTGAACGGTATCGACGACCAGCTTTCAGACGACGATGTGTGGACCACCGGCACACGCTCGCGGGTAGGCTCAATGGTGCTGCCTCGAGTCCACCTTCACGTTGCAAACTGGCATAGTAGAGTTACACGCCCGCCGCTACCGCTCCCATCTGATCAGCGAGAAGGTGTCGATGCAGTATCCCCCTTAGCTGACGGGAACGAGTATGCTGGCTGGTACCGTTGCGGTTATTTCGAGCGCCAACTACGAATGGGCGAGGCAGGGATGTTCTCCTGTGACGGAATCATAACAGCGATAGCAGGCGTTCAGTTCCCCGGCATGCCTGGCATCTTCGATCCGACAGAAATCCCGCTCGCGATGGGAAATGCGGATTCGTGGTGGGCACCTTACGATCTCATTCCTGAACAGCCGAACGGCTTCGTCGGCTGCGCGGTAGGGCTAGATCCCGTGAATGATTTAATAGGCAGATCTCCTATCCTGTCGCTACAGCCGGCTGTTGCAGCCCGTCTAAAGCTGCAGGGCCCAACTTCGTGGCAAAATCAGCTCGCGCTTACCGACGCGTCTGGCGCGTCCGTTGTCTTTCGCAGTTGGGGTGTGCGTCCGGTCGGAGACTCGGTGGACGAGGAAAACCTCATGCTAGAAGGTTGTGATCTTTTGGTCCGACCGGATGTATTCGAACTCATGCGGAAGCTAGGCGCTTACCATCCATCAATACTGACGTGGATACAACATAGGCGGTTTGGCAGTGGTTCAGCGGAGACTGCCTCCCTTGACAGCGTTAATTGATTGGTTCGGCCTGTGCTCGGGCCGCATAACCCAACAGATTTGCATCCGCTCGCTAACACTCGCGGTCTGAAATGGGGTTGGGGTGGACCACCCTGATGTATCTTATTATGTGTGTGTTTAGAGGGTCCAATTTCCCCCACTTAGGCTGGTAGCGAGCGGGGAGGAGCTCATAACTTATGACTGACCCTGTAGAAGGCTATGGCGGATTGAAGACAGTCAGTCGCCAGATCCCATCCTGAAATAGCATCTATTACGAAATGCCCCCCTTGGCTTCCCGTTGACAAACTCCGCAATCGAAAATAAAGTTCATTGCTGCATACGCTCCTTATAACTCTCGTTTATTGAGCACCTCAAAAGGCTCACGCTTTACGACAACAAAGCATTCGGAGATTAGAGTTTACTACTTAGCTAATAGCACTCGAGTCTTTGGGAGACTTCCGTTGAAAAGAACCAGTGTTGTTTTCTAAATGCGTGTCTTAGTGAAGAAGTGATAAAGCTCGGTGCAGGCATAAGTAGCCAAAGCCTACCAGCCATTCCGAACGAGTATTAGTTGTCGAACTCAAGTTCATTATTATCAAGCTGTCGATGGGTAAACATTGAATATCAACACATAAGCTAACGTTATTCTTGAAGCCGATAGGTACTGCATCTAGATCAAGCTATGGAGAAAAGGTATCAAGTATTCGTAAGCTCAACATATCAAGATCTTCAGGAAGAGCGCCAAGAAGTGATCCAAGCTCTGCTAGAGCTTGATTGTATCCCTGCGGGAATGGAGTTGTTTCCAGCAGCAGATGAAGATCAGTGGACACTTATAAAAAAAGTTATTGACGATTGCGACTATTACCTCGTCGTGGTCGGCGGGAGGTATGGTTCGGTTAGTCCAACGGGGATCAGCTACACGCGGATGGAATACGAGTACGCCGTACAGAGCAATAAGCCGACGATAGGATTTCTTCATAAAGATCCCGGAATGATTCCATCATCTAAGACAGAACCGACGGAGGAAGGGAAGCAACAGTTAAAGGAATTTAGGGAAATTGTCCAACGCAAAATGTGCAAGTTCTGGACAAGTCCTTCAGAATTGGGATCTGTTGTTAGCCGTAGCCTAGTAAAACTCATTAAGAGCCACCCTGCGATTGGATGGGTTCGGGCAGATCAGGTTATCGATGAGAGCGCGTCGACAGAAATACTCCGGTTGCAAAAAAAGGTTGAAGAGTTAAATGGGGTTATCGAGGGTATGCGCCACGAGGGTCCAGCCGGCTCTGAGAATCTGGCACAAGGCGATGACACATTCGAAGTTCACTATCAATATGAGGTTGGCTACGGCGACTCTAGTGTCGAATTTCTCCTTTCTGGACCAGACATTCGGCAAGCGAGCACGGAGGCCACGTGGAATGACATCTTCGCAACAATTGCTCCCTACATGATTGACGAGTCTGCTGAGGAATCTCTGCGGACTGCACTCGAAAGATTTCTACAATCGCGAGAATTAGGTGCTTTGCAAGCCATACAACCAGCTAGTCGCAGAGTAGAGGGTATTCGAATAACGGAAGACGACTTCCAAACTATTAAGGTCCAACTCCGTGCTCTGGGCCTCATAGCTAAAAGCAACCGACCACGGAGTGTTAAGGACACCTCAAATTATTGGAGTCTTACTCCTTATGGTGACCATATCCTAACCGGACTTCGAGCAATCCGCCGTCAATTGCTTTCGTAGGGGAGAAATCATGCGCTATGGCTTCGAAGAGCGAGCAGCCGAGTTTCTCGCAACACACAGCTCCTTAAATGCGAAGAGGATAGTCGCTGACATTGAATGCGAAGTGTTTACTATCGACCTGTCAAGTGTTTTCAGGCACTTCGTTCGGCCAGGATTATTGATCTTCACAACGGAAACCCGGTTCCAGGAATCGGTCGAAAAATGGAAGAACTCGCATCTACCCCAGGCAGAATTCGTTGCAATAGTGATTGACGGATCTTCTGAGAGCAAAGTTAATTTTCTGAAAGAACGACTTCCGTTTCCTGACATGCTGCTCATTCAAATTCAGGAAGTCCTCCGAGAAGGTGACGTTCAAGAAAACTGGAGGCGTTTACTTTTGCAATATGGAAATGCCGAGCAACTCTCTCCGTATCGCATTAACATTGCGGCGGGTGGCAAGATGTTCTTTGGTCGAAGGGCAGAACTAGCGAAGCTGAGTCGTTCGCACGGATGTGCGCTAATTTATGGACCGCGTCGGATCGGAAAAACTTCCGTTGCCTTAAGGCTCTCCAGTTACATGCGCGAGGACAAGCGTTATCAGTTGAGATTGGGTGACTTCCCGATTCATCGAGCATCTTACGTGGATGTTGGCGCGATTGGGGAAGATGCTTCACAAAATATTTGGGGCCACATCTTAAGAGCCCATGGCTTAGACCCAATGAGATTTCGGTTATATACGAGACGGAGTCGATTTATGCGTCAAAAGGAAGCAGACTCTTCTGATGCTGACGCTCTCGATCGAATTATTTCGACGGTCAATGGAGAACTCACGATAATTCTGGACGAAGTCGATGGCTGGATACGCCAGGAAGCTCATGAGAATTGGCCAGCGTTGGATCGACTGCGCGGCATGACTGATGAGGGACGTGCTAAGGTCATATTGGTTGGATACGAGGGACTTAAACGAGCCGCTCAAGATGATAGATTTCCTTTTGCGCTACGCGGCGAGTTAATCCACCTTGGACCGCTGCCGCGTGCGGATTTCGATGGTCTGGTGATGCTACCAATGGCAGACCTCAAGATTCGGTTGTCGCAAAAGGACGACCTCTTGAACAAAATCTGGCTACGCACTTCAGGTTTTCCACATTTGGTTCAGGATATTTGCGGACGCTTGGTCGAACGCGCTATCAGACAACGGGTATCCGCAGTCACGGGCGAGGATCTTGAAGCTGTAACGGCAGAATCCGAACATTTTAAGTCGTTTACGCGAGGAGTAATTAACGGGCATTTCCCTCTAGCCGAAGCAGTTTGCTACGCCATTATTATCGTTCACGGTAATGAACAAAAGTCTTCAGTGACAAACTACCAAGCTGCCGTGTCATTAAACAAGATAATAGCTGTTCTTTCGGAGTTCAATTATTCATACGACAGTTGGGAAATGGAATCCGCTATGAATTCCCTCGAGCTGAGGTGGATTTTGAAGCCGGTCGGTAATGAGCGAGCTCGCTGGGCTTGGGTTAATGAGTATCAGTACGAAAGGGCGAAGAAGATACTCTATGGTACTGGCAGGGAGAATCTACTTGGCGATCTACTTGATAAGCATAAAGGTGGCCCATGGCGTAGGCGAACCTGGCTCAACTAGCGATAGCCGTGGTGTCTGTCCGATGATATTGAATTGGGTTCAGCCCGTCTCACCAACTCGGGATCCTGCTAGCAACTTTTTACACCTTAATCGAGGTCGCATGTGACCCTGTACCGCGCTTTAAGCCAGTAAGTTCTTCAATCACAACTTCCGGCTGAGCGCGAGTAGGAGCCGCTTTGACCGCGGCGGCGATGAAACATATCGGCGGTCGCAGTTTCGATACCTGGTTCCAAAGGGTAAAGTGGAAGTTGTTCTAGATGCGAGGTGTATGCCGACGAGAAGACGAACAAAATCTACGTCCCAAGTCATTCCAGAACACGCGGTCGATTGGGTGCGCGGAGTATTCCGCGCGGTTAACGCCCGAGTCACCGAAACGCTCAGCCTAATCCCAACGCACCATGAGCCGGAACTGGATATGCAACTCATCGCCGCATTGAACCAGGCACCCGCTGTGGCTGATGTGTCCGGTTGGACCGTTTATATTCAAACACATTTTCTTGGTGGTCGGCGCCACTTTTATAACTGGGAAGTCGCTGATATTGGTCTACTGGTGATTTTCCGTAACCGTGGAAAAGTTTTGCGAATTAAAGTCGGCTTGCTTCAAAGCAAGCGACTTTATCCTCAGGAAATCAAACAAATACCCGATTACCGCAATCGTTTCCAGATTGGTTTTGCAACGCTACTACAGAATCCAGAAGCGTTTCGCGCGTTAGCTGCGGGTCGGAATTTCTCATTTACAAAGGAATCCAAGTATCTAGCGGTTGCAAAAGGCAGTGAGCAACAACGCACACTCGCAAACTACGAAAAGACGTCTGGAATTCCGATATATTATTTGTTCTACAATCCCGTGAAGATTCCGTGGTCGACCACGGTCCCAACAATCAAGTTTCCACAAATGCCTCCCGTCACCGTCGGATGTCGCGCCGTCCGCGCACGCACTTTAATCAAAGCGCTGGCCCGTAAAAGTCGTGGTTATCATCCAACTTATAGTGACGTGGCAAATTTGCCTGCTCCGTTCGTAGGTGTGCACACAGGAGGTTGGGCACTTGAGCACTTCGTCGCAGACGAACTTTTGCGATGCAATGAGGGGCATATTGCCAGCGGAGGAACCGACGATGTTCTTGAACAACTTTTCTACAGACGCTCTGGTCCCATCTCGGCTGCAATTGCAGTGACGATCGAGACACCGCCGGGTGTCGAGTTCACTCTTCCCGAGGCTGGCAATCTTGGATGATCCACGGTTGCGGCAAACCGCTCCAGCAATTCGTTTGCATCGAGCGCCGGTTGGTCTCTTTCTGTCACTATTGGTCCCGCAAGGCTTGATTGAATTCGCTGGCTACTCAACTTCACCGTAGTCCCCTTGGTCGGAATCGAAAGTTGGTTATAAACCTAGAATGATTTTATCAACTTATGAAACGTTAATTTGTAACCCTCCCTTAAAACCGGGCCATTGAAAAGTAGAGGTTTCCGGGCGAGTATGACGCCAGGAGGCCGAATGCGAAAGAGCAAATTCAGCGAGACACAAATCATCGCCATTTTGAAAG
>Ga0068859_100003750_pt1 | contig 15496 bp, 12 predicted proteins | sample KBSSwiS22_FD_66585 | JGI IMG/M metagenome (GOLD analysis project Ga0068859, IMG submission 66585) | Switchgrass rhizosphere microbial communities from Kellogg Biological Station, Michigan, USA - KBS Switchgrass S2-2 | ecosystem: Host-associated > Plants > Roots > Rhizosphere > Soil ...
CGCGGCGCGCCGATCGGCGAGCTGTTCGCGTTCGTCAGCGGACTGTATTTCCGCGGAAAGCTCGCGTATGCCCGCGCGTTCGGACGCCCGCTCGTGATCGTTCCCGGGCTCGGGCTGGTTCCGCCGGAAACCGTCGTGACTGCCCCGGACCTCGTCGCCATCGCGGAGATCGGCGTCGCCCCCGGCGAGCGCCGCTACACCGAGCCGTTGGAGCGCGATGCCGCCGCGCTCGCCTCGTCGCTGGCAGTTGAGGACATCGTCGTGCTCTTGGGGAGCATCGCGACCGGCAAGTACGTCGACGTGATGGAAGGGCATCTTGGCGGCCGGCTGCACTTTCCCGCCGAGTTCGTCGGTCGAGGCGACATGAGCCGCGGGGGCCTGATGCTTCGCAGCGTGGCGGCCGGCGCGGAGCTGAGCTACGTCGCGATTCCCGGGGCGTTGCGGCACGGCAAGCGCCCGCCTCGCTTGACCCCGGTCCGAAAAGGGGACACTCCCATTTAATAAATGGGAGTGTCCCCTTTTTCACGCGACGCGGTCCCGGGCGCCTTCGACGCCGTAGCGCGCGGCGCACTGGGCACAGCAGAAGAACGTCGCGCTCGACTCGATGCCGTGACCGATGATCACGCACCCGCACTGGGCGCAGCGGGGCGCCAGCGCGTGGATGGCGCATTCGAAGCTGTCGAACACGTGGGACTCCCCGTCGGGGGTCTTGATCTCGAAGGTCTTGTCGTAATCGTTCCGGCACATCTCGCAGCGTGCCATGATCCCTCCTTCGCGACACGAAAGTTGCCGTTGTCTGCCCCCGGAGAGTCGCAAGTGATGTGCCACCGCTTGACGCGCCGCTCGGGCGGGCGTACATGGAGCGCCGGGATGCGCGCCACTCGCCCGGCCTTGCTGGCATTGTCGATTTTGCTGGTTGCCGGCGCGAGCTCCCAGGCGGCCTACGTCAACTTCGAGTCGTCGCACGTGCACCCGATCGCGGTCACCCCCGACGGCGCGCGCCTGCTCGCCGTCAACACGCCCGATGCCCTGCTCGAGGTGTTCACCATCGACGGCACCGGCAAGCCCGTCCCCGCCGCCTCGATCCCCGTCGGGCTCGAGCCTGTGACCGTCGTCGCGCGCACCGCCACCGAGGCGTGGGTCGTCAACCAGCTCTCGGACACGGTCAGCATCGTCGACCTGAACCTGGGCACCACGATCCGGACCCTCAGCGTGGGCAACGAGCCGACCGACGTCGCGTTCGCCGCGGGGAAGGCGTTCGTCGCCGTCTCCCACGAAGACGCGGTGAAGGTCTACGACCTCGCGAATCTTGCCGCGGCGCCGGTCGTCGTCAAGCTGTTCGCGAGCAAGATCCGGGCGCTCGCGGTGTCGAGCGGCGGCGCGACGGTCTACGCGGTGTCGCAGGACTCGGGGAACCAGACGACGGTCGTCGACGCCAACATCATCACGAACAACCAGGCGAATCTGGACCCGGCGCGCCTGACCGCCCTCGGCATCAACAACATGACCTGCTCCGGCCCGCGCCCGCCGTACCCGGCCATGCCGTCGGGGATCGCGCGCAACCCGGCGCTCATCGATCCCGCCGACGGCATCCCGAAGGTGGGCCTGATCGTCCGGTGGGACGCGGCGACGTCGGCGTGGGTCGACGACCAAGGCCAGGCGTGGACGCAGTGCCTGCCTTTCCGCATGCCCGACCATGACCTGTTCGCCATCAACGCGGCCAACCCGGCCACGACGCCCGTCGCCTTCGATCATCTCGGCACGACGCTCTTCGAGGTGTCGGTCAACCCGGCGAGCGGGAAGGTCTACGTCCCGAACACCGAGGCGTTGAACTTCACGCGCTTCGAGCCGCGCGTGAAGGGCCACGTCGTCGACGACCGCCTCACGATCGTCGACACCGTCGCCGCTTCGGCCACCGTCGTCGACCTCAACACGCACATCAATCGCGGCTCGGACCCCGCGACGAACCTCGCGGAGCGCAACGCGAGCATCTCGCAGCCCGGCATGCTCGTGTGGAAGGCGGACGGCTCCGTCGGGTACCTGACCGCGCTCGGGTCGCGAAAGCTCTTCGCCGTGAAGGGCACGACGGGGACGCCGCCGACCCAGACCACGTGCCTGTCCGGAAGCTGCATCGTCAACCCGATCCACGCCGCCGGACGCTCGGTGCCGGACGCCGTCGAGGTGGGGGAAGGCCCGTCCGGCGTCGCGCTCCTGGAGTCGAAAAACCGCCTGTACGTGCTCAACCGGTTCGCGAACTCGATCGCTCTGGTCGACGCGCCCACGCTGACCAAGCTCGGCGAGATCGCGCTCCACGACCCGTCGACACAAGCCCTGAAGGCGGGTCGCCGGTTTCTGTACGACGCGATCCTCACGTCGGGGCACGGCGACGCGTCGTGCGCGAGCTGCCACATCTCCGGAGACAAGGACGGGATCTCGTGGGATCTCGGCGATCCGACGGGAAACCTTGCGCCGTATTCGGCCGCGCTGGACAACGTCCGGTTCATCTTCCCCGTCGGAGGCCAGCCGGTCGCGTGTGATCCCGCGACCTGCGCGGTGCATCAGGGCTTCGACCCGCAAAAGGGCCCGATGGCGACGCAGACGCTGCGCGCGATGCTCGAGCCCCTCCACTGGCGCGGCGACCGCGCGACGATGAACGACTTCAACCCGGCGTTCGTGGGCTTGCTGGGCGCGCACGACTCGGGGCCCGTCAACGGGAAGCCCGCGGGGCTTTCGGCGGCGGACATGGAAGCCTTCCGGCAATTCGCGCTGGCGATGCGATTCCCGCCGAACCCGAATCGCAACGTGGACGACACGCTGCCGACGAGCCTCGTCGTTCTCGACCGGCCGGCCCCGGCCGGGCCGATCCTCGGAAACCCCGCGCACGGGGAGACGGTGTTCAACACGTTCGCGACCGACGCCAACCAGCCGTGCGTGTCGTGCCATGCGCTGCCGTTCGGCGCGGCCGGCGGCAAGCTCGACGGCGTGACGCCCCAGCAGCCGACGGTCGCTCCGGATGCGGCCGCGCTGTTCAACGGCGATGCGGACCAGTCGCCCCACAGCGATCTGAAGGTGCCTCACCTGAGGAACATCGTGGACAAGCCGGGGTTCCTGTTCGGCCCCGCGGCGGGCCCGTTCCCGGACGTCAAGGCCGGGATCGGATTCGGTCACGACGGTGCGGTCCCGAACCTGCCCACGTTCTTCTCGTTCAACGTGTTCACGCTGGCCGCGGCCGACGTGCGGGACGTGTCGGCGTTCTCGCTCGCCTTTCCGACGGGGACGAAGCCCGCGGCCGGACGGAACTTGACCTGCCCGCAGGGCGCCCCCCCGCAAGCCGGTTGCGATGAAGCGCTGCTCACGACGCTGCTGAGTTTGGGCGACATCGCCAACGCCGGGAGGCACTGCGAGCTGACCGCGACCGCGCTCGGCGGAGGGCGCGTGCGGTCGTACCGGTTCAGCGGCGGCGTATGGCGCACCGACGTTGCCGGTGAGCCGTCGCTGTCCACCGCCGCGCTGCGGCAAAACGCCGAGGGGCCGATCAGCTTCCTGTGCGCGACCATCGGCTCGGGGCTGCGGCTGGGCGGCGACCGCGACGAAGACGCCGTGTTGAACGGCAACGACTGCGCGATCGCCGACGGGCAGAGTTGGTCGCCGCCGGTCGAGGTCACAGCCGCGTCATTCACCGGCAAGAGCCCGACGCAGATTGCGTGGGCCGATCAGTCGGCGGCGATCGGCCCCGGCGTCCGCTTCGACGTCGTGAGCGGGACGCTCCTGCTCCTGCGCTCGGCCGGACTTGCGGCCGCAACCTCGTGCCTCGCCTCCAACGTCGCCGGAGCGACGTACGCGGACACGCGCCCCGCTCCCTCCGCCGGCGACGGCTTCTTCTACTTGATCCGCGCCGAAAACGCCTGCGGCTCGGGAAGCTTCGGCCCCGGCCGCGCGTCCATCAGCTCTCTGAGCTGCCCGTAATAGGGGACACTCCCAATTTCTCAATAAGTGGACACGGGAGAGTGTCCACTTATTGAGAAATTGGGAGTGTCCCCTTTTCGAATATCGACGAGCGGAGCTGGACGCCGGCGGCTTCCTCGGCGAGGCGGATCACGGCGTACATCGTGAGGTCGCTCCAGCCGTGGTCCATGCCGCGGCGGTAGGCGTCGAGTGCGGCGTCGAGCGCGGTGATCCGGACGCCGGTTTCTTGCGCGAGCTCGGCGACGAGACGGAGGTCCTTCTCCGCGAGCGCCAGGCGTAAGCCGGGGCGCCAGTCGCCGCGGAACAGGGACGCCGGAAGGAGCTCGTCGAGGAGGCGGGTCTGTCCCGTCCCGTCATGGAGCGCGGCGCGAAGAAGCTCGACCGACCCGCCCGCCCGAACGCCCAGGACGAGCGCATCGCCGAGCACCAAGGTCAAAACATGCGTCACGAGGTTGTTGACGAGCTTGGTCACCTGGCCCTGGCCGAGCGCTCCGCAGTACAAGACGCGGTCGGCGATGTCGTCGAGCACGGGCCGTGCGAGGTCGAAGTGATCGGCGTTCCCGCCGGCCCACAGCGCCAGTGCCGCGCCGTCTTCGCCCGCCGCCCCGCGCGACAACGGGCAGTCCAGAAGCCGAATCTTGCGGCGCGCGGCTTCATCGCCGAGACGACGGATGGACAGGAGACCGACGGTCGACAGCTCGATGTGTAGCGTTCGCGGCGCGGCGGCGGACCACACGCCGTGTTCGCCCGCGACGACCGATTCGACCTCTGCCGGGCCCGGAAGCGCCGACACGAGCACGTCGCAACCGTCGGCCAGGGTCGCCGGCTCGGCGGCCCACGCAGCACCCGCCTCCACCAGCGGTGCCGCATGCGCTTGGGTGTGATCGTGGACGCGAAGCGCCCGCCCGCGCGCGAGCAGCCTCGCGCCGATCCGGCGGCCGACCGTGCCGCAGCCGACGAGTCCGATCCGGATGCGCTCCGAGCTCACGCGGTCGAATCAGCTCAACTCTGAATCGGCCCGGCGCCGCAGGTGGCGTCGTCGGACCGGGCGCAGGCGACCGCGCGCGCTTCGATCTTTTCCGTGTACATGATCTTGGGCGGGAAGTATTCCTTCCGCGTTTCGTTGTTCGACGTTCCGGCCATGTCCCCCTCCTTCGCTCGACCTGGCGTAGAGCCTACGCTCAAGGACAGGTCGACGGGGCCGCAATGATGCCGGCATCTCGCCCGGCCGACTGTGTCCCGTCGTTATAGCTGCCGGGGCGTCCCGCGCAGTCCGAGCCGCGCGCGAGGTACCAGAAGCCCGCCCCCGCGAGCGGCGTCGCCGGATCCGAGCTGGTTTGATCGCCTCCGTCGTTTTCGAGGCAGCCCGTCGTCGACGCGGCGAAGCTGCCGCGGCTCGACCGCAGCGTCGCCAAGTTCCCGCGCACGACGTCGTAGCTCGCCGCAAGCGCCGTTGCGCCCCACGTGAGCAAGGTCCGGTTCGCCGCGAACGTCAGCCCGGATACGGTTCCCGGAGGCGCCGCAGCCGTCACGCAGACGAAAGCCGTCTTCGTCGTCTGCTGCGACCCCGCCACGTTCGTCGCGGACAGGCTCACGGTGTAGCGGCCCGGCGTGGCGTAGACGCGCGAAGGGTTCTGCGCGGAGCTGTCGGACGACGCGTCTCCGTCCAGGTCCCACGACCACGCGATCGGTCCGTTCAGGGTCTTGTCGGTGAAGGTCACGGCGAGGGGAGCCGGGCCGGTCCGCGGCGCGCCGTCGAAGTCGGTCTGCGGAAGCAGCGAGCCTTCCTTGATGATCGCGAACGCGTCGCGGATCACCCCGTTGGACCCGAGGAACTTCGCGTCGAGGCGATTTCCGGAGAAGTCGAGCACCATCGACCCGAGGACGTTCAGCGACTTGTACATCGCCGGATGATTCAAGGCGCCGCCACTGATCTGGCCCGAGCTTCCGGCCACGGTGTAGACGGTCCCTTCGTGCGGGTCTGGACCCAGCGCCGGTTTCTCGTACGGGCCGGTCCCGAGGGGGTTGCCGCTCCCGGGATCTCTCAAATGAAGGTCGGGGTTGAACGTCGAGGACAGGTTGTAGTGCCCGTCGATCAGGTACGAGCGCTCGTAGGAATGGCTGTGGCCGCTGAGCACGAGGTCGACGCCGTGCGCCTCGAGGATCGGGTTCGCGTTCTGCCGCATGTCGATCAGCTCGGGCTCGGTGTCGGAGTCGTGCGAGCCCTTCGAGTAGGGCGGGTGATGCCAGAACGCGATGATCCAGTCCTTGGTCGTCGCGGACAGATCCTGTGCGAGCCAGGTGAGCATGTCACCGGCCGGCGCGCGGCTGGATTCGAACGAATCGAGGCAGATGAAGTGAACGTTTCCGTAGTCGAACGAGTAGTACGCTTCGGAGCCCGAAGGCACGCCCCCCGCTTCCGCGGCGCGCGGGAGCGAGAAGATGTCGTAGTACGGACCCGTCTCCGAGTCGGAATCCGCCGACGCCCCGTCGTGGTTGCCGTACGCCGGCCACAGCACCGATTTTCGGAGCATCGCGGGGTACATGTCGAACACCGCGGCCTTGTAGTTCGCGTCGGACCCGACCTCGTAGGCATTGTCCCCGAGCATCATCCAGAAATCCGTGGCGCGCGTTCCGGTAAAGGTCGCGTACGCGTCCCGCACCGCGGCGGCGTTGGCGTTCGCGGTTCCGGAATCACCCAGGACCCAGACGCGAAACGGCTTGGTCGTCCCGAGCGCCGGCGCGGTGACGAACGCATAGTCCGTCGTACCGCCCGCGATGACCTCGGTGGACGAGCCCACGCTGTAGTAGTAGCGGGTGTTCGGCGACAGCCCGGTGAGCCCGACGACGTGCTCGGTCGTGACGGAGGCCTGTGTCGCCGTCGCGGTCAGGGACGCGGGGGACGGCCCGTATCGCACGACACCGTTGGTCGCGCCGCCCGTGCGCCACCGCACGACGACCGAGGTCGGCGTTCCCATCTGAAGATACGGGCCTCGCGTGAGCGTCGTCGCGAATACGGCCGGCCCCGGCAGCATCGTTTCGGCTTCCGGCGCGACTTGCGGCAGCGCTCGCGACGGGTCGAGCTCACGGATACGCGCGCTCAACGACGCGGCGCCGCCGAGCCGCCGGTAACCCTCGATCAGCCCCTCGACCGCCGCGGCCGTCGCGCTCGCGTCGGCCGCGAGCACCGCGTCGGCTCGCTCGAGGAAATACGCCGGGCGGGCGTCCTCGTCGTGGGCGGCCGCAAGCGCCGCGTTCCAGTCGGCGACCGCGCCCGGCGGGTCGCCCGCCGTGCGTCGCGCGCGGGCGCTCCACACCAGCGCCTCGACGCTGCGCGGATGCGCGCCGAGGTAGCGGCGGAGCGCGGCGAGCGCTTGGACCGGCCGCCCCGACTCCACGAACATCCGGCCGCGGAACAGGTCGACGACGTCGAGCCTCGGGTCGAACCGTTCGGCTTGCCGGTAATCGCTCTCCGCCTCGTCCCAGAGCTGCCGCATGCGGTACAGCTCGGCCCGATGCAGCCATGCGCGCGCGTCCCCCGGATCGGCGTAGACGCGGCGCGACGCCTCGTGAAGCTGCGTGTCGAGATCGGCGTGCGCGCGCGCCGCGGTGATCGCGCTCAGCCCCGCGAGGCATGCGATGAGGATGCGGACCGAGCGCGACATGGAGCACTCCCCGTCAGGAGCCGACTCCAGTATTTACGCTCAATCTCCCCCTAGGGGCAGGGGGCAATCGCCCGGGCGCCGGTGCACGGAATTCCGCCGTCGGGCCTTTCCACGCCGCCCGAGCTGGTTCCGAAGCTCCCGGTGTAGTCGGCGAGGACGGGAGCTACGAGATAGTAATGATCGCCGCTCGCCGGCATGACCGTCAGCGAAAGCGCGCCCGAAGTGCCGCACACGAGCGGCGAGTGCGAATACCACGCGCCGAGGGTGCCTTCCTGAACTGTATAGTCGGGGCCCGAGGGCGCGCAGCTTGCGCTCCAGCTCAGGCTCAAGGCCTCGGGCGTCTGGGTGCTCTTGCCGACGACGAGGCTCGCCACCCGTCCGGGCTGGGCCGTCGACGGAAGGCAGGTCTGACCCGCGGGCGTCGCCGTGCACGTGCAGTTCGTGCACGAGCGCCACGGAGGGAAGCACACGACGCCGGTGTTGCAGCTCACCGCGCCGGGGTCGCCGCAAAACGTACCGCCGAGCTGACAGTTGGCGGAGGCGGGGCGGGGGAGGGCGAGCCCCGCAAGCAGGACGAAAAAGAGCCGAGCGCGGATCCTCGCCACGCCTTGAAGCTAGGTTTCGGGGCGGACGCGGTCAACCCGCGGGCTCTAGTGCGCGATCACGAGCCCCGGAGCCGCGGCCTTCGCCGCGGCCGACCAGAACTGCTTCAGCTCAGGGAAAGACTCCGGCGGAAAGTGCGTGCGGCCCAAGCTCGCCGTCCACGCGCCATGAATCGACTCGCCGTCGCGGCGGAACGCCGACTCGACCGACCAGGTGGATCCCGACGCCGTGACGGGTCCCGGCAGGAGCGAGTCCGCCGCGACACCGGTGACGGTGGCCTCGTAGCGGATCTCGAAGGGGTACGGGTACTTCACCGGCGTCTTGCGCTTCCCCAGCGGGACACGGTCGATGTCACGGGCCGCGCCCGAGAAGACCCAGTACGTGTTCTCTTGCAAGGCGGAAGCGTTGGACGGGAGCGCCAGCGACACGGTTTCGACGTAGGCGCCGTCCGCGTCCTCCGCGACGACCTTGTAGTCGTTGACGACGGCTCCCGGCCACGAGGTTCGAAGATCGTCTTCGACCGACTCGCGCCGGTCCTTGAACGAGCCGGCGTTCGCGGCCCGGGCTTCCTCGGCGGGTGCCCCGTACATGTGGGAGACCAGCTGGATCGCGACCGAGCGATCGGTCCCGACGGCGACCGAGGCACTGCGCGCGATGCGATTCCACTTCGGCTCGGCGGCGGGGAGCGTGATCAACGCGCCGCGGCCGCCGGAGATGGCGACGCCGGTCCTGCCGGCCAGGTTTTCCGGCAGCGTGCCCGGCCACGCGTATTCGTCGGTGGCGTCGACCACCAGCAGCGTCCCCAGCTCGCCCGCGTCGACGCGGGCGGCGGCGGCGTCGTCGGGGAACGGGGCGTCCTTCGGCCACACGACCCCGACCACGAAATGATCGAACGAGCCGGGCGCCGGCACGTCGCGCGAGACGGTGTTCGGATTCGTCGCGTTGATCAGGATCGGCACGGAGTCGAAGCCCGCGGCCGAAAGCGCCGCGCGCAGCAGCGTTCCCTTGTCCTTGCAGTCGCCGTACAGCTCCGAGAAGACCTGCGACGCGGGGTGGGGTTGATACCCGCCGATGCCCACTTCGCGGGCCAGATAGCGGACGCGGTCCCTCACGGACAGCGAGACCGCGCGGATGCGGTCGAGCGGCGCGGCCCCCGCCTTCGCGAGGAGCGCCTTCGACGCCGCCGTGATCTCGGGGGAGGCGGCGTCGCGTCCCTTGGCAAGATCCTGATACCAGCGAGCGACGCCGTCCCAGTCCGCAAACGACGGGGTGGCCGCCGGGTTTCCGGCCGGAGGCTGCAGCGCGACGACCAACCGCGGCGCGAGCGTGAACGGATCTTCGTCCAGCTTTTCCCCGCGAACGGGCACGAGATCCCGCTGCTCGAAGACCCACGTGTTCCCGTTGTGCGCGGGATCCGGCCCCTTTCCGTTGAGCCACGCGTACTTGAGCTCCCACGAGGGCGGCAGCTCGATCGACCAGCGCGCGACGCTGATCGGGGCGTCGTCGAAGAAGCTCTCGAGCGTGGACAGCGTGTACGGCTTGCTCTCGGCCACGAATTCGTAGGCGACGAGGCTGCCCTTCTTCACCCCTTCGAGAGAGACGACGCGTGCCTTGTCGTCGGTCAGAAACTCAGACGACAGCGTCATCTCCAGCGCGTCGCCCGTGTCGCGCTGGGCGCGCTCGCCCGGGGGAACGTGCCACCCCTTCGCCTTCTTGATCTTGGTCGTGTCGTCGAAGTGGAAGAACTCGAACGAGGTCGGATCGACGCGGGCGCTCAACACCTGCACGACCTTGCGCCGGGCGATGCGCCAGGTCGCGCCTCCGTCCGACACCACGATCTGCGTGTCCGCCAGAAGGGTGCGCTCCGGCCACTCCGGCATCCCTTCCGGGACGGGCGGCGCGGTCCCGGCCGCGGCCTTCGCCCAGTCGGGAAGCCCCGCATGGGCACGACTCGCGAAGGCCAAGGCGATCAAGCCGATCGCGGCGGCGCGGCCGCCCCTCATGGCGCGTCCCCCGCGCGCTCGAAGGCGAGCAGCGTGCGGTCGGCCTTCCGTGCGTCGTCGAAGAACTTCCGGACCTGGTCGTATTCGGCCGCCTTCACCATCAACGCGACGACCGCGTACAAACGGTCGACGTGATAGCCCGTCGGCGTCTGTTTGACGAAGAGCTGGTAGCGGCCAAACGGCGACTCGAGCTTGATGGGCTCCGGCCCCGGCTTCGACTTGAACCCGTGCGGCGCCGTGACGTCCATGCCGGAGACCTCGACCTTCGGATAGTCGAAAACCACCGCATGCACGCGGCTCGTCGAGGAAAACTCGGGGATCTCCGGCCACCAGGGCCCGAGCATCGACAAACTGTACCGGGCAATCCCCTCGGCGACGGACATGTTCGAGTCCTCGAAATCGCACGCGATCCGGTACGCGCCGGTGGTTTCGTCGAGTCCCGGAAGCTCCGAGGCGGTCACCTCCACCGATCCCGACGCGCCGCAGAGACGGTCGAGGGTCTCCTTCCGCTCGCGGGCGTCCATGTCGCGCAGCCAGCGGCGATATTCGAACCCGGCCGCCCCCGACGCGGTGCGGTTCCAATTCGCGATCATCGTCTCGTTCTCTTCCGAAAACGTCAGCGCGACGTGCGAGTCGGCCCGATTGGAGACGGGAGGCGCGGGCGGGACCAGGACGGACGACATTCCCTTGGCGCTGCACACGAGGGCCGACGAGCCGGTGGCACGCCACGGAACCTCGCCATACGGGAGGCCCGACCCGGCGTCCACGAAGACCACCTTGTCCTCGGGCTGATTCGGCACGCGGACGGTCACGAACGTGTAGTCGAACTGGCCGATCGACTTCAGCGACTTGTTCCAGAACCGGTCGGTGCGATCGACGGCGAAAGCGACGTAGGCCTCCGCCCCCAGCGCGCGCGCCATCCCGGCGAACAGGAAGTCGATCTGCCGCGGCGAGCCCTCCTTCGCCTTCAGGACCGCCTTGGCGGAGTTCGCCTCGTCGTCGTCGTTCTGGTCGTCGGCTTCTTCTTCCTCGGCGCTCTTCGTCAGCGTGTTCTTCACGTTCTGATCGAGCCACGCGTACGCCGCCTTCAGCTTGTCTTCGACGGTGGCGCCGGCCGGAACGGGGAGCGCGTCCACGACGTCTTTGACGGCGCTGCCTCCGAGGAACGACTTGAGCGTCCGCTCCGTCCGCTTCGCGGCGAGATCCCAATACTCCTGGGCCTTCTCATTCGTCGTGTAATAGAAGGTCGCCGAGGCGCGAACCTCGTCGAGCGGAGGCATGCTCGGCTCTTCGGGAACCGGGTTCAGGTCGTGCGCCGTGATCAGGACGGAGTGCGAGTCGTACTTCGCGTCGATGGGAAGCGATTCGCTGCGCGACAGCAAGTAGGAGGCCGGCGCGTACGTGCTGGGAACCCAGCGGTAGCGCAGCGAGCGGACCGGCCACGCCTTCTGGAGGAACACGCGGCTCATCCGCTGGATGCTCTCGAGCTGCACGACGTAGCCGTACTCGATCACGCACCCCGGGACGACCCCCGGAAGCGCGCCCTTCAACACTTGCATCTCGCCGGCCCAGTTCTTTGCCACCGACTGCGCGGTGAGCTGGGTCTGCAGCAGCTCTCGAACCTCGCCGTCGGGGAGGATCGTGCGGCCCCAGAACTTCTTGAGATCGGCGGGGCGCTCGACGGAGATCGAGATGTCGCCGAGACCACGGCCCTCGGGGGACAGGATCTTCGCCCGCATGCGGTAGGCGATCTCCGAGATCGTCCCGACGTTGTCGTTGCGCTCCGTCTCTTCGACCAGGACCACGCCGTGCTGGACCCCTTTGCCGACGTCGGCCACGATCTCCCGCTCCACGGTGCTCATCACCGACGGTCCCGGCTGGATCTTGATGTCGGTGGCGCTTCCCGCGATCGCGTTCCCTGCGGCCGCTGCGATCAGCACGGCACCCAGTGCTCTTCTCATCGCTTCCCCCCACGCTCGGACCCAGTTCCGAAAGGGATACCACGATTGCGCGTCGCCCGAAAGCGATTTGGAGACGGTCAACCCGCCGACGGAGGACGGGCGTGCACGAGCGCCGGCCGCTCGACGGGAGGACGCTTGGCTTCTTGAGCCATCGTGGGACGGCGGCGGCGCTGGAAATCCTCGAGCTTGACGGGCGCTCCCACCTGGGCGGAACGCATGAGCGCCCGGACCACGCGCACGTCGGCGAGCCCTTCGCGGCCCGACGGCTCGGGGGTCGCGCCCTTCAGGATGCAGTCCGAAAAGTACAGGAGCTCGGGAGCGAATTGGTCCCGTTTCGGAAACGAAGTGCGGCGCGACCGGCCCCCGATGGTCAAGGTGTGCTCGAGCGCCTCGGCGAACTCGTAGGCGGGGTCGACCTTGAGGTCGCCCTTCGTTCCCACGATCTGATACCAGCCGGTGTCCGAGGCGCCGAAGCTGCAGAGGAACGACCCGACGCGGTCGTTCGCGAAGCGCAGCAGCGCGGCCGCGGTGCCGTCGACGTCGCCGAACCGCTTGTCCCCGCCGTCGGCGGAATACGCGAACACCTCGACGGGCTCGGCGCGAAACAGGTGCCGCGCGGCGTTGATGCAGTAGACGCCGATGTCGAACAGCGGGCCGCCTCCGAGCTCGGCGCGGTTCAGCCGGATGTTCCCGGCGTCGACCTGCATCGTGAAGCTGGCGTTGAAGAGGCGCACCTCACCGAGCTTGCCGGAGCGCGCGATCTCCATCGCCTTGAGGTTGGCTCTCTCGAAGTGGAGCCGGTAGGCCGTCATGAGGAACACGCCGTGATCGTCGGCGATCCGGATCATCTCGTCGCATTCGAGCTCGGTCACGCCCAGAGGCTTCTCGCACAGAACGTGGACTCCCATGCGCGACGCGGCGACCGCGTAGTCGTGGTGCATGTGATTCGGCAGGGCGATGTAGACGGCGTCGACCTCGCCGCTCGACAGGCAGTCGGCGTACTGCTCGTACGTGTAGGTCTTTTCGACGCGATGACGCTTTGCGAGCGCCGCGAGCTTGACCGGATCGTCGGAGACCAAGGCGACGAGCTCGCAATTGCGACGTGCATTCGCGAACGCCGGCAGAACGGCGACTTGAGAGATGTACCCCAGCCCCACGACGGCATAACGGATCTTCCCGGAAGTGCCTGCGCCTCGCATCGATCGCTCCTTGTTATTTCGCGCCGGCGGCGGCGCTGGCGGCCGTCGCGGCCTCGCGCTCGCGGATCGTCGCGTTGCGGTTGGCGACGCCGTAGCCGAGCTGCGCGATGCCCAGCGAGAGGAACCACGCCCCGCGTGCGTGGTTTCCCGCGTGACGCCCCGCGGTTCCGATGACGATGCCGAACCCAATCTTCGCCACAGCGGCCGTCGCCAGCGTGCGGTTGGGGTGATCCGCGCGCAGCAACGGGTTGCTTTCGATCATGCCCGCGTCGAGCGCGCGCTTGGTCGTGTAGAGATCGTAGAGCGCGCCCGCGGCATAGACGGCGATGCCCGCGTGCTTGAATGCCAAGCCGCGTGACGGCTCGTACTGGGGCTTTGCGATCTCCGGCGGCATGACGACGGGCGCTTGCTCCACCGCCTGGGCGGTTGCGAGAACGATCAAGAGCGGAACGAGCAGCGCTGAGGCTCCCGGCCGCCGTGGGGTGTGTCGCCGCATATCCCCCTCGAAGCAACCCCACGCGCTACGAACCACAGCAACCTCGGTGCCAGCACGCGAGCGCACGCATCGCGGCGTTTCTCGCGCGCCTCAACCTCTCGGGATGTCAAAGCTTCCGCGTGCGCCGATACGCGTGCACATTGCGGTTGGGGTGAAGACCGTAGAGAGCGCGCGACGCGCCGTGCTGCGCGCACACCGCGAGATTTTCCGGGTTGCGGCCGCGCGCGATCGCTCCTTTCATGAACTCGTGGGACGAAAGGAGCGACATCATGGATGACCGTTTGAAATCGACGTGGTGGGCCCTCAAGATCGCCTTTGGCGTGGTGCCGATCGTCGCGGGCGTGGACAAGTTCTTCAACGTCTTGGCGAACTGGGCCGACTACCTGAGTCCGCTCGCACTGCAATACGTCCCCGTGGACGCCGAAACGTTCATGCGAAGCGTCGGAATCGTCGAGGTGATCGCGGGCCTTCTCGTCCTGTCGCCGTGGACGAAGGCCGGCGCCTACGTCGTGGCGACGTGGCTCGTCGGGATCGCCGTCAACCTGATCACGACTGGACAGCATCTCGACATCGCCGTGCGCGACTTGGTCATGGCCGTCGGCGCCTTCGCGCTCGCGCGCCTGTCCGCCGTGTCCGCGGAAGCGGTCGAGGGGGCGGCCGAGACCGACACCCGCGTCGGCTCGACGACCTTCTCCCTGGGCTCCTTGTGAGGCGACGCCGCTCGATCGTATAGTCGCCGGCTCGAAAAGGAGCAGACATGAGCGAAGTCATGCACGGAGCCTGCTTGTGCGGCGGCATCACGTTCGATCTCGGCGGAGCCGAAGTCATGGGGGCGTGCCACTGCACGCGGTGCCAACGCTGGACCGGATCCGGGAACAGCATGGTGATCGTCGCCAAGCCGGAGGGATTGAAGATCACCAAAGGCAAGGAGCTGATGAAGACGTTTCACGAAGAAGGTTTCTCGGACCGCTTCTTCTGCAGCCAGTGCGGCTCGGGGATCTACGTGACCGGAAGTGACAAGATCTACGTCGGCGCCGGCGTGATCAAGGACTCGCGAATGATGCCGGCGTTCCACATCCAGGTCGCCTACAAGGCGCCGTGGGACCAGATCGCCGGGGAAGCGCCGCAGTTTGCCGAGTGGCCTCCGTCCTAACGCTTGAGCGTCACGCCCGAGGCGTGAAGCTGCCCGTCGTCAAGACGCAAGGTGAACGCGATCTGAGCCGACGGGCAGCAATCGGCGTCTTTGCGCGACCACGCCTTCCCGGAGCCCGACATCGACACCAGGTCGATGTCGGGGTTCATCTTCAGCTCGAACCCTTGGGGAAGCTGCTCGCGAATCTCGACGACCGTGCGGTCGTCGATCGCGTCGATCCGGCCGGCCGTCCACGTCGCGAGCTCTCTCGCGCACTCGCCGGTGCCCGGCATGCACACGCGCGACTCGAGCACGGTGCTGCCTGAGACGGTGAGCACCCGAATCGCGTCGAGGCGAACGTGCGCCTCGTCGTCTTGCACGGCGTAGAGCTTCCGGACGATCTTGCTCCCGCGCACGCCTTCGAACAGAACCTCGGTCAGCACCCGCAGCGGCTCGCGCCCGCTACGGGGG
>Ga0068859_100003753_pt1 | contig 15492 bp, 17 predicted proteins | sample KBSSwiS22_FD_66585 | JGI IMG/M metagenome (GOLD analysis project Ga0068859, IMG submission 66585) | Switchgrass rhizosphere microbial communities from Kellogg Biological Station, Michigan, USA - KBS Switchgrass S2-2 | ecosystem: Host-associated > Plants > Roots > Rhizosphere > Soil ...
ATCGCGCCAGAACCGCAGGCGATCCTTGAGAATGCCGTCATCGGGATCGACGTAAAGCTCGGTTCCTCGCCAACGCCTATGGCCATAAGCCGGATCGAGCACCTTGCCGTTGTGCACCAACTCGCCGTGCCTGCCGAAGCCGATGCGCGAGACCACCAAGTCGTCGAGATGGAGACGGACGTGCATCTTGACGGTGCTGCCAGTATCGAGCTGAACACAAATCTCGCTGAACACATCGTCCCAGCGCCGCCCGACCTGGCGCCGCAGATAGCGAGCCAGCGGGGCGAGGTTTTCATTCAGCGCTTTGCCGATGCAGGCACGCTCGTGAACGTGCCGATTCACGCCAACATGTTTACGATCGACATTCGGATCCTTCTTGAGCTTTACGGAGTCGGCAAAGCGCGAGCCCCAGCGCGGGCGCTCGACGATGACCTTGAACATGTCGTCACGCATGGCGAGTCTCCCCAAGAGCGAGGATCGCAAGCCACGACTGCGAACGCCCTCCCATCAGGAACGGCGCGAAAACAACGAAATCGAAGACCGCAGCAGTACCGCCGCGGAAGAATGTCAGGTGCGCGAAGTCGCCCGCGCAGCAATTGCCCATGCGAATTGTTCCCGAACACGGAAATTGGGAGTGGTAGCTGTGCTTGCATTTGCACTTCGCATGACTCACTCCTTTCCTGTGCTGGAGACAATCGACGGTGGCGGCCCTATCCGAACGTGCGGACGACTTCAACAGGGCGGCGCACCGGTTGTTTCTTTCGCGTCGCAGTGTGGCAAATAGGCCGCAGCTATCGCTTGCCCGTGATTGTGGCGCCGGACCGCGTGGAGCGAAGCAAACCTCGCGTTGCGGAGTCGCTATTCCAGCGCATAACCATGATGTGCAATTTCACGGTCGTTGGAACGACGCGCGACACATGGCAGAGAAGGTCAGACCTTCTTCGGGGGCTGCACCGACGGCGTGCCCTTGAGCGTGGGATTGGAAGCGTTCTGCTTCGACGGTCCGGGCTTTTTGGGTTTGCGGAGTTCCTTGTTGCCCCGTTGTTGACCTTTGGCCATGCCATGCTCCTTTTCGTGAATAGTTGCCTGGATAGACCGCACCGGGCGAGGCGGTGCCGCAGGGCGCTCCCAGTCGCACTCCGGCTCTAGACCGGCAGTGCGATGCTCGGCTTGTAGGCTCAAGGGTACCGTTCCGCCATCCCCGGGCGTTTAAATACAAGAATATATCGACCACGCGACGGACCCTATGGTCACCGAATTTTGCGACCGACCCAAGGAATGCGGGCCCTCTGCACATCGCGCGGCACGGCAAGGCTTTATCCGCGCGCGCAGGGGGGCTAATCGGCGCGGCCATGGAACGCTCTCCGCTCGCCCCCGCCGCCTTCCCCCAGGTTCCCGCCATCGCCGGCGTGACGTTGCGCGTCGCGCGTGCCCGCTACAAGACGTGGGACCGCTGCGACCTGACCTTCGCCGAGCTGGCGCCGGGCACCAGCGTTGCGGGTGTGCTGACGCAGAGCCGCTGCCCCTCGCCTGAAGTCGAATGGTGCCGCAAGGCGCTCGGGCTTGGCCAGGCACGCGCGCTGGTGGTCAATGCCGGCAATTCGAACGCGTTTACCGGCAACCGGGGCCGCGCCGCAGTCGAGGCGATCGCCGCCCGTGCGGCGGCGCATCTCGGTTGCGAACCGTCCGACGTGTTCATCGCCTCGACCGGCGTGATCGGCGTGCCGCTGCCAATCGACAAGGCGGAGTCCGGGCTCGACGCCGCCTTCACTGCAGAACCCTGCGATTGGGAAACCGCGGCGGCGACGATCATGACCACCGATACCTTCGCCAAGGCGGCGGTCGCGACGGCGGCGATCGGCGGGCGGACCGTCAGCCTGGTCGGGATCATCAAGGGGTCGGGGATGATCGCGCCCGACATGGCGACGATGCTCGGTTTCATCTTCACTGATGCGGCAGTCGAGCCGAGCTTCCTGCAGCGGGCGCTGTCGGACGCGAACACGCGCAGCTTCTCGTGCATCACCGTCGACGGCGACACTTCCACCAGCGACACCGTGCTCGCCTTCGCGACTGGTGCGGCGGGAAATGTGCCGCTGGCCTCCAATGACGATGCCGGCGCCGCCGCATTCCGCGCGGCGCTCGACGCCGTGTGCCTCGAGCTCGCGCACCTGGTAGTGCGCGACGGCGAAGGCGCGTCGAAATTTATCACCATCGACGTCACGGGCGCAGAATCGGATCGCAGCGCGCATCGCATCGCGCTGTCGATCGCCAATTCGCCGCTGGTGAAGACCGCGATCGCCGGCGAGGACGCCAATTGGGGCCGCGTGGTAATGGCGGTCGGCAAAGCCGGCGAGCCGGCGGAGCGCGACCGGCTAGCGATCCGCTTCGGCGCGACCCAAGTGGCGCGCGACGGGCTCGCGGTCGAAGGCTATGACGAGGCGCCGGTTGCGGCGCACCTCAAAGGCCAGGAGATCGAGATCGGCGTCGACCTCGGGCTCGGCGACGGCCGCGCGACGGTGTGGACCTGCGACTTCACGCACGGGTACATCTCGATCAACGCCGATTATCGGTCCTAGCCGATGCATCGTCACCATGACGCTGTCGCCACGCTGATGCGGACCGTCGCCGAGCAGGCGGTGCTCCCGCGGTTCGGTAATCTCGCGGCGCACGAAGTGCACGAGAAGGAGCCGGGCGATCCGGTGACGATCGCCGACCGCGAGGCCGAACAGCTGCTGGAAGCGGGGCTTTCGGCGATCTGTCCGGGTGCGCGCGTGATCGGCGAGGAAGCCTGCGCCGGCAATCCCGCGCTGCTCGACCAGGCAAGCGACGGTCTGGTGTGGATCGTCGACCCGATCGACGGAACCGCAAATTTCAGCGCGGGCAACCCGCCGTTCGGCATCATGATCGCGCTGCTCGCCGACGGCGAGACGCAGGCGAGCTGGATCTACGATCCGCTGTCGCGCCGGCTGTGTCACGCGGTTCGAGGCGGCGGCGCGTTCGTCGACGGACGACGCGTGAGGGCCGTCGCTTCCGCCGGGCCTCCCACGGCCGCGATCACGGCGGTCGGCGAACCTGCGACAGTGCTGGAAGCGCGGCGGACCAGAATCGCGACGCGGTTCGAATTGATGCCGATGCCGCGCTGCGCCGCGGAGCAATATCCGCGGCTGTGCCTCGGACAGACCGATGTCGCGATGTTCCGCCGCACTTTACCTTGGGACCATGCGCCGGGCGCGCTGCTGTTCGCCGAAGCCGGCGGCCATATCGCACGCTGGAACGGCGCGCCTTATCGACCGGCCGCGGACGGCATCGGCTTGCTCGCCGCCACGACGCCAGCGCTTTGGGAGCAGGCGGCCGAACTGCTGTTCACGGAGGACGAGCGATGAAGGGAGGCTGCTGCTGCGGCGGAGTGCGCTACTATCTCGCGTCGGAGCCGTTCGACGCCGGCTGGTGCCATTGCCGCACTTGCCAGCTGAACTCGGGCAGTCCGGCGATGGCGTTCGCGACCGTGCCCGCTGCCAACCTCCGTTACGAACAAGGCAAGGAGCTGGTCGCGAGTTTTGCCTCCAGCAGCTTCGGGCGCCGTCACTTTTGCAGCCGTTGCGGCACGCCGCTCTATGTCCAGGTCGAACACCAACCCGACACGCTCGACTTCAGCCTCGCGACGCTCGACGCGCCAGACGACGTCCCGCCCGGCTTTCACATCTTCTACGCAAGCCGCATCGCCTGGGCAGCGGCAGGCGACGCCCTGCCGCGTCACGACCGCTTCCGGCCGGACACGCGCGGACTCGAACATGGCGAACCACCGGCTTGACCTCCACCGCGGCTTTGCCTTAGGGGCCGGCTCCACGCTTCGGCATGGCCCCTTCGTCTAGCGGTTAGGACGCGGCCCTTTCACGGCTGAAACACGGGTTCGATTCCCGTAGGGGTCACCAATGATTTCAATGACTTAGCCGACATTAGAGTGGTCCAAACCCGGAACATCGTCAATACGTAGTCCATGGAAACCCGTGGCCGACGATGGACGGGCTTGGACGGTTTTCTCGATTAGTTGCTGCTCTCAGCCGACGTCGGAACAGCCTCAACGGCCTACACGGGCCGCGACGACGGTCTCAATCAAAGCGATTTGATGCTGAGCGATTCAGCTCTGAACCTAGGCAGGATGCCGTCTCGGCAAGCTCACGGGCGCTGCCGCTCCACAAAGCGATGAAGGCTCGCGACGACTACGAGCGTGCACCGTCCCACCTTGATGATTTCGAATTCACCGTCGGCCATCAGCATGTAGAATTTCGACCGGCTGAGTCCCAACATCTGCAGCGCCGTAGGAACCCGAACTGTGATCGGTTCGGGCGCCTTCCACGAGCGATTCGGCTGCGGGCTGGTCATGTCATGATTTTCCCGAAGCGCCCCTCTGGGCCTTGGTGAATTCGCGATCGCTATCCAGAAAGGAAGCAAGCATCGCGGGGATTAGTTCGGAGAGCGGCTCTTCTTGCTCATAGGCTTTGGCATATGCCGAAGCATAAGCCTGGAGCTGCTGGTGAAGGTCAGGCGCCACGCTGAATGACAATTTGACCGGGGTGCGGTCGGGCAACTTTGCGAGCTTGAGTTCACCCATGTCAGCGGCCTCCTTCTTGCCACGGCGCGAGGACCAGATCCTTGTGCACGACCAGGTGCACCGGCGTGCCCGGACGGATTGTGATCGTCGGCTGGATGTTGAGGTTGCGCTGCGTGATCTGGTCGCCCGCGCGCGTGACATTGTCCTGGGCCGAGCGTCTGATCGCCTGGACAAGACCGCTGTCCCCGGTAAACGCGAGCTGCGATCCGGCCCCCAACAGCGACGAGAGCGCAACGCCCTTGATCAACTGCCAGCTATGGAAGTCGACCTTGTCCTCGAGTCCGGCATAGCCAGAAGGATCGGTCGCCGGGACATTGTCGATGCGAAGCGAGCTTCCGTCCGGCATCACGATCCGCTGCCAGACGATCAGTGCACGCCGCTGCCCGAATGCGACAACGCTATCGTAGGTGCCGATCAGACGAGCGCCCTGAGGGATCAGCAGGGTGCGCCCGGTCGGGCTGTCGAAGACCTGCTCGGTCACCTGTGCGGTAACGATGCCCGGGAGATCCGAGCGTAGGCCGGTGATCAAGCTTGCGGAGATGACGCTGCCTGCGGTCAGCACATAGGGTGATGGCGCTGGCATCGCGGCATGGGGATTGGTGTCGCCCTTGGGATCGAGCATTGCGATGAACTCAGCCTTGTGTCCCTGCGCATTCGGGTCGTTTGCTGCGTCCAGACCCAGTTTCTGAGACGCGGCAGGAAGCGTGGACGACGCGGGGATCCCCGACACCGGTGCCTCCGCGGTTGCGGCTGCGCCCTGCGAGCGTGACACCAGCAGTCCCGATTGCCGAGCTGCCTTTCGTTCGGCGAGCATTCGCTCACGTTCGGCGGCGGCTGCCTGGGACGCCGCATCAGAAGGCAGTGGAGCCTGTGTTTCCGCTGCGAGCTGGCGTTGCCGCTCGAGTATCGGCCGGCCGAGGTCGCCAGGAAGGGGCGGCCCCAGCTTTGGCACGTCACCATAGGTCGCGGGCACGCCACTCAGGGCATCGCTCGTCGGGCGAGCCGGCTGCGACAGCTCCTCCTGCTGGACGGGGGCCCTGAAAATCTGAGGCTTGAGCGCCATCCAGGCGACCGCGATCAAGCTGACCGATCCCGCCCCGGAAATCGCGACGATGACGCCGCGACGAAAGCGGATCGGTCGGCGCGGACGCGCTCGGATCTCCAAAGTCTCAGGATCGACCTTCGGCGCCGCGATGCGAGCATCCTCGCGGCTCATGAGCGTTTCCTCGGCGTCTCGTCGACGCGAGCGATGCGAACGACGTCCTGGTGCTTCAGCCCGAGCCGGAGCTCGGCGACATCGAAAATGCGGTCGACGACGTAGAAGCGGCCCCGAAGCCGGTAGTTGACGAGCTGAACCTCGCCTTTGCCGTCCACCAGGAACAATGGCGGCGCCTCCCCCACCGCCAGGCTTGCCGGAAACTCGACATAGGTCTGTCGTCCGTCGTCGAAAGCCCGCAGCGGACGCCATGTCGGCTTGTCACCAGAAATCGCATAGTTGAAATGCAGCTGGTCGGGTGCGATTCCCGTCGCAACCGGAACGGCGGCCTGTCGCTCCTCGACGACGCGTTTGAGTGCGATCAGCGCGTCCTGTGGGTAGGTCCACGATAGTGCGACCATCGCCGTGACCGACGTGCTGGTGAGCGCCAAATGATAGCTGCGCCGATCCGTGGTGATGACGACATTCGTCGCCAATCCTGCGGAGAACGGCTTCACCAGCACATGAATGCGTTTGTCCGCGCCGCTGCCACTGGTGGTATCGCCGATGACCCAGCGCGTAGTGTCACCGGCCGCAACCGAGATCAATGCCTCGCTCGGCTGGAGCGCGATGTCGGTGACGCGCTCGGGGGCCGCATAGACTTGGTAGAGAGTGCCTTCCGAGAACGGATAGACCTGCACCGCGTTTACGAACCCGGTGGCAACCGGCTCCCGGGTAGCGGCTCGATTTGCAATCGCGACGCCGACCTCGACCGGGGACGGTCGCCGCGGCTTCAAGCGACGATGCCGATCCCGGCCAACCACCGCCGCTGGCGCTGCTGGCCTGGCGATCGGAGCCGGAACGGCGGCGACGACGGACTTTGCCGGTACGGATGTCGGCGGAACCTCGGCGTTCGCGCACAGCGCGAGGAGAGAAGCCGCGCCGAGCGGCGCAAGGTAACGAGTCATTGGAGGATCTCCTGGTTGGCCGGACCGGCGTGCGAGGCGAGATCGGGATCGAGCGGCGACCCCAACGGAATATTCCTGGCCGGTGGCGTCGACTGCGCCGCCACTCCCTGGGCGGTGACGTCGAGCTCGCGGCTCCAGTCTACCGCATCGACGTAGATGCCGAGCGGGTTTTTCCGGAGCACCTCGGCGTTCGCGGGGGTCTTGGTTACGAGCGTCAAAATCGCAGTCCAGTTCGAGCGTCCGGCCATCGACCCGCGCTCGAATGCGGTCTCGGTCCATTTGACCTGAAACGACTTGTCGGACGCGCGGACGATGCTGGTGACCTGCACCGAGACCGTGCGCTGTCCGACGTGCGCGAAGGGTTCGGAAGCGCGCGCATAGTCACCGAGAAACTGACTGCCGCGCTGGGTGGCGAACGCGTAGGCGTCGAGCCAATCCTGGCGCATCACCACCGGATCCAGCGAAATGCTGCGCACGTTCCGAATGAACCGCGCCAGATGCCATGCGATTTGCGGGTCGGTCGGACGAAATGCCGCCTCCGCCTCGCTCACGGCCCTCGCCTCGCCCAGCCGGTCGACCTCGACGACATAGGGCGTGACGCGGCTCTGAGCCGATTGCCAGAGCACGCCGCCGCATAGCCCGCTTGCGAGCGCGAGGCAGCCGAACGCCATCCGCCGCCAGTTGCGCGCCTGGAGGCGTGCAGAACCGATGCGTTCGTCCCAGAGTTGTCCGGCGCGCTGGTAAGGCGTCTCGGGCTCGGAGGTTCGTCCATAGCGCTGGACGGCACGCTTGAAGATCATGTCAGTCGTCCCTTTCCTTGATGTCGGGATGCGCGGAGGCTCCGCCGCGATCGCCCTGGGCGAGCGTGTGCAACGCAACCTGTCGGTGGTGGCGTGCGGTCTGCTGGCCGCGCATCGCGCGTGCCCATGCGGGTGCCGCATCGTCGCCACCGCCCGCTGACGATCCCGAGGTGCTGGTCTGGTTGAGTGCCTTCCATGCACTCTGGCGCCCCGCCGCGGCCGCCTCTTTGAGGCCGAACGCATTCGACGCGCGCGACCGCATGGCATTGCCGGCCGCCTGAGCGATGCCGCCAAGTCCAGCCGCGACCGATGGTTGAGGTCCAGTCTCCTTGCCCAGCGAGTAAGCAGTCGACGCAGCAGAACCTATTGATGTGCCGGCGCGGACCGCGCCAAGCGCGCCGCCGCCAATGGCACGAGCCGCTCCGACCGTCGCTCCGCCGGCAATCATCGGCACCGCCGCGGCGCCGACTGCAGTGCCGAGCGCTGCGCCAGCGCCGAGCTGCGGCGCGCCTGCGACCAGGCCGGACGCGATCCCCGGACCGAAGATGCCGAGCCCGAACAGCGAAAGCGCACCCAGGACCAGGCTCATCGCAGCGCCGAGGTCGGGCTCCTGGCCCTGCATCGCGGCCGTAAACTCGGCAAAGAAATTGGAGCCGATGCCGACGATCACGGCGAGCACCATCACTTTGATGCCCGAGCTGACCACGTTGCCGAGCACGCGCTCGGCAAGGAAGCTCGTCCGGTTCCAGAACGCGAACGGCACGAGGATGAATCCGGCCAGCGAGGTCAGCTTGAACTCGATGATCGTCACGAACATCTGCACCGCGAGGATGAAGAAGGCGAGGATCACGATCACCCAGGCGAACAGTAGCACCGCGATCGTCAGGAAGTTTTCGAAGAAACTCACGTACCCCATCATGCTCGACGCCTGATCGAGCAGCGGCCACGCGGCCGCAAAGCCGGTCTGGGCGACACTGCCCGGCCGGAGCAGATCGGCCGCGGTCAGCGTGCCGCCGCCGGCGGTGAGTCCGGCTTGCGCGAACGACCGGAAAATGATGTCGGCGAGTGTCGAGAAGCTGTTCAGGATAAACGCGAACGCACCGATATAGAGGATCTTCTTGACCAGCCGACCGATAATATTGTCGTCACCGCCCATCGCCCAGAACAAGCCGGCGAGCGTCACATCGATGCCGATCAACGTGACGGTCAGGAAATGGACATCGCCGCCGAGCAGCCCGAACCCGCTGTCGATGTAGCGGATGAAGGCCTGCATGAAGCGGTCGATGACGCCGAGATCGTTCACGTGCGTATCCTCATGGAAAATGATGCCGCGGGGCTCCGGTGGGGGCGCCGGAGCCCCGCGGGCTGCGGCCACGAACGGCGGGGGCGAGCCTTCCGCGGCCGGTCTCGCTACTGCGGCGTGTAGGCAGAGCCCGAACCGAGGAACTTCTTGGTCGCCTCGCGTCCGTCGATTTCGGCCTGCGCGCGGCGTGCATGCTCGACCGATTGCGCGCGGTATTGCGCCGCCATCAGATTCTGGATCTGGAACTGCTGCTTGGCGGTCAGCGCAAGCAGCTGGTTGGTTGCCTGCGTCACCTGCAGCGCGCCTTCGGCACCTTGGCTTTTCGCGGCCAGTTCGTTCAACGTCTGGGCATCGCTCTGGACATTTTCGACGACCTGACTCTGCACGCTCATCGTCTGGCGAAAGGCGCCCATCGCGGCATCGAGCCGTTCCTTCGCCGCGGCGAGTTGGCCGACACGCTTGAGTGCCGCGTCAAATTGCTGCGGGAAGAGCTTGCGATACTGATCCTCGAGCCCGTCGACCCGGAAGCTGATTCCTTGCGCCTGCCCCATCAGCCGGTCGATTGCCTGCAGCTTCTCGGTGATCGCCTGAAGTTGCGGGAAGTCGATCTTCGACAGGTTCTTCGCCTGATTGATCAGCATCGACGCTTCATTCTGAAGCGACTGGATCTGGTTGTTGATCTGCTGGAGCGCACGGGTCGCAGTAAGCAACGTCTGCGAATAATTGGTCGGGTCGAACACCGTGAATTGAGCGTGGGCCGGCGGGCTGACGGTCGACACGCCGAGCGCCAGAGTTCCGATAGCCGTTGTCCCCAACACGGTTGCGATCAACAGCTTCCTGGCTGGCATAAGGATACGCATGAGGGTTACTCCTTGGGGGTGGACGCGGGGAATTCGGCGAGGACGTCAGCGGCCCACGCGAGGCCGGCATCGGCGAGGAAGCGCGCCACAAATTCGTCGCGGCCAAATTCGGCGAGCAGCGTGTCGATGCGCGCTTGCGTAACGGGATCGGACGCTCCGCAGAGGGCGAGTGCCACCGGTCCCAGGTCGAGCTCGAACAGCCGGTTCCCGCGCGCGGATTGCAGATAATATTGCCGCTTCGGAGTCGCGCGGCTGACAAGCTCGATCTGGCGCTCGTTCAATCCGAACGCTCCATAGGCTTCGCGGAATTGCGGTTCGACAGCGCGATCGTTGGGAAGCAGGATGCGCTGCGGGCAGCTCTCGATGATCGCGGGTGCGATCGTACTCGACGCGATATCCGCCAGGCTTTGCGTTGCAAACAGGACCGCAACGTTTCTTTTCCGAAGCACCTTCAGCCATTCGCGAATGCGAGCCGCGAACAGGGGATGATCGAGGAAGATCCAGGCCTCGTCGAGAATCAGCAACGTCGGTCGCCCGTCGAACCGTTCCTCGAGCCGGTGGAACAGGTAGGTCAGAACCGGTGAGACCACCCCCGCCTGCCCCATCAGCGCCTCGGTCTCGAAACACTGCACGTCGGCGAACGCGAGATTCTGTTCGGCCGCATCGAGCAACCGGCCATAGGGACCGTCGAGTGTATAGGCGCCAAGCGCAGTTCTGAGCGCATTCGACTGGAGGAGCAGCGCCAAGCCGGTGAGCGTCCGCTCTTCGGGCGGAGCAGAAGCGAGGCTCTGCAGTGCCGACCAGAGCTGGTCCTTGACCTCTGGCGTGACCACGACCTTCTCGTGCGCGAGCAGCGCTGCGATCCATTCGGCGGCCCAGCTTCGCTCGGTTCCATCGTCGATCCGCCGCAGTGGCTGGAACGCCAGGGTCTCGCCAGCGTCGCCGCCCAGGCCAAGGCCATGATGCGCCCCGCCCATTGCCAGCACCGCCGCACGCGCCGAGAAGCCCTTGTCGAAAATATAGACCTGAGACCGGGCGTAACGGCGGAACTGCAGCGCGATCAGCGCCAGCAGCACCGATTTGCCCGCGCCGGTGGGGCCGACCACGAGCATGTGGCCGACATCGCCGACATGGGTCGACAGCCGAAATGGCGTAGACCCGGCGGTGCTAGCGAACAGCAGCGGCGGCCCGTCGAGATGGCTATTTCTCTGCGGGCCAGCCCAGACGCTCGACAGCGGCATCAAGTGCGCGAGGTTGAGCGTATGAACCAGCGGCTGCCGGACATTGGCGTAGACCTGGCCCGGAAGCGATGACAACCAAGCCTCGACGGCATTGACGCTCTCGCGAACGCAAGTGAAGCCGAGTCCGTTCACGATCCGCTCGATTGCCCGGACCTTGTCCTCCACTCTGCCGCGATCGGTGTCGGCGACGGTGATCGTTGCGGTCAAATAACCGAACGCGACGTGGTCACCGCCAAGCTCCTGGAGCGCCTGGTCTGCATCCGCGACTTTGTTGTCGGCGTCGCTGTCGGTCAATTGGACCGGCTGATTGTACATCACTTCGCGCAGCATCGCCGTGACCGACTTGCGCTTGTTGAACCACTGGCGGCGCAGCTTGGTCAGCACCTTGACCGCATCCGACTTGTCGAGCGGCAGGAAGCGCGTCACCCAGCGATAGGCGAAATCCTGGTGATTGAACGCGTCAAGGATTCCGGGGCGGCTGAGGTTCGGGAAGCCCAAGATGGTCAACGTACGCAAATGCCGTTCGCCGAGCATTGGCTCGAGCCCGCCGATCAGCGCAGTGTCGGCGAGCACTCCGTCCAGATACATTGGCGTTTCGGGCACGGCGACCGGGTGGCGGTCGCCGGATATGGCCGCGTGAAGAAAGGTGAGCGTTTCGGAATCGTCGAGCGCGCGCACTTCAGGCATGAAACTGGTGAACAGGTCGATCGCACGGTCCGTCTCGGCCACGAATTGTCCGAGCGCGGCGCGCCAGTCCCGGCCCCGGTCCGCGCCCGGACGTTCGACCAGCGACCGTCCGGCGGCGTCCGTCGCATCCGCCGGAGGCAACCAGACCAAAGTCAGGTGATAGCGGCTCTCGAAATGCTCTTCCTCCGCCAGAAATGCGGCGCGGCGCTCCTGATCGACCAGCCAGCTCGCCGCGTCGGGGAAACTGCTGTCGGGATAGGCCGCCGCCTCGTGCCGTTCGGCATCGAAGAACAGCGCCCAGCCGCTGCCGAAACGCCTAAGCACGTTGTTTGCCCGCGCGCACGCCGAGACCAGCTCGGCCTCGGTCGCCGACTCGAGGTCAGGCCCGCGAAAGCGCAGCGTTCGTTGGAAGCTGCCGTCCTTGTTGAGCACGACACCGGGGGCGACCAGCGCCGCCCAGGGCAAATGATCGGCAAGCCGGTCGGCCTTGGGGCGATATTCAGTGAGGCTCAGCACGAGAGATAGCCCTTCTGACGCAAGTGTCGGATCACGATGGGCATGAAGTCGGGATCGCGACGCGCGGCGAAGACCGCGAGGCTGTGGCCGATCGCCCAAAACACGAGCCCGGGAATCCATTGTTGCAGGCCAAGCCCGACCGCTGCGGCGATCGTGCCGTTGACGATCGCCAGGCCCCGCGGCGCGCCGCCGAGCAGGATCGGCGAACCGAGGCTCGCGTGGATCGGCACCTCGAAGCCCTCGATGTGGCTGCCGGTCCCCTTCACGAGATCAGTGCCCCGCCGCCGAAGCTGAAGAACGAGAGGAAGAAGCTCGACGCTGCGAACGCGATCGACAGGCCGAAGATGATCTGGATGAGCCGGCGGAATCCGCCCGCAGTTTCGCCAAACGCGAGTGTCAGGCCGGTCACGATGATGATGATCACTGCGACGATCTTGGCGACCGGCCCCTGGACCGATTCCAGCACTTGTTGGAGCGGCTGCTCCCAAGGCATGCCGGATCCGGCTGCCTGGGCATGGGTCGCGATCATCGCCGTCAGACAAAGCGCGCCGCCGGCGACGAGTGTGGATTTGCGAGCGCGAAAGCGGACGAAGGTCATGGCTGTTCTCCTAAAAAAACATTGGTGTGCGGAAGTTCGACGAGGCCGTAATTGCCGTCCGGATCGACGCCCGTGACGCGCGCGATGCTTTCGATGCGCCGCTGGAGGCCGCGGCCGGAGATGAACACGATCAGGTCGATCGCATCGGCGATGAGCCGCCGGGGAACGGTGACCACGGCTTCTTGGACAAGCTGCTCGATCCGGTAGAGCGCGGCCTGCGCCGAATTGGCATGCACGGTGGCGATCCCGCCGGGATGACCGGTGTTCCATGCCTTCAGCATGTCGAGCGCTTCCGGCCCGCGTACTTCGCCGATGATGATGCGGTCGGGCCGGAGCCGAAGCGTCGACCGGACGAGGTCTGCCATGGTCACCACGCCGGGCCGAGTGCGGAGCGCCACCGTATCAGGTGCCGGGCTCTGGAGTTCGCGCGTATCCTCGATGAGGATCACGCGCTCGTCGATCCAGGCCATTTCTGCGAGCAACGCATTGGCGAGCGTGGTCTTGCCGGAACTGGTGCCGCCGGAGATGAGGATGTTGAAGCGCTGGGTGACAGCCGCCTTGAGCCTGTCGGCTGCGGCCTGGCCCATGATCCCGTCGCTCACATAGTCGTCGAGTCCGTAGAGGCGCTCAGCTGGTTTGCGGATCGCAAAACATGGCGCCACTGCGACGGGCGGCAGCACGCCCTCGAACCGCTCGCCCGCTTTGCCTTCCACGTGCGGCGGGAGCTCGGCGGAGATGATCGGCGCATCGCCATGGACCTCCGTGCGCGAATGGCTCGCAACGAGGCGGATGATTCGCTCGACTTGCTCGGCCGCCATCCGCAAGTCGGTGTCGACCCGGCCTTCGCCGAGGACGTCGAGGCGGAGGACGCCATCCGGGTTGACCATGATCTCGATGACGCGCGGATCGCCGAGCGCCGCCGCGATCGCCGGACCCATTGCGGTGCGCAGCATCGCCCGGCGACGGTCAGCAGAGAGACCGGCGTTCACTGCCCAGGTTCCGCGTCGAGCGCGATTGTCCGGCGGCCAGCGGCGATCTGCCGGCCCACCTGAGTCACGAACGCTTCGAACCGCTTGGCCGCCATCGCGCGTCCGGCCGAGTCATTCTCGGCGAGCGGCGCGTGAATGGCGAGTTCGTAGCGAACGAACAAAGCCAGCGTCTCGAGCTGGATCTGACCGTCGCGCTCGATACGGCCGAGCGCCTTGGTCATCCGGTCCAGGCGAAGCGAGAACCGGTCCTCGAGCTCGGATGCCCCGCGCCGATTGAGCCAGGCGGTCACGGCGTCGGCGAGGATCGCCGACTTGGATGCACCGGGCTTCGCTGCCAGCGCCTCGAGACGATCGCTGACGGGCTTCGGCAGGAATAGCTGGTGGCGGACTTTCTCGACCATCGTCAAAAGTCCAACTGGAGGTCGTGTTGACGGGGCACGCCGGCGTCGATTGCGTACACGGTCCGAGCAGCGCCGAGCGCTTGAGCCTGGTCCATGGCGCGCTCGTCGGCGGCGCCATCGGGATCATCGTCGCCAAGCCCGAGCGGATCAGCAGTGCTTGGTTCCTCTTGCGCCGGGCTCTCCAGGTCGAGGTCGGGTTGGCGAGCTTGTTCGAGCCCGCCGCTATGATCCTCGGTCGCCTCGGCATCCCTGACCCGGCCAAGACGCGCATCAGTGTAGGAAGTGCGATCCTGCCAGTCGTCCGGTCGAGGTTCCGGTCGGTCGACATAGGCGCCAAACGCCAGTCCCGGCGCGGGAACCAGTCGCGAGGTGAACGTGCGATCCTCATAGTAGCGCAGCTTTTTCGCGCGGATTGGCGGATGGCCGGAGACGAGCACCAGTTCGTCAGTCGGCGGCAGCTGCATCACCTCGCCCGGCGTCAACAATGCGCGCGCAGTTTCCTGACGGCTGACCATGACATGTGCGAGCCAGGGAGCCAGCCGGTGGCCTGCATAGTTGCGCATCGCGCGCTGTTCAGTCGCTGTGCCCAGCGTGTCGGAGACGCGTTTGGCTGTGCGGTCGTCGTTCGTCGCAAAGACGACGCGGACGTGGCAATTGTCGAGGATCGAGTTGTGTTCGCCGTATGCCTTCTCGATCTGGTTGAGGCTCTGGGCAATGAGGAATGCCCGCACGCCATAGCCCGCCATGAACGCGAGACTGGTCTCGAAGAAGTCGAGCCGTCCCAGCGCCGGAAACTCGTCGAGCATCATCAGCAGCTTGTGGCGCCGACTATCACCGTCGGCATGGAGATGCTCGGTGAGCCGGCGGCCAATCTGGTTGAGCACGAGTCGGATAAGCGGCTTCGTGCGAGAGATGTCGGACGGCGGCACGACGAGATAGAGTGAGACCGGTTGCTTGCCGTCGACCAGGTCGTCGATCCGCCAGTCGCAGCGCGACGTGACTTCTGCGACCGTCGGATCGCGGTAGAGCCCGAGGAACGACATCGCGGTCGACAGCACGCCCGAGCGCTCGTTCTCGCTCTTGTTGAGGACCTCGCGCGCAGCCGAAGCAACGACCGGATGGGCCAGCGGGGCGTCCGCCGTACCAAGATGGTTGGTCTTCATCATTTGCTCGAGCGTCGCGGTGAACGGCCGCTGCGGATCGGAGAGGAAATTCGCTACGCGCGCGAGCGTCTTCTCTTCCTCGGTATAGAGGACATGGAGAATTGCGCCGACGAGTAGCGAATGGCTCGTCTTCTCCCAGTGGTTGCGCCGCTCGAGCGC